>Ga0172375_10009145_pt1 | contig 13121 bp, 10 predicted proteins | sample LakKiv1m_FD_114537 | JGI IMG/M metagenome (GOLD analysis project Ga0172375, IMG submission 114537) | Freshwater microbial communities from Kabuno Bay, South-Kivu, Congo - kab_092012_11.1m | ecosystem: Environmental > Aquatic > Freshwater > Lake | place: Democratic Republic of the Congo...
ACCTATCATTGACAGCTCTGGCGCGCTATGATACACTCCCCGCCGTACCAAACAGCATACAAGCTGAACGAACAGCGCGAGAGAGTATCTGCGCCGTCGTCGGGACAATCGTTGCGTGATTGTTTCGGCCACAGGCGGGATCGCCGAAGGGGCACCCCGACCGGTCACCGGGCCGGCTGGATAATCTCTCAGGTCAAAATATCGTGCTGGGACAGCACTCTGGAAAGTTTCCTCTATGCCTAAGGCGGCTCAGGACGGTCTTCGACCGTGCCCGGCGCTTTGGAGCGGACAGGACACCGATGGGGCAAGCCACACTCCGCAGGAGCAGCGAGGTGGGCAATCTCTCAGGTCGCCAGACAGAGACGGGAGCCGGGGCATAGATCCGCGGGACCCGTCTTTTTTGTTTGGGTTGAAAGCTCCAGTTGGGTTGAAAGTTGAAGGTTCCAGGTTGAAGGGATTAAACCTAATCCCTTGGACCTTGAACCTTGAACCTTGAACCTTGAACCTTCGACCTTGAACCCTGAACTTTGAACTTTCCACCAATCTAAAGGGAGGCATGCATGAGCTACCGTTACGATGCCAAAGCCAGGTACGCCAAGAGCCACGAGTGGGTACGCCTGGAAGGCGATGTCGCAGTTGTCGGCGTGTCCGATTACGCGCAACACCTGCTGTCCGATGTTGTTTACGTGGAACTGCCCGAGATGGGTGACACCCTGACCAAGGGGGAGAGCCTGGGCACGGTCGAGTCGGTGAAAGCCGCCGAGGACGCCTACGCCCCCGTGAGCGGCGAGGTGTTGGAGGTCAACACTGACCTGGAAGACAGCCCCGAGTGGGTGAACGAAGATCCGTACGGCAAGGCCTGGCTCGTCAAGGTGACGCCGAGCGACCTGGGCGAGTTGGATGATCTCATGGACGCCGCCGCCTACGAGAAGTTCGTTGCCGAAGAGGAAGAGAAGGGCGAACACTGAGCGTGGTGCGTATTTCGTATTTCGTGCCGAACGCAACACGCAATACGCAACACGCAATACGCAACACGCAATACGCAACACGCAATACGCAACACGCAATACGCCCCCACAGGAGTTCCCATGAACTACATTCCTAACACCGACGCCGATCGCACAGCCATGCTGGTGGCCGTCGGCGCCGGGTCGGTGGCAGAATTATTCCAGGACGTGCCTGAGAAGTTCCGCTTCCCGTCGCTGAACCTGCCGCCGGCGCTGTCTGAGATGGAAGTCTTGCAGGAGTTGCAGGCGCTCGCCGAGGAGAACGATGACCTGGGACACGTGAGCTGCTTCCTGGGCGCCGGCGCGTACAACCACTTCATCCCCAGCGTCGTGGACTTCATTCTGCACCGATCGGAGTTTTTCACCGCCTACACGCCTTACCAGCCGGAGATCAGCCAGGGCACGCTCCAGGCGCACTACGAATACCAGTCGATGATCTGCGCGCTGACCGGCATGGAGGTCGCCAACGTCTCGCACTACGACGGCGCGACCGCGGTGGCCGAGGCGGTGATCATGGCGCTGCAGGTGAGTCGGGGCAAACGCTGCAAGGTGGCGCTCAGCCCAACGCTCCACCCGCAGTATCGGGAGGTCGTGCGCACCTACACCCAGGGCATGTGTATCCAGGTGCTCGGCGACGATGCCCCGTTGGGCGACCTCGACGCGCTGGCGGCTTTGGTTGATAAAGAAACCGCCTGCGTCATCGTCCAGAACCCGGACTTTCTGGGCCGGCTCTATACTCCGGGCGAGATGCAGGCGTTGGCCGACAAAGTCCACGCGGCGGACGCGCAGTTCGTTGTGTCGGTGGACCCGATCAGCCTGGGCCTGTTTACCCCGCCCGGCCAATACGGCGCCGACGTCGTCATCGGGGAAGGGCAGCCGATGGGCAATCCGATCAGCTTCGGCGGGCCCTACCTGGGCTTTTTCGCCACGAGGATGTCCGAGGTGCGCAAGTCCGCCGGCCGCATCGTGGGCCAGACCGTGGACGTGGACGGCAAGCGCGGCTTCGTGCTGACTCTCAGCACGCGCGAGCAGCACATCCGCCGCGAGAAAGCGTCCAGCAACATCTGCTCCAACCAGGCGCTCAACGCGCTGGCAGCCGCGATCTATATGGCCGCGATGGGCAAATACGGGCTGCGCAAAGTGGCCGAGCTGAGCTATCACAAGGCGCACTACGCGGCGAAGCTCATCGCCGAGCTAGAGGGTTACGAGGTGATCTCGGCCGGCCCGTTCTTCAAGGAGTTCGTCGTCCGTTGCCCGGCGCCCGTGGCCGACATCAACCGGATTCTATTGGATGAATACGGCATCTTGGGCGGCTACGACCTGGGCAAAGATTATCCGGCGCTGAAGGAACATATGCTGCTGTGCGTCACCGAGATGAACAGTCGGGCCGAGATCGAGGAGCTGGCCGACGCGCTGGCGGACATTGGCACCGCGTATAAGGAGGCCAACGGCAGTGACGAGAAAGGGGCTCATGCGTGAGCTTCACGGCGAAACGGGGGAGGCACTTCTCTTCATGCCAGATCGCTCTCTGATGTTCGCGAGGGCGACCTGCATGTCTTGTATCCGTTTTGTATGAGTGAGGTTTAGTATGGTAGAACCTTTGATCTATGAAATAAGCCGAGAAGGACGTCGTGGTGTTGCTTTGCCGAATTGCGACGTACCGACAACTCCTTTACCTGAGGGCTGTATCCGGGGAGACCTGCCGTTACCGGAGGTTGCCGAAGTGGATCTGACGCGGCATTATGTTCGGCTCTCACAGATGAACCACAGCATTGACACCGGCTTCTATCCGCTCGGCTCCTGTACGATGAAACTGAACCCGAAAGTCAACGAGGTCGCGGCGCGCATCCCCGGCTTCGCCGCCGTGCATCCGCTCCAGCCCGCTGAGGGTGTCCAGGGCGCGATGGCGCTGATCTACAACCTGCAAGAGCTGCTGGCGGAGATCGCCGGCTTCGCCGCGGTGACGCTCCAGCCCGCGGCCGGCGCGCACGGTGAGCTGACCGGCGTGCTGATCATGCGGAAGTACCTGCATGACAAGGGCGAGACGCAGCGCGACGTGATCCTCATCCCCGACTCGGCGCACGGCACCAACCCGGCCACCACCAGCATGTCGGGCTTGAGAGTGGTCGAGGTGCCATCGGACAAGCGCGGCAATGTGGACCTGGACGCGCTGCGGGTGTTGATCGCAAAGCATGGGCCCAGGCTGGCCGGCTTGATGATGACCAACCCCAATACCCTTGGCCTGTTCGATGAGCACGTCGAGGAGGTGCTGCGGCTGGTGCACGAGGCCGGCGGCCTGGTCTACGGCGACGGGGCCAACTTCAACGCGATCCTGGGCATCGCCAGGCCGGGCCAAATCGGCTTTGACGTGATGCACTACAACCTGCACAAAACCTTCTCTACCCCGCACGGCGGTGGCGGGCCGGGCGCGGGCGCGGTGGGCGTCGCGGCGTTCCTGGCCGACTACCTGCCGGGGCCGATCGTGGCGAAGGACGCGGAAGATAACTACTACTGGCACATGCCGGCAAAGACCATCGGCCGGGTGAAGGCGTTCTGGGGCAACTTCGGCATCCTGGTGCGGGCCTACACCTACATCCGCATGCACGGCGCCGAGGGGCTGCGCCAGGTGAGCGAGAACGCGGTGCTCAACGCCAACTATCTCCAGACCCGGCTGCGAGGCGTCTACCCCATCCCGCACGGCGACCGCATTTGCATGCACGAGTTCGTGGCGCAGGGCAAGCTAGAAGGCGCGCCCAGCATCATCACCATGGACATCGCCAAGCGGCTGATGGATTTTGGCATGCACCCGCCGACGGTCTACTTCCCGCTCATCGTGCCCGAGGCGCTGATGATCGAGCCAACCGAGACCGAGAGCAAAGAGATGCTGGACTTCTTCGCCGACACCATGCTCAAAATCGCCGAGGAGGCGCGCACCGATCCCGCGCTGCTCAAGACTGCACCGCACGACGCACCGGTCAAGCGGCTGGACGAGGTGAAGGCGGCCAAAGACCTGATCCTGTGCTACGCTCCGGGGTGTGAGGGGTAGGCGGCGGGAAATCACACTTGATAGATGGGCTGAAAGAAGCGCCCGTGCTCGCCAGAGCACGGGCGCTTCTTTCATAAATTGCCCTCTTGACAAAAGAGATAGCATGAAGTATCATAGAATCATCCACTTGTAGAATGACCATATATGACGTGGCTTGTGTTCCATAGCTTACGCCAATCCAGTCAAATGCCAGACCCAAGAAGAGCGAAGAATCTCTAATCTCTGTAGCGCATGACGAGACTCCTTCGGCACCCGATGCGCGGTGTCAATCGCAATTCAGGAGGAAGAAGATCGTGAGAATCGAGCGCCTTGATATCTACTGGGCAAAGATGCCGTTGCTCTTCTCTTTTAACACAGCCTATGGCCAACTGCGCGAGATCGAGACGTTTCTCATACGCATGGAAGGAGAAGGCCATTACGCGTGGGGAGAAGTATGCACGTTGTATTACCCGATCGCCGGAGCGGAGCATACCCACGGCATCCTTTCCACACTACGCGAGCACTTCGCGCCGTGCATTCTGGGCCAAGACATCGAGTCGGCTCAAGATATCCTGGATCGCCTGGCCCATTTCAAAGACAACGAGTTCGCCAAAGCTTGCCTGGAAATACCGTGGTGGGTGCTGGACGCCAAACGCCGCGGAATGCCTCTGCACAAGTTGTTGGGCGGCAACCGAGTTTCCGTTCCCGTGGGCGCGGATTTCGGCGTGCAAGACTCACTGGATACCCTGCTAGACAAGGTCCAGTCAGCGATCAACAGCGGCTATCGTCGCATCAAACTCAAGTTCCGTCGCGGATGGGATTTGAACATGCTGGATGCGATACGGTCGCACTTCCCCCACTTTACGTTTCACATCGACTGCAACGGTTCCTACACATTGGCTGACGCCGATCTTTTCCGCAAGGTCGACCGTTATCACTTAGCGATGATCGAGCAACCCTTGCAAGCCGACGGTATGAGCTTACTGGATCACGCAGAGTTGCAGAAGATGTTGGACACCCCCATCTGCCTCGATGAGAGCATCCACAGCTTCAGCGATGTACGCGCCGCGCTCCGTCTCGGCAGTTGCCGCGTAGTCAATATCAAAGTAGGACGCGTAGGTGGCTTGAGCGTCACACGCGCCATACATGACTTGTGTGCAGAACATGATATACCATGTTGGATAGGGAGTATGTTGGAGAGCGGGGTAGGTACGGGAATCAACCTCGAGGTGGCGGCCTTACCCAACTTCACCTATCCCGGCGATATTTTCCCCACCGGGATGTTCTTCCAGCCCGAAATCGCCCAGCCTGCAATCAAGCTATCGGCCCCGGGCGAGATGATGACCTCCCAGGTGCCCGGCATTCCATATGAACCCGAGCCGGACCTGCTCAAGAAACAGACAGTGCAGCACCTGTCCTTCGTGGCATCCAAGTAAGGAGATTTAACCAGCATGAGGATTGTCGCGTCCACACAACCTCGCGAACCCGGCGCCGACTGCGACGAGATCGGAATCTACGGCGATTTAGGTGCCAGGGTTGTCATCAACGCTCGCGGGCCCCGCACGATCCTCGGCGGATCGCGTCTTTCACCTCGCGTCAGGGCCGCCATGGAGGCTGCCAATCGTTACCACGTGGATCTGGCCGAACTGTTGGAGACATCAGGTCAGGTGATTGCGAACCTGCTGGGTGCGGCAGCCGCGCGCGTCACCACAGGTGCAGCGGCTGCCCTGGAACTGGGCATGGCAGCATGTATGACCGGAGACGATCCAGATAAGATGGCTCGTCTGCCGGATACGTCTGGCATGAGGAACGAATTCCTGCTCCAGGTGCGACAACGCTTTCAGTACGATCACTGTCCCACGGTTGTGGGCGGGCGCAGAGTATTGGTCGGAGATCAACACGGCACGTCTCTCAAGCAGCTTCAGGCCACCATCGGCCCGAGGACGGCTGCCATCCTCTACGCCGCTCATCTGGAAGGGACTGAAGGGACGGTGTCCCTTGCCGACGTAATGGAGCTGGGGCACGCCGCAGGGGTACCCGTCTTGCTGGATGCCGCGGCACAGGTATACCCCATCGACTTGATGAAGGGGTACATTGCAGCGGGCGCCGATATAGTCTGCTATAGCGCCAAATACTTCGGGGGCCCCAACTCGACAGGTATCATCTGTGGGAAGGCCGACCTCATTCGCGCCGCTGCTCGACAAGACTCGATGGGTTACGAGCACGGCGGCTATCGGGCGTTTGGTCGCGCTATGAAACTCGACCGGCAAGAGATAGTCGGCCTCGTGGTCGCTCTGAAGGAGTGGCTGGCACTGGACCACGTGGCACGCTTGCGTGGGTATGAGCGACAGGCACAGCGGATCATCGAGGCGTTGAGAGGGGTACCGGGCGTTCACTGCACCACCCAACCCCAGATGCCTGCTGCCGGTTTGTTGGTACGGGTGTTCCTGGATCCGGCACAAACTGGCAAGACCGCCAGGGAGGTCGCCTCTGCCCTGTCGGAGGATAATCCGACCGTGTGGCTGCACGAGCTTTCGGATGACAATGCAATCGCAATCTGGCTCGGTATGATGTTGGACGCTGATCTGGACGTCTTGCTGAGCCGCCTGTCCCATCACCTGGCCCAGGAGCTTGCCTGAGATTCAGCCGGCCCCCGGCCCGGGAGGGCAGACCCATACGAAGGGAGGCGCGAACGGAGGCTATTTGCCGTCAATTTACGATGCTATCGACCTTTTCTGCACTCGTAAGGAGCAAGACCATGGAAGTGAAAAACAGCCAGACTCTTTCCCCCCACTTCAGTCGCCGCCGCTTTCTCAAGATGGCCGCAACGACGGCTATCGTGCCGCTCCTGACTAGCTGCCTGCCGAAGTCGGCCGGCGTCCCTGCCGCACCGGTTGCGGCTCCCGAGTCCATCCCCCAGGTAGTGCTCGGCTACGGGATTGCGCTGACCACGCTAGACCCACACCAGAATGGTGTCATTGCCCAGGAAAGTGTGATGCGCAACATGTACGAGGCCTTGGTGGTAGCCAGTGCCGATCTCAAGACTGTGGAGCCCCAACTGGCAACCGAGTGGCAGCGCATCGACGATCTCACTATGCAGTTCAAGCTGCGCCAGAATGTGAAGTTCCACAACGGAGAGGAGTTCGACGCCGAAGCTGTTAAGGCCAGCTTCGCCCGTATGCTCAACCCCGACACAAAAGCCCCTATGCTCGGTTCCTACAACATCATCGACCGCGTGGATATTGTAGACAAATACACCATCAATATCGTCACGAAAAAGCCTGATCCTGTGCTGCTACGGCGTCTGAGCGGAATGCACACAGATATCATGGCTCCCAAGTTCATCACCAGCGCTTCCGCTGCGGACATCGCCACCAAGCCCTCGGGGACCGGTCCCTACAGGTTCGTGAGCTGGGTCAAGGACGGTGACTTGATCATGGAGGCGAATCCGGACTACTGGGGCCCCCAGCCGAAGGTCAAAAAGGCCATCATCCGCAGTATCCCAGAAACGGGGACCCGGGTCTCAGCGCTGCTGGCCGGGGACGTGGATGTCATTGCCGCGGTATCGCCGGACGACGTGGATCGGATCAACCAGAGTGCGAAAGCGACAGCCTTGCCCGTACAGGGCAACCGCATTATGTACTGGGCGATGGGTGTCGCTTCACCGCCTACGAGCAACAAGCTGGTCCGGCAGGCAATCAACTACGCAGCCAACATCGATGGCATCATCAAGACCGTGTTGAAGGGCGGTGGCTACCGGCGCGCCACCGTGATCAACCCCTGGCATACCGGCTACAGTGCTGACGTCCAGCCATATCCCTATGATCCGGAGAAAGCCAAGGCGTTGCTGGTGGAAGCTGGCTATCCAAACGGTTGCGACGTGAACATGAACCTGGTCGCCGGCCGGGTGGTCAAGGACAAGGAAGTAGGTGAGGCCATCGCCGGTGAACTTGCCAAGGTCAACATCAGAGCCAAGATCACCTGGCTCGAGTTCGGCAACTATGTGACCCTGTCATCGGCCGGCAAGCTCGACGGCATCATTTTTGCCTCCTGGGGCAATGTGATGCAGGACGCCGACCAGGCCATGATGGGGCTCTTCCACACCACCAGCGGGGTGGCCAAGAGCTACCAGAATGGCTACAGTAATCCCAAGCTTGATGCTATCATCGAACAGGCGCGTAGCGAGCTGGACCAGGCAAAGCGTGTGGACCTCTATACACAGGCCCAAAAAATACTGCTAGATGATGCTCCTGGCATCTTTGGTTACTCGATACAGGATATCTACGCAGCGAACAATCGCATCGCGTGGCAGCCACGCTCCGATGAGATGGTCTGGTTCAAGGAGATGTCAGCCAAGGCGTAGAACGGGGGTCAGCAACCATACCTCTGTCCTTCCGGCTCGCCCGCGTTGGCAGCGGGGAGGGCGCAACTGTGCGGCTGCGCCCTCCCCTGATGTTGGAGTGTTCATGGCGCACTACATCATTGACCGCCTGCTACAGTCAATCATCGTCGTATTTGGCGTGCTGCTGCTGGTGTTCGTCATCATCAACCTGACCGGCGATCCTGTGGCCCTGATGGCGCCACTCGAGGCCAGCGCACAGGACATCGCACGCCTGCGCGTACAGCTAGGCTTCGACCGCCCGCTCTATCAGCAGTTCTTCAGCTTTCTGGGGGGAGCCGTAAGGGGCAACTTCGGCGATTCTCTCCGCTACCAGTCTCAGCCCGCGCTCGCGATCGTGGTGGAAAGATTCCCGGCCACGTGCGAGCTCGCCTTCGCGACGCTTGCCTGGTCAATCCCGATGTCCCTCCTGCTCGGAACGATCGCCGCGCTCAAGCGCAATTCAGGGACCGATAGCTTCGTGATGTTCGTCGCACTGCTCGGCCAGTCATTGCCAGGCTTCTGGTTGGGACTGATGCTGATTCTAGTCTTTTCGGTGCAACTGGGGATCCTACCCTCGTCGGGTAGGGGCGGTCTCCAACATGTCATTCTGCCTGCAATCACCCTGGGCGGCTTCTTTATGGCGCGCACGACGCGCCTGGTACGCTCCGGCATGATAGAAGTCTTGAATGAGGACTACATTCGGACGGCGCGTGCGAAGGGTCTGGCGGAGAAGTTGGTCCTTGTCCGCCATGCGTTTAAGAACGCTGCCATCCCGGTTGTGACCATTGTCGGTCTGGATATCGGCACCCTGCTTGGCGGCGCCGTCATCACGGAGACGATTTTCGCCTGGCCGGGCATCGGTCGCCTGGCCCTGGACGCCATCACCTACCGCGACTTTCCGGTAGTTGAGGCTGACGTCTTCTTCATTGCCGTGGCTTTCCTGCTGATCAACCTGTTCGTTGATCTGCTGTATGCCTGGCTAGACCCACGCATAAGGGTGACCAGTGGCCGGTTCTAGTGGTGCGCAAGCTCCGCAGGTTGTGGACGGCGTCGAGTTCCATCCACCCTTAGCGCGTTCCCGCCCCGAATGGCGGCGCCGGCTGCACATGCTGTTCAGGTCACGTACGGCGTTGTTGGGGCTGCTGATGCTGGTGACTGTGGCCATCTGTGCTCTGGCAGCGAGCTGGATATCGCCACACGATCCGAACGCGCAGGTTCTCGAAGATCGCCTGCTGCCTCCTTCCTGGCAGGAAGGAGGGACGGCGCAGCACATCCTCGGTACCGACCACCTTGGCCGCGATGTTCTGAGTCGTTTGATTTACGGGTCGCGCATCTCGCTGACCGTCGGCTTGCTTGCAGTGTTCATTTCAGGCATCTTCGGCATTGGGCTGGGATTGCTGGCTGGCTACTATGGGGGCTGGCTCGACGCTCTGGTAATGCGCCTGGTAGACATCCAGCTCGCCTTCCCTCTCGTCCTGCTGGCGCTCGCCATCGTGGCCGTGCTGGGGCCCAGCCTGCAGAACGTCATCATCGTACTAGGTGTAGCCGGCTGGTTGGTGTATGCGCGCCTCGTTCGGGCCCAGGTGCTGTCAATCAAGGAGAAGGAGTTCGTCGAGGCGGCTCGCTGTATTGGAGCATCGGACCTGCGCATCATCCTGCTCCATGTCTTTCCCAACACGCTGGCCACGGTGAGTATTGTGGCTACGTTCGCCGTGGCCTCCAACATCATCCTCGAAGCCAGCCTGACTTTTCTAGGCGTTGGCGTCGAGGCGTCAATCCCTACGTGGGGCTCGATGCTATCGGATGGTCGCGCGTACATCGCTACCGCGTGGTGGTTGGCTACCTTCCCTGGCCTGGCCATGATGCTGACGGTACTGTCAATCAACCTGATCGGAGACTGGTTACGAGACGCCTTCGATCCGCACCTGAAGAACCTCTAAAGGGAGTGCTGAGTGCTTGATCTGCTAATTCGTGGTGGTCTAGTCTATGACGGGAGCGGCGGGCCGGCCTTTGAGGCCGACGTGGCTGTGCACGGCGACGTTATTGAGGCGGTAGAGCGCCTGGATGGAGCCGAGGCTGTACGTGTCATCGATGCGCGCGGCCTGGCGGTGGCCCCGGGCTTTATCGATACCCACACCCACTCCGATGTGATGCTTTTGGCCAACCCTCAGCATGCGCCTAAACTGCAGCAGGGGGTGACCACAGAGGTGCTGGGGCAGGACGGCATCTCCTACGCGCCCCTATCCCCGAGGAATCTGGAGATTTACCGCCGCTATGTCGCCGGCCTGAACGGCATCCCGGACATCCTTTGGGACTGGTCGACCGTAGCTGAGTTTCGCGCCCGTTTCGAACGGACGGTCGCGATCAACACCATGTATCTCATCCCTCACGGCGCCATACGCCTGGAGGTGCTGGGTATGAGGGACCGGCCGCTCGTGGGCGCCGACATGAAACGAGCGCAGGCGCTGATCGCGCAGGGCATGGAGGAATGGGCAGTCGGCTTCTCGACGGGTCTCAGTTACTTCCCACAGAGCTGGTCCGATACGGACGAGCTGGTAGAACTGTGCCGCCCGGTGGCGAAAAAGGGTGGACTATACGTCGTCCATCTGCGTACTGTGTTCCGGGGAGCGCGATACGATCCCGTCTGGGAAACGCTGGAAGTGGGCCGTCGATCTGGCGTCAGCATACACTTCTCCCACTTCCGCACCCATCCGGCCACGGCCGGAAAAACGGACCAACTGCTGGCGCCCATTGAGGCGGCCAAAGCCGAGGGACTGGATATCACGATGGAGAGTTACCCCTATCCCTCAGGCAACAGTACGGCTGTGATGCTGGTGCCGGCATGGGCCCAGGAGGACGCTCCAGAAGGTATCCTCGAGTGCCTCAGAGATCCTGACCGGCGTGCGCGCATCGTGGCGGAGATGGAATCCACCGTCGATCCATCGCTCGGCGTCAGCTTCGCCGATTACGTTTACTCCTATCTGCCTTCAGGCCGAAACGACGACATCGTCGGGTTGAACTTCCTGGAGGCTACTAAACAGCGGGGAGCAGACAGTCCTTCCGACCTGGTCTGTGATCTGCTGCTTGACGAAGGGCTTGCCGTCGGTTTTCTCATCGGCCCGCCTGCGCCTGCGATCTGGCAAACCCTCGACCGGGACTTGATGCGCCTGTTCGCCCGACCCGACTACACGATTGGCAGTGACAGCGTGCTGGCCGGACAGAAGCCGCATCCCCGTACCTACGGCACGTTTCCTCGTCTACTCGGCCGTCTGCGTCGCGAATACGGAGGACCATCCCTGGAGACCCTCATCAATCGCGCCACGGGCTTTGCAGCTCAACGTTTTGGCTTGAGGGATCGAGGCCTGCTGCGACGAGGCAAGGCAGCCGACTTGGTGATCTTCAATCCAGAGACGCTGACCGACACAGCCACATATGACAACCCGATCAGCGCCCCGGTGGGCATCGAGTTCGTGCTGGTGAACGGTCAACTGGCTCTTGAGAGAGGCAAGCCCACGGGCATTCTGGCCGGGCGGACCCTGCCGTAAGCTATCAATCCAAGTCAAGGAGAATTCAACTTCTTCACGCCGGCTGGCGGACATGATAGATGCCGCCCAAATACATTGTCCGACTTTGCATGCGATCCCCGATAAGATGGTTGATCGCAGAGCCACCCATACCACAAGGAGCCCCGAAATGACCAACTTGCCCAGCCCAGAACCGTTCTATAGCGTGACGCGCCGCGCGGGAAATCTCCTCTTCCTCTCCGGCTTCGGCCCGGTCAGGAACATGGAGGTCGTCGGCCAGACGATCGAGGAGCAGACCAGGGTCATCATGGATGATATGACCAGGGCGCTGGCCAGCGAGGGCGCCACCTGGGCCGATGTGGTGCGCGTCAATGTCTTCCTGTTGGACATGGCCGACCGCGACCGCTTCAACGCCGTTTATATGACTTACCTGGAGGGTTGCGACCGCAAACCCACCCGGCGGCTCATCGGCGCAGGCGATCTGTTCAAGGGGATCCTGCTTGAGGTGGACTGCATTGCCTATGTGGGCGACCGAGAGCAGTAGTTCCGCCCTGTCCTGCGGCATGCGCTCTGCACCAGGAGCTCCCCGCTGTCACGGCTTTGCCGTGAACGGGTCTGCAGCTCAAGGTTCGTTACGGCGAGTCGCCAGTGAAGCATCCATTGTGTGCCAATGGCGGAGAACGGATTCTTCGCTGAATACTCGCCGTCCCGGGAGGCCCGGAGCATACCCGCTCAGAATGACAGGTGCCGTGCTAGACATAGAGACGATATGCGCATGCCGATGCAAAACCTTGAACCGCACCCTGACCCTGGGGGCCGATTGACAAATCATATTACGCAACGTATGATAGGGTCATCCTGTCATAGAATAACCCTTGGGAGAGCAACTTGAGCCCAGTATCCGCCGTTGGTCCCGTCAAACGCCAGGTTCTGTCGGAGAGCGTCGCCGACATGCTTCGCGCCCTGATCCTCTCCGGCGAGCTGATCCCCGGTGAGAAATTGCCGTCCGAGCAAGGTCTGGCCGAACGGTTCGGCGTGAGCCGTAACGTGATTCGTGAGGCGCTCCGGCGTCTCAACGAGCAGGGCCTGGCCGAAGTGCGCCACGGTGCCGGGATCTTCGTGCAAGCTCCTGATCAGGATACCGTGGTGAGCGCCTTCGCCCGCTATGTGCATCTGAATTACGG
>Ga0172375_10009146_pt1 | contig 13121 bp, 10 predicted proteins | sample LakKiv1m_FD_114537 | JGI IMG/M metagenome (GOLD analysis project Ga0172375, IMG submission 114537) | Freshwater microbial communities from Kabuno Bay, South-Kivu, Congo - kab_092012_11.1m | ecosystem: Environmental > Aquatic > Freshwater > Lake | place: Democratic Republic of the Congo...
ATCATGGCCCGGGCTTCCGCCAGGCTGCAGGTAGACACCGGGATACCGCCCGCCACCATATCCTGAAGGGTGGGGGCAGCGCCGCTACTGGGGACCCAGGGGATGGCGTCAGGGGAAACACCGGCTGCAATCAGCCAGCCCGCCCGGGCAATGTCCCAGCATCCGCCCTTTCCCGTCCCCGAGGCCTTCAGTTTTCCGGGATTCGCCTTGGCATATTCCTGAAGATCCTTCACGGTTTTCCATGGTGCGTCGGCCCGGACATTGACCGCCGCGGCATCGAAATTGACCTGCCCAACGGCCCTCAGTTCCTTATAGGTTACCTGTGCTGTCCCCATCCAGTGGAGCATGCAAATGTCCCCTGAGGCGAGGGTCATGGTGTACCCATCGGGAGCGGCGGTCGCGCCCGCGGTGAACCCGACGGCTCCGCCTCCGCCCGTCCGGTTCACCACATTGACCGGCTGCCCCAGGTCTTGCTCCATCAGGGCCGCAACCATTCTGGCCACGGCGTCCGTTCCCCCTCCGGCGCCGAAGGGGCAAATCATGGTCAGGGGACGGCTGGGGAATTTCGCCTGGGCCTGAGCCCCCGGAATTGCGAAGGCTATGATCAAGAAAGTCACCAAACTGACGCTTACCATTGTTCGAAGAAACGTTCTTTTCTCCATGATTCAACCTCCCTCTCCTTTTTGGTTGTTGGGACATCCAAACTTTTGGAAACCGTTTCCCTTTACAAATCGCCTTCCATGAAGTGATATATGTGGTAACGAATATGTTCTTACCCGCATTGTGCCGGTTTCGCGTGATCAATCCCTCAGCCATTCGGGAAGATCACTTTGATCTTTGCGAGCATATATGCATTGGTAACGACATGTCTTGCAGGTCCCTTTGAAATCGGGTAGATCAGGCTCTCCCTTAATTTTTTCAATAATGGAAATCGCTTTTTTAACATGATCTTCAGCGCCCTCGGAAACGATCACCACAGCACCCGCACACTCACCAATCCCACCGGAGGCGACGTGTTTCGAGTGCACTCCTGCCAGGATTCTCAGGGCTTCGATTTCCGTTACGACCAGGGCATTTGGCGTTATAAACATTCCAAAATCGGCTCCCATGGAGTAGTCAAGGGTCTTTGCCCCGGTCCATGCACATGCTTCTTCGACCGATGGAACGAGTTTTTCAAGGCCTACCGGTACGATATATTTAAGACCCTGTGATACTGCGGTACCGAGGGTTGCCCCCATCGTCCCACCGTCGAAGCCGGATGAAATAACGCCAACTTTCCCGGTTGCATCGATGGCGTTGGCGCCCTTGATGATAACGGTTTCCCTGTGAAAATCATTGAGGGCTTCCGGGATGGTCTTGGTTACCCTCTGCCCCAGAAACAGGATGATCGGGAAAGGAGATCGCTTGTCAACATCGGTCGTACATACTACACGACTGCAAATGGTACCTGCCGTATATTTTTGGGGAGGAATATCGGTTACGCCCAGTATTTCCTGTGCCACATATCCATTTGTGGTGCCGCCGCAAATGATTGTATATCCACTTTCCCTCGCATCTTTGATCTCTTTCATTGCCGCAACGCCTTTTGCAATGAGCCTCCTCGATTCGGAAGGTACCAGTATAAATGCCGCTTTCATTTTCATGCCTCCAATTTCATGAGCTTCAACCACGCCTGTCCGGAAAACTATTTAATGGACTTAGCTGGTTGAATATGAATGGTTCCGGTTGTGCCCCCCGCAGATTCCGCGGCGATGCCGCAGAGCTTCTTGGCCTTGCGCTTCTTGGCCTTCATGTCGGCCAGGCGGGAAATCATGATCCGCTGCGCCTGCGGCGAGCCGGCCCCGTGCATCGATTCGGTGAGGTATCCCACGGCGGCGGAACCCAGCGTGAGGTTTTCGATCAGCCGCAGGATGCGCATCCGGTCCTCCACAGGGACGCCTTCGACGCCCCGGTAGTATTTTTCGATCCACTTTCCGACATCCGGCGAACGGAGATCCGCCTCCGAGGGCAGGGTGACCATCAGGCCGCCGGCGATGTCCTGGGCCAGGCGGGCGATTTCGTAAGGAAACCGGGTGACGTTCTGCTTGTGCACATTGGCCAGGAGGGTGTCGACCAGGTAAGTTCCGCTGGGTTCCTGGTGGCCTTCCGAAGCGCAGGCGATGCATCCGCAATAGAGCGTCTCGTTCAACTGGTTCATCTCGATGATCTTGTCTTTGATGTGGGAGGCCTTGGCCGCCCCGTTATACTCCGCGATCGTCTGCGACGCGCCGATCAGCACGTCGCCGACCCCCACCTTGCAGGCGTAGCTCTGGCGGTGGTAGGAGGCGAATTTCTCCACCAGTGATCCAGCAAACTCATGCTCCCGGTACATGAATACCCTCTCCCAGGGAACGAACACACGGTCGAAAATCATCAGCGCCTCGTGCCCGCCGAAGAAGGGATTGCCCTGGTCGATGAGGCCCTCCTCGAGCTTGCGGGTGTCGCAAGACTGGCGTCCGATGATGTGGGTGATCCCCGGGGCGTCGCTGGGGAGCGCAAAAGAGACCGCATAGTCCCTGTCCTCCTCGCGCATCGCGACGGTCGGCATGACGATGATCTCATGGGAGTTCACCGCGCCGGTCTGGTGGGCCTTCGCCCCGCTCACCACGATGCCGCCGGGCCTCTCCTCCACCACATGCAGGTAGAGATCCGGGTCGGCCTGCTCTTTAGGGGCAAGGCCCCGGTTCCCCTTGGGATCCGTCATCGCACCATCGCAGGTCAGGTCGTTTTCCTGGACATGGGCCAGGAATTTCAGGAAGCGTTCGTTGTACGGCGTGTGGTATTTGGCGTCGATGTCGTATGTGACGATGGACAGGGCGTTGAGCGCGTCCATTCCCACACAGCGTTGGAAGCAGCAGGCTGTATGGCCTCCCAGCATCCGTCCCATTTTGCTTTTCTTCACCAGGTCGTCCCGGTTCTGATGGATATGGCAGAAACGGTTGATCTTCTTGCCGGACAGGTGCGACACGGCGGTCATCAGCTCCGCGCTCTCCGGCCGCATGGCCAGTTCGTATGTGGCGGCCACGGCGTTCATGGAAGGTCTGAGGATCGGGTCGTCCACCACATTTTCAATCCGTTTGCCGAACATATACACTACCAGCTTGAGTTTTCTCAGGCTCTCCTCATATTGCCGGGCTGTCATCATGGCAAAATATCTCCTTTCATCCTGCCTGCCGGGGTCATCCCGCCGCTTTCAGGGCCTGGCATCGGTCGATCAAACGCTGCCAGTCACTGTCCACCTGCTTTTGCAATTGGGCGCGTTCCTCAACCGACATCTTTTTGAACCGGCCCTGATGTTTCAGATAGCCATCCACGCTTTCCTTCTCAGGCATGGAACTGATCTGCCAGGTATCCCCGTTGAACACTTCATAAAGCGGAAACACGCGGCTTTTAACGGCCTGCCTGGCGACCTCGATGGAGAGCTCCGTGGCATGCCGCCAGCCGGTCGGGCAGGAGGCAAACAGATGGATAAATCGCGAACCTTTGATATTTTTGGCTTTTTCAAGCTTCTCTTTCAGATCCGCCGGTGCGCCGATGCTGGCAGTGGCCGTGTAGGGGATGCGGTGCGCCGCCATGATTTCCACCATGTTTTTCTTCCTCTGACTCTTCCGGGCCGAATCGGGTGTGGTGGTGGTCCACCCGCCGGCCGGTGTCGCCGAGGAGCGCTGGATGCCCGTGTTCATGTAGGCTTCGTTGTCGTAGCAGATAAAAAGGATATCATCGTTTCGTTCCACCACGCCGGAAAGGGGCTGGAAGCCGATATCGAAGGTGCCGCCGTCGCCTGCAAAGGCCAGGACGGTCGTATGATCGTTTCCCTGAATGGTCAAACCGGCCTTGATCCCGGCGGCGACGGACGCGGTGGCTCCAAAGGCGACCGAAACCACCGGAACGGTGATGCAGGTGTAGGGGTAGATACCGATCAGGCTTGACCAGCATCCGGCCGTCATCACCACAATCGTGTCCTCACCCAGGACCGACAATGTTTGTTGCATGGCCACGGTGGCGCCGCAGCCGGGACAACCATAGTGGCCCGGTGTGACCAGTTCTCTCTTCGCCTGGATTTGTTCACTCATGGCAACACCTCCGCCCAAAGCGACATCCCTGCTTCGACTGCGTCCCCGTCTCCGGAAATCGCCTGTCGTACCAATGGGATGATCGTATCCACAGTGACATCATTTCCGCCGATGCCGGCGACAAAGCCGGTCACGCTGACATCCCCCCGGTGCTCAAAGAGGCCCGCTTTCACCTCCTGGGCCACGATGCCCTCGGCCCCGTAAGAGACATCCCTGTCGATTACGATCACATGTTTGGCCTTTGCTGTCGCCCTTTTTAACCCTTCCAACGGAAACGGCCGGATCATCGCAAGCCGCAGGCTGCCGACCTTCAGTCCCTCTTCCCGCAACCGGTCGACTGTTTGCCGAATGGCACCGATGGCCGTACCGATGCCGACGATACACAGGTCGGCATCTTCTATCCGATACGCCTCGACGGTTGGATGCAAGCGGTTGAAATGGCTGTTGTATCTTTCGGCTACCTGATCCCAGATCCCTGCCACCGCAAGGGTGTCGCGCTGGTGCTTGTACTTGATGGAGCTGAAGAGGTCTGCCCCGCACACAATGCTGAAGGTTTTCGGATCATCCACATCCAGTTTGCTCAGCGCCTTATAAGGAGGGAGAAATAGGTCCACCGTCTCCTGATCCGGCACATCCAGAAGCTCGGAGGTATGGGTTAAATAAAAGGCGTCCAGATTGATCATGACCGGTAAAAGCGCCTGTTCGGCAACCGCATAGGCGATCAAGATGGCGTCGAGCACGTCCTGGGCATCGGCGCAGTAATACTGGATCCAGCCGGTGTCGCGCTGGGACAGCGAATCGGTGTGGTCGCAGTAGAGGTTCCAGGGGGCGGCCAAGGCACGGTTGCAGTTGACCATGACGACCGGCACCCGTTCCCCGGCGGTAAAATGGAGCATTTCATGCATGTAGGCCAGCCCCTGCGAAGAGGTTGCCGTAAAGGTCCTGGCGCCTGCCATGGACGCGCCCATGCAGCTGGCCATGGCCGTGTGCTCCGACTCCACGGGCATGTACTTGGCCTTCAGTTCGCCCCGGCCGATGATATCAGCGAGACTCTCGACAATTACGGTCTGTGGGGTGATCGGGTACGCCGAGACCACTTGAACGCGGGCCAGTTTCGCGGCCATCGTAGCGGCTTCGGTCCCCATCATGACTTTCTTCATACGCTCATATCCTCCATTGTAATCACCCCCCGGGGGCATTCGTAGGCACAGATGCCGCATCCCTTGCAGTGGTCCAGGTCGACCGCAACGGCGATTTTCTCCCCGTCCGGCCGGATGGTGGCGTCGGGACAATAGGAGACACACTGCAAACAAAGGTTACAGGTGCCACACGAGAGGCACCTCGCCGCTTCCTGCAGCGCCCGTTCCCGGTCCCAGGTTCCCTCCTGTTTGGTCTCCGTCTCTGCAGCGGGACCGGAGGCCGGAAAACGCTCAATCTTTATATTGTCAATGTTGACTGCCTGCAAGGGAAGGTCCGGGGACGGCTGCGCAAGACCCGCCGGGCGCAGAGCATCAGACGCCTTCCGGGCCAGCAGACGGCCTGCGGCGATGTAATGGGCGATCATGGGCGCCTTGAAGGGTGCAAGGTTTTGCGGCAATTTTACGGAGATGATGCCGCCGGTGACGGTTTCAGCATCAAAGGGATTGCAGGCGACCGCACCGGCAGGCGCGCTGAAATCTTCGGGAAGTCCGGTCGGGTCCAAAATGACAAGGTCCGCCTTCGCCGTCAGTTCGCCAAGTTTGGCGAAATCGATAATGGCGCCGGTTTCAAGTCTGATATCGGCCAGACGGATCAAGCGGTTGATTTCATTTGACAGCACCTGCGGTTCTATTTTCCCCGGCGAAAGACCAACGAGCGCTCCACCCACCTGGCTGGAGGGGTCCAAAACAACGACCCGATATCCCCGGCAACCCAAATAAAATGCGCAGGAGAGCCCCAGAGGGCCGGAACCGATGACCGTAACCCGCCGATCGGTTTTTTCACTTTTCTCAATCGTGACGTCCGTCGCGAGGTCACCCAGAAACCGCTCCATTTTTTGGATGGATATCGTCTGATCTATTTTTTTGCGAACGCATTTGGTCTGGCAAGGGTGATAGCACAGGCGGCCGGTCAGACCGGGCAAGGGGTTATGGGCCAGCAGCAGGGCGAGACCGCCTCCAATGTCCCCACGGTTCACGGCACCCAGATAGCGCGGAATCGGAATGCCCGCCGGACAGTTTTGGCTGCAGGGCGCCAGTTTATCTGCAACCAGCGGTGTTACATAACGCCAGTCACCGGTCTGGTTCCAAGCCATGGTGCCGATGGTGGTCGGCATCGTCGGAAGCTCCGACAAACTTTGAATGATGATTTTAGTCTGCATTCACGTCTCCTGATATCCTGAATACTGCCTGATATGCCGCTTCGGCGGCGGCCATGTTCTGTTTTGGGTTCACCGGTACGCCTTTTTCGATGGCCTCCAGCAGGTTGGAAAGTGTAAGATCGCCGGAAACCCGGGCATAGGCGCCGAGGATGACGGTGTTGATGATCGGGGCCGTCTTCGAGCCCAGCCCGTGTTGGAGCGCAATTTTAACGGCGTCCACGCCGGCCACTCGAAAGGAACCCTTTATGGGGTTCTGGTTTTCATTTTCTTCCCTGTAATTGAGCAGGATCAACGCATCCGGCCTGGCGCCATGAGCCACATCCACTTTACGCAGCAGGGAAGAATCCAGCACGATGACGACATCCGGGTTCTTAATGTCTCCGCGCTCGACGATAGGAGCACTATCCAGCCTTACGAACGCGGAAACGGCAGCCCCTTTCCGCTCCATCCCGAAAGAGGGAAAAGCCTGAACGTAGAGACCCTGTTTGAAATAGGCATGGGCCAAAATTTTTGAAGCGACGACGGCGCCCTGCCCCCCCCTTCCATGAAACCGAATACCAACCATATGAATATTCCTCACAGTTTGAATGGCGTCCCCAAATTTACGGCTCGCTCAATGAATTTGAGATTCTCCCTGCCGTTTCCGATACCAGCTTTGCCAGCGTGGCGCTCGTCTTTGCGGTTACCCGGTTTTTCGGTGCTGAAATACTGATGGCCGCCACACATTCTCCCTTCGTGTTCAAAATCGGCGCGGCAACACAGTAGACCCCTACCAGGGCTTCTTCATCGTCGAATGCCACCTTCCTGACCCTGACTTTCTCGATTTCCCGAATCAATTCGTCTACGGAAGTAATCGTATTTTCAGTGTATTTTTTCAAAGCATTCTTCAAGCTGTAAATCTGGCGGATGTCTTCATTGCTGAAGTATGAAAGCAATATTTTGCCGGTTGCGGCACAGTAGCCGGGGAATCGTGCTCCGGCTGTCGTTGAAATTCGGAGCAACTCTTCCGATTCCAACCGGTAGATGTATCGAATTCCATTATATTCCCACACAGCCGCGTTCACCGTTTCCCCGCACATCTCGTAGAGCTCCATCAGAAAGGGCGCCATGGCCATGCGAAGAAATCTTTCTCTTTTGGAGTCCATTCCGATTTCCAGCGTCCGCACGCCGAGACCGTACATTTTTGTTTTGCTGTTCTGCTGGATGAATTTTCGCGCCGTAAGGGTGCTGAGAACTCGATGAACCGTTCCCTTCACCATGCCGAGTTTCTGGCTGATCTCCGTAATGGAGAGATCCCGGCCCTGGTCAATCACAAGCTCCAGAATCAAAAGCGCCTTGTCAAGCGAGGTCACCCGGTATTTATTGATGGGGCTCGATGGAGTCTTCGATTCTACTGATATCTGCTTCATCATAAAAGAACCTCCATGAGTGATCGTTCCGTATGTTAGGGAAAATTTTTACCATACGGAAAAGCAAAGTCAAGCAAAATGTTCTGCATATTAAATATTGAGTTCTAAAATACGGAACAGGCTGCGGATCGATGGGCATCGGGTTAACCCAGTGAACATGGTACATCCAGGCGGTCTGCCTGCCGGGGGTCCCATGGAAATCCGATCGTTCAGCAGGGCAGAACCGCTCCTCCCCGCCTGTGCAACAGAATCAGAAGCTTCTGGTTTTTCAACGCGAGTACCTCTTGAAAAGCGAAATTGGACCTGCTATACACCCACCCGCGGAGAAGATCATGGTCCGTCTGCATGAAACGGGAGAGATGAGAAACCCGCCGCGGATTGCGTCTCACAGCCAGCCATCATCGTTTTTCCTTGTGCCTGAATTGCCCGAGAACGACGCCGCACACCATCAACGGGAAGGGTGGGAATGAAATGACCGGAACCTTTATAAACGTCATTGCCATATTGGTTGGCAGCGGCATCGGAGTGTTGTTTGGCTCACACCTGTCCGGCCGGCTTAAATCCACCGTGCTTTCGGGGATGGGGATTTTCACTGCGGCGATAGGCATTCAGATGTTCCTGAAGATGGAGAATACCCTGGTAGTACTGGGTGCACTGATTCTGGGGGCCCTGCTGGGCGAGTGGATGAGATCGAAACGAGGCTGCAGAACCTGGGCGTCTGGTTGGAAAAACGGCTTCCCGGCAGGAATTCAGAAGGAAACTCCAGTCTTTTTGTGCGCGGGTTCTTGGCCGCATCGGTGCTGTATTGCACCGGACCGATGGCGGTGCTGGGCGCGATCAGCCTTTTGGCGACCCAGTTGAACACCATGGTCAGCTCGGCCATGATGAACGAGATGACGGCCACGGGTGGGATTCTGCTGATGGGAATCGGCATCAGCAGTATGCTGGAGCTGAAAAAATCCGCGTGGGCAATTTCCTCCCGGCGCTGGCCATCGCGCCAGCTATCGTATGTGTCATAGGTCTGTTCACAAGGTAGTCTCTCTGTCGTGAAACCTTTTTCGGTGACATTTGAGGCAATTTCATGATAAGTGCAGGGGCAGTCAAAATCGACTTGTAACGGAACGAATGATGCTTACAAACGAAACCTGCTGCCCCGTCACCTCCTTCGGAGAGGGTGAAGAGGGGATCATCCATGACATCGCCGGCGGCCATGCCCTGATCAGCAGGCTCGCGGGGATGGGCATCGTCCTCAATACGAGGATCCGCTTCCTCCAGGCAAGCGGCGGTCTGGTGATCGTCCAGGTGGCCGATACGCGGGTCGCCCTGGGGGCAGGCGAGGCCGCGAAGATCCTCGTCAGCCGCCTCCCCCGGGAAGAAAAGGATCCGCGCCCGCGGATCGGGGCGCTCCTCGTCGCCCTGGCAGGCCAGCCCAACGCGGGAAAATCGACGGTGTTCAACATCCTGACGGGGCTTTCCCAGCACGTCGGCAACTGGCCGGGAAAGACCGTCGAGAAGAAAGAGGGCGCCCATACGGCGGACGGCGTGGAGATGAGGATCGTCGATCTCCCCGGCACATACAGTCTGACGGCCTTTTCGGAGGAGGAGAAGGTCGCCCGGAATTTCATCATCCACGAGAGACCCGACGTCACCGTCCTTTTGGTGAACGCCGCCGCCCTCGAGCGGAGCCTCTATCTGCTCGCGGAACTCCTCCTCCTCGGCCCGCCGTTGATCGTGGCCGTGAACATGCTGGATGTGGCGGAAACACAGGGGATCCGGATCGACGCCGACGCGCTGGAAAAATCCCTCGGTCTCCCGGTCGTCCCGATGATCGCGACAAAAAACCGCGGCATCCGGGAACTGGTCCAGCGGATCATCTCCGTCTCCCGCAGGGAGGTGCAGCCCCTGCCGAAACTTCCTCTGGTCAGAGAGGATCACCGCAAGCTCTTTCAGAAGCTGACGGCCCTGATCCGCGATGTGACGCCCTCCCCCTACACGGTTCCCTGGGTCGCCGCCAAACTTATGGAAGGGGACCCGGAGATCTCGGCGATGATGGAGGGGCTCGTCCCCGCACCGGCATGGGGGCAGGTCCGTTCGCTCCTCATCGCCCATGAGGATTCCCTTCACGCCGTCGTCTGCGGCCGGTACGACTGGGTCGAGGAGATCACGCGCGCCTGCGTCTCCCGGTTCCGAATGGGCCAGGTCGTCATGACCGACCGGATCGACCATGTCCTGACCCGCCCTGTTTTCGGCATCCCGGTCCTCCTCGCCGTCCTCGGCTGCGTCTTTTTCCTGACCTACAAGGTCGGCTTCCCCCTCCAGAAACTCCTGGAAGGGTTCGTCAGAGGTTTCACCGCCAACATCGAACCGTTTCTGACGGTTGCGCCGGCCTGGTTCCGGGGACTGCTGGTCGGCGGGGTGATCGGGGGTGTGGGGTCGGTCCTGACCTTTCTCCCCATCCTGCTGATCTTCTTCGCCGCCCTGGCTTTTCTCGAGGACGTGGGCTACATGGCCCGGGCCGCCTTCGTCATGGACCGCTTCATGCATCTCGTGGGGCTGCACGGCAAGAGCTTCATCCCGATGTGCCTCGGCTTCGGCTGCAACGTCCCCGCAATCCTGGGCGCCCGGATCATCGAATCCAAAAAGGCGAGACTTCTCACAATGCTCCTGACCCCCTTCGTTCCCTGCACAGCCCGCCTCGCCGTTTTGACCTTCATCACCGCCGCCATTTTCGCGGCACATGCGACGGCCGTCGTTTGGTCGCTTGTCGCCCTGAACATCCTCATCCTCGGCGCGACGGGGATGGTCGTCCATGCCTTCTTCCTGAAGGAGGAGGCAACCCCCTTCATCATGGAACTCCCCCTCTACCACCGGCCGGATCCGCGAACGATCACGCACGCCATCCGGGCGCGGACCGTTGCCTTCGTTCGGAGGGCGGGAACCGTGATCCTGACGGTCTCCATCCTGGTCTGGCTCCTCTCCTACTTCCCCGACGGACGGACGGAGACCAGCATCCTCGCCTGGATCGGACGTTTCCTGGAACCGGTCGGCCGTCCCCTCGGCCTCGACTGGAAGATGATGACGGCGCTCCTCACCAGCCTCGTGGCCAAGGAAAACGCGGTGGCCACGCTTGGCGTCCTATACGGCGTCGGCGAACAGGGGCTGCTCCAGACCCTCCCCTCCGTGATGAGCCACGCCGCGGCGCTCTCCTTCCTGACGGTCGTGATGCTCTTCCTCCCCTGCGCGGCGACAATCGCGGTCATGCGGCGGGAAATGGCCGATCGCCTCTGGTTCATCTCCTCTCTCGTCCTGACGTTCGTCGTCTCCTACCTGGGCGGCATGGCGGCCTATCGGATCGCCCTCTGGGCAGGGCTCTGATTTTAACGCTGCCCTGCCGCTGCAAACGCGCCGCTCACGATGGTTATGGCTTCTTTTTCAATCCTTCGCAGATGTACCTCACTTAGGAAGCTCTCCGCATAGATCTTGTAAATCTCTTCCGTGCCCGACGGACGGGCGGCAAACCATCCATTTTCGGCTACGACCTTGAGTCCCCCGATCTCGGCATCATTGCCGGGCGCACGGGTCAATGCGACACGGACAGGTTCGCCGGCAAGTTCTCTAACGGCAATCATCCCGGGGGAAAGCCCCTGGAACGCCGCCTTCTGCTCCGGCGTGGCCGGGGCGTCGATTCGTTCATAGAACGATGCGCCGAATCTTTCTTCGAGATCCCGGTAGAGGGCGGCGGGGTCCTTGCCCGTCTTTGCCGTAATCTCGCAGGCGAGCAGATCCATGATGATGCCGTCCTTGTCCGTCGTCCATACCGTGCCGTCTCTTCTCAGGAAGGAGGCCCCGGCGCTCTCTTCCCCGCCGAAACCGCAGGAACCGTCCAGGAGGCCGGCCACGAACCATTTGAATCCCACGGGAACCTCGCAGAGCCGCCTCCCGAGGTCCGCGGCCACGCGGTCGATCATCGCGGTGGAGACCAGAGTTTTTCCCACCGCCGCATCCCTGTTCCAACCCGGCCGATTCCGGAAGAGGTACCGGACCGCGGCTGACAGGAAATGGTTGGGATTCATCAGCCCCTCGCCCCGGGTGACGATGCCGTGGCGGTCGACGTCCGTGTCGTTGCCGAAGGCGATATCGAAATTGTCCTTCAACCGGACCAGGTTTTCCATGGCATAGGGCGACGAGCAGTCCATCCGGATCTTGCCGTCCTTGTCCACGGTCATGAAAGAGAAGGTCGGGTCAACGACCCGGTTCACAACCGTTAGCGAAAGGCCGTAGCTCTCGGCGATGGGGTCCCAGAAGTCCACGGCCGCCCCGCCGAGGGGGTCCGCGCCGATTCTGAGCCCCGAGCCCGCAATCGCCTCCATGTCGACGACGGTCCGCAGATCCGCCACATAGGGGGTCACATAATCGTATTCATGGATCGATCCCGATTTCAGCGCCCTTTCAAAAGGCAGCCGGCGGATCTTCCCGATCCCCGTGTCCAGGATGGCATTCGCCCTCTCTTCGATGATCCGGGTTGTTTCCGTGTCCGCGGGACCGCCTTCGGGCGGATTATACTTGAATCCGCCGTCCTCCGGCGGGTTGTGGGAAGGGGTAATCACCACGCCGTCGGCCAATCCGGTTTTTCTTCCCCGGTTATAGGTCAGGATGGCATGGGATATCACCGGTGTGGGGGTGTAGCGCCGGTCCCTCTGGATCATCACGGCGATCCGGTGGGCGGCGAAGACCTCGATGGCGGTGGCCAGCGCCGCTTCGGAGAGGGCATGTGTATCCATGCCCATGAAGAGCGGGCCGCTGATCTTTTTTGCTTTTCGGTGTTCGCAGACGGCCTGGCTGATGGCCAGGATGTGTCCCTCGTTGAAGCTGTTCCGGAGGGATGAACCCCGATGGCCCGAGGTTCCGAAAGCAACCCGCTGCGAGGGATCGGAGGCGTCGGGCTTATGGGTGTAGTATGCGGAGAGAAGCCTCGGGATATTGGCGAGGATGGATCTTGGGGCCGGCTTGCCGGCAAGCTCGTGGACGCTCATCGTTTTTCCCCTCTATGGGTTCACAGTGAGTCCGAGACCTTTGGAAATCGTGATCCCGGAAGCGCGCATTGGAGATTTTTCGGGGTCCCCTGCCCCCACAGCGCAGCGCCCGCAAAGACGGCTGTTTGAGCGCGAAGCGCGAGTTCCGTCTTTGCAGCGAAGCGAGGAGGCGCAGGGTCGAAAAAGGTCCAGCGCGCAGAGGGATCAC
>Ga0172375_10009150_pt1 | contig 13114 bp, 10 predicted proteins | sample LakKiv1m_FD_114537 | JGI IMG/M metagenome (GOLD analysis project Ga0172375, IMG submission 114537) | Freshwater microbial communities from Kabuno Bay, South-Kivu, Congo - kab_092012_11.1m | ecosystem: Environmental > Aquatic > Freshwater > Lake | place: Democratic Republic of the Congo...
ACAAGAGTTTTTTGTTTCTGCTTTTCCGGGAATTGGAGTTCAGACTGCTCGTCTGCTGTTAGAACATTTTGGTACGATTAAGAATATTGTGAACGCTTCTAAGGAAGAATTAATTGCTCTTAAGGGAGTAGGAGATAAGACTGCAGAAAGGATTATTGGTTTGCTGGAAGAAGAGTATAAGAAGAAAGAGTAATTATTCTCCTAACATTTGTTCCAAAGAAGATTCAATTTTTTCAATTACTCCTTGAGGGGTTAACCCTCTTTCATACAATAGTTTCGCATACCTTTCTAAATTATGGGAGTTAATCTTGCTACCACCACCCGCCTCAAGATCTTCTCTTCTTAATCCTTCATGCGTGAGCAAAACACTTTCTTCATTGGTATTACCATTATAAATTGTAATTATTCTATTTACTCTACCCAGATAATCTAATACTGCATTTTCTTGATTTATTTTTTCTAAAACACGACTCATTTCTCCAATTTTAGTTTTTTCATCTTTTCTAACTTCAATTTTACGATAAATATCTTCTTTAAATAGTCCCATTTTGTTCCCTCATAATTAATTCTATCAGTTGAGGTAAACCCATTAATTCCTTTAATTTTGGGTTACCGGTGAGTTTAATTAGTTCTTCTTGTACTCTTTCTTTTCCAGTGTAAAGAATTGCTTCTTGCATCAAATCCGGGTCGTTTCCAAGAATGTTCCTTCAGAAATTCCAATTTCTTCAACTTTTTTTTGCCGCAAATCTGCTTTGAAACCACAATTTTCTAAAGTTAGATAGGAAAAAATCTCATGTCGCAAGTAGGGGAATTTTGAATTTAAATCTCTTCTTAATAATTTTCCAGAACTTTCATTAATTTCTTCCAAAAGAGTTCTTAATCGTAATTCAGAATAAACTTGAGGAAGAGTATCTAAAGCTAATACTAAAGGATATTGTTTTGCTCGAGCAAGACGTTTGGTTACATTTTCAATTTCCACATTTGGCATGTCTGGACGAATTTTTCTTGCTTCTGTTTCTGAAGGGATTACCAGACTTAAGTCTGGATTAAAAATTCCTTTCAAGCCTGCTTTGCTTAAAGATCCTAACCATATCTTAACTTCTATGTTTCCGGGGATGCACAGACCTTTTGTAGTGTATGTTAAATGGCAGTTGTGAGTTTGGTATCCACCCGTTTCCCAAGTTTCTACGTACAAAACCATCTCTCCCGATTGGGATTGCAGATGCATATCTAATTGTTGTGCTTTTAGCAACGGTACTTGGTAATCTTCTCTAAAACTAGAATTGGCCCAAACCAATAATTCTGAATGATTCATAGCAGAAGAGAATAAGAGGAAGTTTTTAAGATTTTAGGTTTTACAAATAAGAGACGAGGAAGAGTTGATAATTGGTGTGCACGGAAAAGGAGAGGAAAGAACCTTAATTTATAGTCGGAATAAAGCTTTGCTGGAAACTTCTCTTGGTACATTTAAAAGAATGTGGAAAGAAGCAAAAGCAATAAAAGGAATTTAATTATTTCCCTTTCTTTCTTCCTTTAAAGATCTGATCTCTCAACTTCTCGTTACCTTCCCAATCTAAAGCATGCTCCAGAACTTCTTCTAAACTCACTACCGGAATCACAGTTACTTTCTTTAGTTTCTCCGGATCAATAACAATATCTTGTAAATTTGATTTAGGGACAATAATTGTCTTCACTCCTGCTTCAATAGCTGCTTCTACTTTAGAGCTTACTCCGCCTACGGGAAGAACTTCTCCTCGTACAGAAAGACTTCCGGTCATGGCCACTTCTTGTTTTATGGGCACATTTTTCAAAGCAGAAATGATGGAAGTAGCTACGGCAATGGAAGCAGAATCTCCTTCTACTCCTTCATAGGTCTGCAAGAACTGGACGAAAATATCTTTGGTTTCGACAATATCTTCCCCAAAATATTTTAAGATGATAGCCGAAACGTTAGTGATAGCTTCTTTAGCGATTTCTCCTAGTTTACCAGTAGCTACAATCTGGTTCTTTTTTCCACCAGGAGTAACTTCAGATTCAATGGGTAAAACAATTCCTGAGAAAGCTGTTCCACCACCAATTACGGCTAGTCCATTAACTCGACCAACCCTCTTTCCTGAAGTGACAATGATTTCATACTCTTTCTTTCTTTCGATGTATTTATCAGCAATTTGCTGTTCTAAAGTTCTGGCTAATCTCTTAGCTTCTTCAACGTGCTTCTTTTGTACTAATTCTGATTTGTCTTCCTTAGCCAAATCTCCTGCTGCCCTGACTAACCCACCTAATCCTCGCAGATATAAGGTTAAATGCCCTTTACGATTAGCTCTTTTACGTGCTTCTTCAATAATGGCATTAACTGCTTCTTCTGAGAAATGGGGAATTTTGCCGTTTTCTCTTTTTACTTCCTGAGCCACAAAACGAGCAATCTTCAAACGGTTCTCTTTAGTGTCCACCATAGTTTCATTCATGTACACTTCATAACCATAACCTCTAATTCTAGATCTTAAGGCTGGATGCATATCTTTGAGAGTTTCCATATTTCCAGCGGCAACTAATACAAAGTCGCAAGGAACAGGTTCGGTTCTGACCATAGCTCCCGCACTTCGTTCCGATTGGCCAGTGATGGGGAACTTTTTTTCTTGCAATGCTGAAAGTAATTCCTGTTGAGTTCTGGGATGCAAGGTGGCGATCTCGTCAATAAATAGAACTCCTAAATGAGCTTTGTGGATCATTCCTGCCACTACTCGCTGATTGGCAGGAGTTCCTAAACCACCGGACTGGAAGGGGTCATGTAAGACATCTCCTAGCAAGGCTCCAGCATGTGCACCAGTAGCGTCAAGGAATGGTGCTTGCTGTCGCCCGAAATTGTCTACGATAAGTTTGGGAGGTATTTCTCCACTCGCACGGAACATGCGCTGACCCATGCTCATCATGATGGCAAAGGCCGCTAAGAAGAGCATTCCTCCTAAGAAGAAAGCAGTAAACATCAAATCAGAATTGTAATGATAACGCACCCACCAAGGAACGATCATGGTGATGATGGCTACTAAGAACATCAAGAAATTATTATTGCGGTTACCCTTACTTCCGTCCAGAAGAGTACGGCGCACTTCTTCTCTTGCTTCTCCCGCTTTCATCTCTTTGATTAAAGGATTATTCTCATCGTTAGGATTAGGATAAGCAATCAAGTCTTTAAGTTCAGATTTAGGTAGAAGTTCGGCTAAAGCTAATCCCAGCATGCTTTTTCCTGTTCCTGGATCACCGATTAAAAGGACATGGCGGCGTTGTAAAGCAGCCTTCTTGATAGTGTTGACTGCTTCATCCTGTCCAATCACTTGATCTACGATTTTTTCAGGAACTTTAATCTCTTTAGTAGATTTCATACTTAATGCTTTAGAATGAACTTGTTTTAAAAAGGTTGTGGAGTTGTAGTATGTCTGGGGGCCAGGCGAGTGGCTTTCTGGACAGTTAAGAGTTGTAAGCTTGTCAGAATTGTTTTACTCCTTGGTTAACTTAGTTTCTTTTAAGGTGATATAAATCTCATCAAACGGTTTCTTCTGTTCAGTCTCGACTTTTTGTAAGTTTTCTAAATGTAACAAGGGAATGAAAGTGAAAGCTTTTTCTTGTTTTCCCGCTTGGGGAGGAAGAAGTTGGGTAAAAGTTATCTTCTGTCCCTCTCCTTCAGTTTTCTTGTTGTAAAACATAATCTTATGATACAAGTCGTAAATGACTTCTACTATGTCCATCCCTTTACGTTGAATCTCGTACTTCACCGGACGTTGGGTGGCTAATATCCTTCTTTTAGTTTCCATGGCTTTCTGTAAAGCGCTGATAAGGTCATGGATGGCCACTTTTCTGTTTCTTGGTTGGGGGTTTCGAGGAATTAATTTGTATTTCTCTCTGATCCGTTCTTCTTTCTGTTGTTCGTTAAGGTTCTCCCAATCTTCTTCCGACTCTTCTTGTTGGTAAAGCAGCTGGTCGAATTCAGCCAAATCTTTATCGATAAAATGGGTAGATTTTATCCTTAGCAAAAGAGCAGCTGCCAGCAGGATCTTTCCGGAAATCTTCAAATCATGTTCTTGCATCTCTTTAACCACATGAAGATATTTCTGGGTGAGTAACGTTATGTTAACATCCCAGGGGTCCATCTGTTCCGATTTGACTAAATCTAAAAGAATAGTGCGCCAGGTAACATCGTCCTGTTCGAATAATAAGTCCATCACCCCATCGTGGGTCATTTGCGTGGCAACTTCGGCCATAGAAAAGGATAAATTTAAGCTTACTTTTTAAGGTTTTGTTTTTTAGAGAAGAAGATAGTGGGCCCACCCGGACTTTCGTTGCCTGCGAAAGAACGCAGTGATCTCGAACCGGGGACATTCTCCGTGCTCAGCACCACTTTCCTGAAAGAACAGTAAAGTTGGTGCATGTAAGGGAGACATCATAGCCACTAGACCATGGGCCCATCTTAAAGCTTATTTTGGAACTTTATTTAAAAACGTTTCGAGGAGTTTAGCTTTCCTCCTTACCGAAGATGTTATTCAAACATATAAAAGTTTAAATAAGCACTCTTTCAAAAACAGTTTCATACACAGAAAGAAGGGGTGCACAATGGTTAAAGTTATCAATTCAAAACTGGTAAATATTTCTGAACTAGAAGATAAACAGATTCAGTGGCTGCGAGAAGCTCTGACCACCATTAAGTTCATTAATAATAATTCTTTAGCGGATGCCCAGAAGAAGGAAAGCGTAGTAAGCAATTTGAATAAAGCTCTTAGTTTGGAGAAAGATATTTCCTTACGTTTAGCAGCCTTAGAACAGGCTGGTCTAGATTACATTGCCTTGAGTAAAGATAAGGAAGCAGCACAACGTCTTAAACCCTCTTTACCTTTCTTGACCAAGTACCAAGTAGAAAGTTGGCTCAGCAAGATTAACAACTATTTGCAGGAAGATAATTATCCTTTAGTTATCCGTACTCTGGAAGAAGAGTTGCTCGACCCACATTTCGGAATGATGGCTGGCCGGATGGAACATACTCGTTTAGTAGAACAACGTTTGCCGGAAGAAGAACTCCGAGAAGCTTTAGCTTATAACCAAGCACAGCAACAACTGAAAGATGTCTTAGATCAGGTTTTAGTTAAGAACAAGGAGGTCCAGTTTAAAGAAGGGGTTAACGGAACTCAGTTGGTCCAAGAATATCAAATTGCTCAGAAATCTCTATTCGGAAAAGGATTCTTGTTTTGGAAATCAGGGATAGTTCCCGAGATCGAAACTTATTATCAGAAAGATGAAGATCAACTTAAAGAATCAAACTTGTTTGAGTTGGAAGGTAATGATTTACAGCAGCGGCAAAGTTCTCTGACTCGGTTAGAAGGAAGTTTGATGGAAATGTCCCAAGCGGCGTTTCGTTTAGTCGAAGCGAACATGGCCTATACTCCTGAACAGCTGGAACTGGTTAAGAATGATCTAGCTGATGTCCTCATCGCTTTCCAGACCCGAGCTTTTAACTTGATTATTCCTCCTAGTCAACGTAACGCTTTACGGCCCTCTTTGGTAAACCTTAGCGGTTATTTCAATCGAGGGAACAAAGTGGAAACGGACGTTTCTGCCCCTCTGCCTTCAGACGTGCCTGAATTCGTGTACGAATTTTTCATGACCATGGAGGACCTAGCCAAAGGAGCTAAACAAAAAGCGGACGAGAACGATTACAAAGAAGTAGTGTTGCGTTTAGAAGAAATATATCGTCTAACTTTGCGCAGGGAATGGGAACGTTTGAAGAAGCCACCTCAGGGAAAAGTTAGCACCATTTTGCTTGAACGCAATAACGATATTCAGAGTTTAGTGCAAGTGGTGAGAAATGTGGTAAGAAATCCCGATGATCGGGATAAACAGTTTGCTCACCTCATCTTGAGCTTAGAGCAGACCAATCAATTGCTAGCAGCACGAAGAGGAGTACAATAAGTTTTTATTGTGGTTGTATTTTTGTCTTTTCATGGACATCTATGAGCCGCAGGAAGATTCTTATCTGTTGCAGAAATGGGTTAAAGAGTACGCCATAGGCAGAGTGTTAGATGTAGGTACAGGCTCAGGAATTCAAGCTCTTACCGCGGCAGAAAACAAGAACGTCAGAGAAGTTCTGGCTATTGATATTAATGAAGAAGCCCTGGAGCAACTAAAACAGAAAAATAAACTTCTTAAGAAAATCAAGACTCAAAAGAGCGACCTCTTTCAAGAAGCGGAAGGACAATTTGATACTATTATATTTAATCCTCCTTACCTCCCCCAAGATAAAGGAATAGAAGATCCAGCCCTTTACGGAGGAAAGAAAGGATGGGAAATTTCTCAACGATTTTTTCAGGAAGCGTCCAAGCATCTTGCGGCAAAAGGGAAGATATTATTCTTATTTTCTTCTTACACTAATAAACGTAAGATCGAAGAAATTATCAGTCATAACCTATTTCAATTTAAAGAGTTGGAACGAAAGCGCTTACCCTTGTTTGAAGAGTTGTATGTTTACTTGATAGAGAAGAGCGAACTGTTAAGAGAATTGGAACGAAAAGGGATTGAAAATATTCATTATCTAGCTAAAGGGAAGCGAGGATTAGTCTATTCGGGGACTTGGAAAACTCATACTAAAGTTAAATCCCATTTTGCTAAAGAGAATTTACTTCCCGTTGCTATCAAAGTAGAAAATCCTTCCAGCTTTGCTACTAACCGTTTAGAAAACGAATCTAAATGGTTAACTAGATTGAACGAACAAGGTATCGGGCCAAAATTGTACTTTTCCAGTTCAGGTTATTTAGTGATGGAACTGATTGAAGGGCCACGTCTGGAAGAATGGGTTAAAGAACAAAGTAAGGAAGAAATCAAGAGGGTTTTATTAGAGATATTGTATCAATGTTATCGCATGGATCGACTTAAAGTGAGCAAACAGGAAATGCATCATCCCTATAAGCATATTCTAGTTACTTCGGAAAATCAGCCCGTATTGATAGATTTTGAAAGATGTAAAGAAACAGAACAACCTATCAATGTCACCCAATTTTTAGAGTTCTTGTCTCGAAGTGAGGAGGAATTAAGTAAGAAGGGGATAAGGTGGGGAACAAACCAGCTTCGTCAACTGGCTAAAAAATATAAAGAAAACTATGATTTCAACTTAATTAAAAAAGAGCTTCAATAAAACTGCGTTGTTCCCTCTAATCGTATTCCTTGCTTTAATTCTACCGGTCGCCAAGAATCTTGCACCAATTCTGCTTCTAACCAATGAGCTAACTCTTCAGGATTGCCGATAGTCGCACTTAAACCGATCATTTGAGGCTTAATTAATGATTTTAGTAAGGTGAGGATAATCTCTAAAGTAGGCCCTCGGCCGGGGTCGTTCAATAAATGAATTTCATCTATTACTACGATTTTAACTTCATTAAGCCAAGCTACTCGGTGCCTTAACAGAGAATCAAGCTTTTCGGTAGTTAAAATAAGAAGGTTGTATTTAGCGAGATAATTTGATTCAGAATCCATCTCCCCGGTGGAAATGATCGCTTTGTAAGGAGTTTTTTCTAGGAGCTTAGAATACTCCTTGAACTTTTCATTGGCTAGAGCTTTTAAGGGTACTAAATAAATAGCTTTCTGACTTTGTTGCAAATGTTTAGCTATGCCCATAGTCGCTACTAAGGTCTTTCCGGAAGCAGTGGGAGCACAAACAAGCAAAGAACGATCTTCTAGCAGTCCGGCTTTAACTGCTTTTTCTTGCACCGGAGTAAGATGGGGAAATTTAGAGTACTGTTCCTGGAAAAAATCGGGTAGAGGCAATTGGGAAAAGTCCATTTCTTTTTGGGAAGAGAACTTCCATTTATATCTTTCGGATGGGGGGTTGTAAAGAGCTCTTCTTTAAGCTAAAAACCCGTTAAATGTAATCTAGAAAGATGTTACTTTCAAGTGAAAAGGGACCTTCTCATAGAGGCGATAAACCCGATTGCATTTAACAAACACTAGAACATTGTTCCATTTCTTACATTTGTCATTTTGAAATGATGAACGTCCTAAAACGCAGAATTTTGGGGAATGGGCGTTTCTCCTCCTTAAAGTCCTTTGGAGGGGGGAAAGTTTTGCGAAAGCTTTATAAAAGATACTCCCGGAAATAGGCTTTACAGTTAGGAATCGATCCTACACGGTCGTCTCCAAAATCGAAAAGAAGTATCAAATAAGAGTGGTGCCTCTTTCGGAACTTTTGTGACGGTCGTACCAGGAAAAGGCCCTTACTGACGTAATGCTTAAACACGGAGGTGTGTTTTAAAAATGGAAATGAAAAAAGTAACTAAGCGCTTGTTCGCAATTGGAACTGGTGTCTTGATGCTTGGTGCCACTGCAATGGGTGCTTTAGCTGCCGTAGATTTGAAGGACTATCCGTCCATGTTCGTTAAGAATGGAACGTTCAACGGATACCTAGTTGTTGGTGAAAATGCTAAGCCCATTGATAACTTGGCTATGACCGACATCGCTGCAAGTATGAAATATCAGAAACCTTCTGAGACTTCTACTGTAAGTGTTTCTGGAGATGCCTGGAAAGTAGGAACTTCTGCTAAGAAATTAGAGATGGCTAACAGCAACGCTGCTGCAGGATCTATCACTGGTGAGCAGATCTATGACATCAGTACTTTCATCAGTAAAGATGAATTAAAGGCTCTAGCTAGTGGAACTTACTCTACCGGAGACGGAGAATATAATTATAACCAGTACATATATCTCGACACTGGTAACGTAAACACTAACGAAATCGTAAAGTTCGCTGAAGACGACAACGATAAGGTTGCTGACTTCTTCTACGTACAGAGCGGTAAGAACATTGGTAAATATGTCTTAGAGTTCACTTCTCCAGCTCAGTCTGATGTCACTGATTCTAGCGGATCAGCTTCAACTACTGGAACTTACTTGAAAGACTTCGAAAACACCAAGATTAACATGCTCGGTAAGGAGTATACCATTGTTATGGCAAGAAGACCTAATGGAGCTACTGGAAGTGGCAGCATTAAGTTAGTATTAATGTCTGGTGCAGTTAAAGACTCTGTCTTAGAAGGCGAAGAGAAGACTTATACTGTTGATGGAAAAGAGTATAAGGTTAAATTAGTCTTTGTAGACGGAACTTATGCCAAGTTCACCATTAATGGTGAAACTACCGATAAATTACAAGTTGGTGAAACCAAAAAGTTAGCTGACGGTAAAGAAGTCGGTCTTTCTGAAGTCTTGTATCAGAGTTACGCCGGTGGTGTCCACTCTGCTAGCTTCTTCTTAGGAGCAGGTAAGGTAGAGTTAAGAGATAACACTGTTGATGAGACAACCGATACTAGCGACTACGGTGTGCTTTTAAGTGGTAATGATGAAGTGGATGGAACTCAAGTGTTTGTTGATGGTAGCGATAACAACGTTACCTTCAGATTGAACTCTATCGCTGTCAACATGTCTGCTGAAGACGACTTCTATGTGGGAGCCGGTGAAAAGCTAAGTGATGTTTTGGTTGCTGCTGGTGAAGAAGAAGAAGCTCTATTCACTAACAACTGGGACATTGAATACAAGGGTTTGACTACTGAGAAAACTCACGCCATTAAGTTAACCTCCAGTACTGATAGAAAGTATACTTTGGTTTTCTATGATGGAGACAACAGTAAGGTTGATCTACCTTTAGCCTATGCTGCTAGCGACACCACTATTCAATTAAGTGAAGATACCGCCGATAAAGCGGTTATTGTTAAAGAGGATGTTGCTGCTAGTAAGAACGACTACTTGGTGTTAACTGGTGGAGATGACACTGCGGGAACAGCTAAAACTTATGTCTTACAGTATAAGGGTGCAGACAGATCTACTAAGACCAACCCCAAGATTCAATTCAAGAACATTGGTAATGGAGAAAGCTTAGAATATAGTGTATCTTCTAGCTATCCTATTGCTACAGTGAAGATTGGAGGAAATTCCTTTACTGTTAATGCCAGTAGTACTGCAGTTGATGACTTTCCCATAACGATGGACTTAGACGGTGACGCAACAACTCAAGAAACAGCAAACACTAAGATTGTTGATTATTATGGTGCGACTATTGTTCTTGCTGGTGGGTTGAATGCCTCTACCGCTAGGCTTGGTGCCATTGATAATATGACCGTAACCATCGGAACCAACTACACTAGTGACTACGACACCGAAGGGCCTTCTGCATTAGTAACTCAGATTGGCGCAGCTGCAACTAACGAAGTAACTGCCGATTCTTTTTCCGTTGGAGGAGCAGGAAATGTATTATTGAATCCAACTGGTGAAGAGAATGTGTACTACGGTTACACTTCCATGGGAGGTAAGATTACTTACAAGACTCCTTCTGGACAGCCGGCTGAATTGACCTACGATTACCCTGAAAACCAGGTCTTGCCTCAAGTGTATGTAACCTCTGGTGCCATAACTAGTTCGTCCACTACTGGTGGAACCTGGACTCCTGTAACCATTGTTGATGCTACCAAGCTAGACAGTGAAGTTGCGGATGCTAAGGCTCAGAACTTGATCGTAATCGGTGGACCCTGTGTCAACAGTGTTGCTGCTAGTTTACTAGGTAACCCCGCTGCTTGTGCAGACGGATTTACTCCTGGAAAAGCTAAGGTCAAGCTGTTCGAAAACGGTGCCAACGTAGCGATGTTAGTAGCTGGTTATACTGGCGAAGACACCAGACTGGCTGGTAAAGTTATTGCCAACAGATGGAAAGAGTTAAGTGGCTCTGAAGTAGAAGTTGAAGGAACAACTTACACCGACGCAAAAATCGGTGCCCCTGCTCCTAAGACCGAATAAGCCTAACGGCTAATTTTTTCTTTTTTTCTTTTTTTAAAAACTTTAAGTTCTTTAAACCTTGAGTAAGACCTTGAATGGGAATAGTTAGAATAAGGTTATCTCCGCCGGTTAGAATTCTAAATTTTGATATAATTCTTTATACTAACTGTTGACCGAACAGCTGTTCTTTCTTTTTACGTTCTAAGAATTTAAATACGGTAGTGTGCATGGCTCCTTCTAATAGTTTAGCTACCGCTTGTCTGGAAAGGAACACTTGATCCTGTTCACCGATGATGCAGATAGTTTTGCCGTAAACAGAAATATAAGTGTCGGTCATGCGTTCTAATTCTTCGCGAGATTTTCCTCCCTTTCCAATAACTCGTCCTTTTAATCGTTCTAAATCGTTCTTGCTTTTTCCAGCGATATCTTTAAGGTCGATAATCTCTAAAACATAGTCCGTCTTAAGTAAAAGTAGAGCTATTTTGGGATTAAAACCACGGCCGATAGCTTTAACGATCTCTTTAGTGGTGTATAAGACCAGGCCATCATTTCCAGAGACGTTAACCTCGCCGTCAGGAGTAATATTAAGTTTACAGGAAGTTTGTTCTTCAATAGATTTCTTGGTCTCGCCATCTTTACCGATAAGCACAGCTACTCTTTCTTGGGGGATACGAATATCGTAAGAGAAGTCCGAGCCCGAATCTATATCTTCCATCATTTATCTTCCAGAATGAGCCACTTTTTTAAATGTTTCTTCTCTTATGAACGTACGTATTAAGTTCTCCTTTCACTTCGTGCTCTTTAGTCTTGTCAGTTATCAAAACAAAGCACCTACTAATTTGTCTTACGAATCGTAGTTCTCGGCTCAACTACTGGCAACTTAACTTAATACGTATCTCGAACGATACTTTGGTATATCTCTTCAGCTTCAGCCTTAACTCCCTGAGTGCGGAAGTATTGTACCACGTTTTTAATGTCTCTTTGCAATAGTTCTAAGGAATTAGGGGTCTTAACTAAGGTCGCCTGAGAAAAATCGATAAAATAGGGCTTTTCTTTGAAATTAAGGATGTTAAAAGAAGAGAGGTCGCCATGGATCAACCCTTGGTTGTACATCTTTTGGACCCCTTCAATCACTTTCAGGAAGAATTTCTGTGGATTCTTGGCGGGACAGTCCTTTAAAGGCAGGGCAGGTTCTTCTTCGCCGATCATCTCTTCTACCAGAATATTGTACTTCCAAACATAGGGGGTAGGAGAATTAACTTTAGTCTGCTGGGCCTTGATAAGGTTCTTATATTCACGCTGGGCCCAGGCAAAAATAATTTCTCTTCTACGATTTTTTAAGTAATCGTAACGAGGATCTTGTTTGATATAGTTGAACATTCGTTTAAAGTCGCAATTTTGGACCCGATAGATCTTAACGATCACCATACCTTTTCCTTTTTTAGCCAAGAAGACGTTACTTTCTTTACCAACCTTGTAAGGACTGGTCAATTCATCAAAATATCCTCGGCTTTGCAGTTCAAAGAGATTGCGTTCTGTAAATGAGTCAAATACTCCTCTTTCTGTCTTGAATCTTTCTTGATATGTTAAAGTTACCATTCTTCAATAAGAGGGATTTCTGAAGGAATATCCCTCAGACCTACGCCTCGCATAGTGTAGCTTGCTCTTGAATCTTTCTTGATATGTTAAAGTTACCATTTTTCAATAAGAGGGATTACCACTTAGATAGTAGAAAGCTCTTTTTTATTTATATATCTTTGGCTTGCTTATAGTGGGTAAAAACAGAATGTTTTATATATATCAAAATATTAACGAACAGTTATGGCACTTCATACTAAAAGAGGACAATCCGCTGCAGGTGCAGCAGTATTTCTGGCAGTAATTGCCGGTTTATTGATCATGTTTATCGTTTTAATACCTCCGGCGGAACGTGCGGAACTTTTAGGAGATAAGTATACTTCTAGTACGACTAGTTCATCTAGCGGGACTTCTAACCTTCTAATCACGGCGCCAGGAAAGATAGATTATCTAGCTCAAAGAGAAATCGAACATCCTCTTCCAGTGATCCAAGTTTATACTCAAGCCGAAAGTAGAATCTTAGCAGAAAAGAACTTGATATATGCTCGTAAAACAATAATTAACCATGAAGAGAGTATTTTCCCTTTTAGTGTTTCCGATTTAAGCAATACTCAAGACTTAGTCTTAAACTTTAAAGTAACTAATGTTGAAGGTCGGTTGGTTGTCCAGCTTAATGGAGAAACCATCTTCAATGCTCCGGTAGAATCGGGGATGAGTGTACCGGTAGTGCTACCAAAGAATA
>Ga0172375_10009151_pt1 | contig 13113 bp, 12 predicted proteins | sample LakKiv1m_FD_114537 | JGI IMG/M metagenome (GOLD analysis project Ga0172375, IMG submission 114537) | Freshwater microbial communities from Kabuno Bay, South-Kivu, Congo - kab_092012_11.1m | ecosystem: Environmental > Aquatic > Freshwater > Lake | place: Democratic Republic of the Congo...
AAAACGGCTGCGAGAAAAATCTTTGCACTTTTCTTGCACGGGCAACAATCAGCTTATCCTCATCAGATAGCTCATCAATACCTAATATTGATATGATATCACGCAAATCTTTATAACGCTGAAGTATTTTTTGAACATTTAAAGCAACTTTATAATGTTCCTCGCCCACAAAACGGGCATCCATGATTCGCGAAGTAGAATCCAGAGGATCAACTGCCGGGTAAATTCCTAATTCTGCAATATGCCGGGACAAAACTATTTTCGCGTCCAAATGCGAGAAAATCGTAACAATAGCAGGATCTGTTAAATCATCAGCAGGCACATATACCGCCTGCACAGAAGTAATAGCGCCATTTCTGGTTGAGGCAATTCTCTCCTCAAGCTGAGCAACCTCTGTGGCCAAATTCGGCTGATAGCCTACGGCTGAAGGCATGCGTCCAAGAAGCGTAGAAACTTCGGAGCCCGCTTGAATATAGCGATAAACATTATCGATAAATAACAAAACATCTTTTCTCTCTTTATCCCTGAAATACTCAGCCATAGTCAGTGCCGACAAACCAACGCGCAGCCTTGCTCCTGGAGGCTCATTCATCTGGCCAAATACCAAAGCGGTTTTATCCGCAACCCCTGAAGCATTTAACTCCAGCCAAAGCTCATTACCTTCCCGGGTTCTTTCGCCAATGCCCGCGAATACAGAAACTCCGCCTTTTTCCTGAGCAATATTCCGTATCAACTCCATAACCACTACGGTTTTGCCTACACCAGCACCGCCGAATAAGCCGATCTTGCCTCCCCGAGGAAAAGGGGCAAGCAAATCAATAACTTTTAAGCCGGTTTCCAACATAGATGAAATAGGCAATTGTTCTTTAAAAGTCGGGGAATCGCGATGAATCTGATCATGCAATTGCGGATTCTCCACCTCCGGCTTACCATCGATAACATGCCCCAAAACATTAAAGATCCTGCCTAAAGTCTGCTTGCCTACAGGAACTGTGATTGGCGAGCCTAAATCCTGGGCAAGCATGCCTCTAGCCAATCCATCAGTTGAAGAAAGAGCGATACAACGCACTGTATTATTACCGATAATCTGTGCAACTTCCAAAATGATATCAATCTTTTTACCACTATCCCCAACCTTAACCGCGTTTAAAAGCTGCGGCACTTCATGCTCAGGAAATCTTATATCGACACTAGGGCCGATAACCTGTATAATCTCACCGTTTGCCATACCTCGCTCCTTCTGAAAATACGATTGAAAATCACAAATTACAAAGTATAATTTTTTTATACTTTAGTTTCGATTGTAATTTTGGAAATTTGACATTGTAATTTGTTTGTAATTTGGAATTTGAAATTTGTAATTTAACATTATTTAAATACTATCCCTTTAGTGCTTCTGCGGAAGAAATGACTTCCATAATTTCCCTGGTGATATTTGTCTGCCTCATTTTGTTCCTTAAAAGAATCATTGCTTCCAATAATTCTATCGCATTCTTAGTCGCCCCGCCCATAGAAACTGCCCTGGCCTGATGCTCTGAATTAAACGCATTTAATAAAACGACTTTAAGTTTATTAGATATGTACATAGGCAATAAATTCTTTAGAATGTTTGTTTTATCCGGCTCGTAAATATATTCTATTTTCACATCTTTCGGATAGCTTATGTTCAGAAACTTTTCCAGGACTATTTTATAACGGGAAGCGGATTCGATCTTGGTATATACCAGGTAAACTTCATCAACTTCTCCAGATAAGAACATATGCGTTAAAGTATTTAATATTTTTTCCGACAATGATTCGGAATACCTGCCATTAAAACCTAAGAATGAATGCTTAACCTCATAACCTTTTCTCTTAAAATAACTAAAGGTTTTCCGCCCGACCGCGACCAAATCGATATTATTCTTATCATATTTGATTAAAAAATTTTCAGCGGCGCGCAAAATATTCTGATTATAAGTCCCGCTAAGCCCGGTATCCGAAGCAAACACGCATAGAGCGGCTTTACTTGCCGGGCCTTTAGGCTCTCTAATATAAGGATTTTCGATTTGCGTGTCTGAAGATAATATTTTTTTTAAAAACTCTTCAATTTTTAAAAAATACAAATTGGAATTGCCAAGCAACTTTTCTGTTTTTTTCATCTTGGCAACAGATACCATCTCCATGGCCTTGGTAAGTTTTTTGGTACTTTCTATACCACGGATCCTTGATTTTATATGTCTTAAAGATTGGCTCATTGGGCTTTACTTTCAAAAATATTCTTAAATTCAGCGATAGCATTATCCAGCTTTTCGATAATTTTTGCATCTAGTTCAAGCCTATTTTCAATTTCCTTTTCAACATCAAAATAATTTTTGTCCATAAAATTGATGAATTCAGCTTCAAACTCCCTGACTTTAGGTGTCGGCAAATCATCTAAAAACCCTTTAGTGCCGACGTATAAAATAATTACCTGCTTGGCCATTGGGATGGGCTTATACTGGTCTTGTTTTAATAGCTCGATCATTCTTTCACCACGGGTAAGTTGAGCTTGAGTACTTTTTTCTATTTCCGCGCCGAACTGGGTAAATGTCACCAATTCGCGATATTGGGCCAAATCAATTCTTAATTTTCCTGCTACCTGGCGCATTGCTTTGCTCTGGGCTTTTCCCCCAACACGGGAAACTGATAGGCCGATGTTAACTGCCGGCCTGACACCCGCATAAAAAAGGTCATTCTCCAGATAAATCTGCCCGTCGGTAATTGAAATAACATTTGTAGGAATATAACTGGTAATATCTCCAGCCTGAGTCTCAACTATAGGCAGTGCAGTCAAAGAACCCCCTCCCAATTCATTATTCAACTTTGCTGCTCTCTCCAGAAGCCTGGCATGTAAATAAAAAATATCCCCCGGATAAGCCTCTCTTCCAGGAGGCCGCCTCAAAAGAAGAGAAAGCTGCCTGTAAGCTTGCGCATGCTTAGAAAGATCATCATAAATAACCAAAGCGTGTTTACCGGAATGCATAAATTCTTCGCCAATAGCACAACCGGCATAAGGGGCTAAGTATTGCTGTGAGGCAGAAGCACGCGATGAAGCGCTGACAATGGTAGTATATTCCAAAGCCCCATGCTGTTCTAATATTTCCGCAACAGCCACAATATTAGACACTTTTTGCCCTATACCTACATATATACAGTAAACATCTTTACCTTTTTGGTTAATAATTGTATCTATAGCTATGGCAGTTTTCCCAGTTTGCCTGTCACCAATAATAAGTTCACGCTGGCCACAGCCGATAGGAATCATAGAATCTATAGCTTTAACACCTGTCTGCAAAGGCTGAGTTACCGGCTGGCGCTCAACTACATTTGGAGATCCTGTTTCAAGCGGGCGGAATCTTTCTGTAACAATGGGGCCTTTACCATCGATAGGATGGCCCAGAGCATTAACAACTCTGCCTAAAAGAGCTTTTCCTACAGGAATCTGCGCAATTTTGCCGGTCCTTTTGACAATATCGCCTTCTTTGATATTCCTATCCGGATTATCCGGGCCAAAAATAACCGCGCCCACACTATCTTCTTCCAAATTCAAAACCATTCCCATAACATCATTAGGAAATTCAATTAGCTCGCCTAACATTACGTCGTCAAGCCCATAAATTCGTGCGATAGCATCCCCTACCTGAATAACATTACCCACAGACTCCATGCGCAAGCGAGTCTGATATTTCGCCAATTCTTTTTTGATTATTGATGTAATTTCTTCTGGTTTTATTTCCATTGTGGAACCCCCGAACAAAATCCGGGACCCCTTTCTTCTTTGTGATAATTTTACACTTGATACTATCGAATCATGGTTAAACCACCTGCACAGTCATTAGTTTTTCTCTGAGTTCGTCTAAACGCCTTCTCACTGAGCCATCTATCAAAACATTTCCGATCCTGATTTGTATGCCCCCTAGTAAATCCGGGTCAAGATCCAAAAACAGGTTAAGCTTTCTGCCGATTTTTTTCTCTAATTTTGTTTTTAACTCCTCTAATATTTCCAGGTCCAAAGGATAAGAACTGCGTAAAACAGCCTCAATTGCCTCTCCCCGCGAGTATTTAATTCTTACGTAATCACAGATCTCGATTAGATAATCAATTCGCCGTTTTTCAACCAGCAGTTTCAAAAATTCCTTTAATTCCCTTGTGAATCCAGCAAGCACTTTATCAATAACCTGGGATTTTTCTTTCAGGGAAATTTCAGGATAACATAAAAATTCCAGTAATTCCGGATGGCTGCTTACAATTAATTTCAAATCCTTAAGCTGTTCGATTGCTCTTTCGAAACCAATGTTATTTTTGGCGAACCCCAAAAAAGCCTCAGCATAACGTTTAATAACGATCTTATCTTTCATTAGATCCTTCTACTGTTTCAACTTTATCCAAGAAACTTTTTATGATTTTACGGTCTTCCTCTTCAGTAAGTTTATCCTGAATCACCGCCTCGGAAGCCTGAATAGTCAGGTTAATTATCTTTTCTTTAAGCTCTTCCTTGGCCTGAGTAAGTTCGTATTTAATATCGCCTCTGGCAGTTTCTAAGATTTTTTGAGCATTTTGATGGGCTTCTTTCTTAATGTCTTCGGCCATAGACTTGCCTTCTTGTATGGCAATTTTTATCTTTTCTCTGGCTTCTTTATCAATATTGCTGATCTTTTCCTCATAATCGAACTTTAAATTTGCGATCGCAGTTTTAGCTTCTTCAATATGTTTAAATTCAGAAGCAATACGCTCTCTCCTGTCGTCCAAAAGTTTAAGAAGTTTTTTCCAGGCGAAAGCCTTAAGGACAAATAGCAAAATTAGAAAATTTACTATTTGCCAGAATATCTCATTTGAATTCAATAATTTTAAAAGTTCCATTATTTAGAATTTCCCTGCTAAATTAAAAGCAAATAACAATACATAAATTGTAATCGCTTCAATAAAAGCGCAACCTAACATCATAGTAATCATAATTTTTGTTGATGCTTCGGGCTGCCTGCCAGTTGCATCCATCGCCGATGCAACAGCTTTTCCTAAACCTAAAGCGGTGCCACATGCTGCCAATCCCAGCCCAATTGGAAGGGCAAAACCTAAAGCTACTTTTGGATCCATTTTTATTCCTCCTTAGTTAATTGTAAGTGTTATAATAAGTTAACACGTTAATTTACAATACACAAATTCCAAATTACAAACAAAATACAAATTCAAAATCTCAATAAACAAACAGTAGAACCTTTTTTGTAATTTTGGTCATTTGGTATTGTGATTTGTTTGTAATTTGGAGATTGTAATTTGTAATTTAAAAGAGCTATGTTTATTACTTAAAACTAATGTGCTTCTTCGTGATTTAATACCAATGAAAAATACACCGTGGTTAATAAACAAAAAACAATTGCCTGTACTATTGCTTTTAAAAGCGCGATTAACGTATTAAAAAATAACATCGGCAACCCGCCTAAGCCCATCCCCGCTAAAAGCGCGAAAAGCATTTCATCCCCCCAAATATTTCCCCTTAAACGTAAAGATAAGCTTATTGGCCTGACCAGTTCTGAGATAATATGCAAAAATAACATGAATATCGGAAGTATAACAGTAAAAGCCATTAATCCACGAGGCTGACCGGCTAAATGATCGACATAACCAAAAACCCCTAGCTCTTTTACTGCTGTATATTGCACATAGACAAAAACGCATAAAGCTAAAGGCAAAGTTGTCGACCAGCTGGCGGTAGAAGATTTTAAAAATGGAACCAATCCTGCCAAATTCATAAAAAGAATATAGATAAAAAGAGTCCCGATAAAGGCAACGTATTTTCTCCCCTTTTTACCTAGCATGCCGCAAACAAAATCATCCAGCCCTCCAACCAACATTTCGGTTGCATTCTGCAGCCTGCCGGGAATAAGTTTGGCTTTTTTGGAAGAAAAATATGCAAGCAAAGAAACAATTACTATGATAATTAAAGAAAATATTACATTTTCCCAACTCAATAAATACTTTGCATTTCTATAATGCTCAGCAATTATAGTAACTATATTAGGTAATTCCGCAGCTTTTGCTTCAGTTGGCATAAGAGCCCCTAAAATAAAAACGTTCGCCATAATAATTAGCGAACGTTAATTGTTCAAAAGTACTTTCCTTGTACCCCTCTCAATGCTTTTATTTTAGCTCAAAAAATTTCTTTGTCAAGCGTGCCATTAAGGCTTATTTACTATCTAAGCCCTAATTTCGCTAGCTAAGATTATTGCCTCGGCAACTTCCCTCATAGTTTTACGGTTATTCATGCTCTGTTTTTGGATCAATCTATAAGCTTCAGTTGGGGAAATTTTAGCATCAACAGATAATATATCTTTAGCCCGCTCAACAAGTTTACGGGTTAACAGAGCTTCCTCAGCACTCTTAGCGCGCATATCCAATTCGGCATTTTCAATAGCTACCGCAGCCTGATTAGCAAGGGCAGTTAAAAGCTGCAACTCATGGCCGGTAAATTCATGCCTCTTGGAAGTATAACAATTTAACACACCGATAACTCTGCCCTTTACAGCCAAAGGAACACTGGCTAAAGAACAAAGGCCTTCTTTTTTAGCAATATCCTGGTTTAAATAACGCTCATCATCTTTAACATCTAAAATTACAATTGCTTTATTTTCTTTGGCCACTCTTCCTGCGATCCCTTCGCCTAATTTCAGGTTAGGTTTTTTGTTATAGCTTTCTGAGATTGACTGAGTCGCCCTAACCACAAGCTCATGTTTTATTGGGTCTAAAAGCATAAGCGAGGAAATCTTGGAATTCATAATCTCGGCAGTCACATGCACAATTAATCTTAAAAGCTCCTCTAAATACATCCCGGAAGTTATCAAATTCGCCACTTTAGAAATCGCTTCGATCTGTTTTAAATATATATCATAATTCTTTTTTACTTTAGCCATATTATTTTTTCTTTGATTTAATGAAGATCTCCATCCTATTCAAAGCCTCTTTTAAATTATCCATACTGGAAGCATAAGAGATCCTTATATGCCCCTCACCGGATTTTCCAAATGCCGTTCCCGGAACAACTGCAACCTTTTGCTCTTTTAATAGCTGCTGGCTGAATTCCATAGAACTTAAACCAGTACTTTCAATTGAAGGGAATGCATAGAAAGCTCCTTCAGGTTTAGGACAAACTAAACCAATTCGATTTAAGCCATCAATAATAAACTCTCTGCGCCTCTTATATTCTCTTTTCATATCCATAACCGATTTATGGCCAGTAACCAATGCTTCGCAAGCAGCCATCTGTGCAGTTATAGAAACGCACATAATGGTATATTGATGTATCTTAGTCATTGCGTCAATGATATCTTTTGGTCCGCAAGCAAATCCGATTCTCCAGCCAGTCATAGCAAAAGCCTTAGAGAAACCGTCAAGATAAAGAGTATTTTCTCTTGCTTTCGGCAAAGTTGAAAAATAGGTATGGTCAAAATCATAGGTTAATTCCCCGTAAACCTCGTCGGTAATACAAAGTATATTATGCTTTAATATAACATTCTTAAGTTCATTGAGCTCTTTTTTAGTATAAGATGCCCCGGTTGGATTAACTGGATAATTCAAAATCAATGCTTTTGTTTTATTGTCAATATGCTGTTCGAGAAGCTTAGGGGTCAATTTAAAGCCGGTCTTGGAAGTATCAATGTAAACCGCAACACCTTCTGCTAATTCCACCATGGGCCCATAACAAACAAAACTTGGAATAGGTATTAAAATCTTGTCTCCAGGATTAGTAATTGCCCTTACTGATAGATCCAATCCTTCGCTTACGCCGACAGTAATGAGAATTTCGTCATCCGGGCTATATTCAAGGCCAAATCTACTCCTTAAATGCCTGCTGATCAAAAGCCTTAGTTTATATAAACCTTTGTTAGAAGTATATGAGGTAAAACCCTGTTCCAGAGAATAAATCCCTGCCTCGCGAATCTGCCAAGGCGTGACAAAATCAGGCTCTCCAACGCCTAATGAAATAACATCTTTCATCCCGAGCACCAAATCAAAAAATGCCCGAATTCCAGAAGGCTGCATTATCTCGACTTTTTTAGCTATATAGTTTTTCATTTTTGTTTTAGATTGCCTGCCGGCAGGCACAGGCTTCGTCCCGCTTCACTGCGTTCGCGGACCTCGCAATGACGCTTCTAGTCATTACGAGGCAAAGCCGAAGTAATCTTAATCTTGTTAATAAGAAATAGCTATCCTCTTATTTTCCTCTTTATGTTTCAAAATAACCCCGTCTTCTTTATATTTTTTTAACAAGAAATGGGTAACCACGCCTTTTACATTCTCCATAGGAGACAATTTTTCGGCTATAAATCTCGAAACCGATTGTAAATTTTTACCTTCAACCACTAAAAGCAGATCATAGCTTCCTGAAATAAGATAGCAACTTGTAACTTCTGGGAAAGAATAAATGCGTTCAGCGATCTTGTCAAAACCTACGTCCTTTTGGGGAGTAATATTTACCTCAATTAATGCCCTTACCTCAGATTCCGGTTCTTTGGCCAATTCTCTGTTTATAATCGCTTTATATTTTAAAATAATACCCTCTTTCTCGTATTTATTTATCGCCTGTTTTACAGCTTTCGGTTCTTTTTTAAGCATCTTAGCGATATCTTCAGCGCTAACTCTGCAATCTTTTTCTAATATTTCCAATATTTCATCCATTTTACCCTCACAATTTCTCGCTATTAAACTTCTTTTTTTAATTGAACCCAAGTGGATAGCCATAGCGCTGCTTCCACAAAAGGGATAACAAAAATACCCCAAGCTTGTTTAGCCCGGGGGTATTTAGATAATCAGAGATCTTAACAGTTGTAACTTCCATAGTTAAAGGACTTTTAAAGGATCGCTTCTCGCCTAAAGACTCATCGCAGACGTTAATTGCGAGGGTGCTTTTTGCCCGAAGCAATCTCAAAAGTCAACAGAGTTATTTACACTATCGAGATCTTTAATACCCTTAAGTAAATAGTATATACCACTAAAAATATACGGTCAAGGGTATATTGGATTTATAATTTATTAAAGATATACCATGTCTTCTTTATGGAATAGAGATAAGAATAAAAGCATATATTCTCTTAAATGCCTGGTCAAAAGGTAATTATCTTTTATGTGCTGGTGGCCATTTTCACCCATTTTTTTCGCATAAGCCGGGCTGCTTAAAAACTGTTTAAGCTCAAAAGCGGCCCCGTCTAAGGAATGACACAACAAACCTGAATATTTATGTTTTATCTGCAAGGGTATCCCCCCGACGTTAGAGGCAACTACGGGCTTTTTCTTCCAAAGAGCTTCAGCCACTGTCAAACCAAAGCCTTCTTTTAATGATTTTTGGATAATTACATCCGATGCCCTTTGCAAAGCGTTAACTTCTATATCATTTTGAGGCAGTAATAAAATATGAATGTCTTGATCAAGTTTTGACTTTTCCATAACTTCCTCGAGAACTTTTAGGCCTTCAGGATCATCCGACGCAGAACCTCCGGCTAAAACTAGCTGACAATCTATATGTTTTTTTACCTTTAAGTAAGCTTCAATAACGCCAACCGGATCTTTAAGCCTGTCAAAACGAGAAATCTGCGTAATAATCGGCTTATTTCTGATTATTTTATACTTATTTAAAACCGCCTCAATAATTTCCTGCGGCAACTCCTTATTTTTATCGCTTAACGGATCTATGGAAGGAGAAATTAAAAATTGCCTTATGGAAAGTTTTCGGGAAAAACTCGGTGCCGAAAAGACTGCCGAATCATACTTAATGATAAAATTCATTAAAAAATCCCATACTACTTCATAAGGGTTAGAAACATCGACATGGCAACGCCATATCCATTTGTTATCTTTCTTTTTATTTATTAAAGCTATCGGCTGAGGATCGTGAACAAAAACAATATCGCCATAAGTCTCTAAGTTATTGATATTATAATTGCTGGCTTCCATAAAAATATCAAAATCCTGCTTGGTTATGTTTTCAATCCTGCCGTGTAAAACATTATGGAATTTCTTAGTAACTTCAAAAAATTGCTCGCCCCCCTTAATCACATCCCATTTTGTATTAACTCCCAGCTCATTTAATAAAGGCACCATTCTATTCAATATCTCAGCCACTCCGCCGCCAACTGCCGTAGAATTAATATGCTGTACAAGCCTACCTTTTAACCTATCGGCAAGAAGCCTCAAATCATTGATAACAGATTCACCGACGATAGGGATATAATCTTCAATTTTAGCCATTTATTTATATATATTTATTAATTCCAATATCTTATTCTTTAATCCATCAAGAGTACGGGTATAAGGATCGAGCTTGGAAATTTCATTAGCCAATTTTACTCTGCCCAATGAATTTTCTAGCCAATTCGAAAAATCATTATTTTTTCTTTCCAACCTTAAGCGTGCTTCAAAAATATGAAAATAAATTGAATCCATAGTTATTTTTTTTAATACTTCTTCAAAGGAATTTAAGTCATAAACTACGAAACTAGTAGGGACAATAAAACTGATTGATTTGATAAAATAAAATTCTTCACCACTTCGAGCAAATCTCAATTTTGCCAAGATATTTTCTTCTAAATATCCTTCGATAGTTATGGAGATTGCCTGGCGTAAAGCATGGATAGACGTGTATTCTACTGTATCGATACTGGCTAATTTTTCGCCTAATTCATCCTCACCTAAGATTTCCGTAACCCAATAAGCAAAATCATTTGGCGGTTCAGGAGATAGATACTGATGCTGCTGGAGAAACCTGTGAGTGTGATGATAAATACAGGATCCGGGGACTCTTTTAATCAATTCTAAAAGCTGAATCAAGTTTGAGGCCTTTAAACCGGTCAATTCCGATAAATGCATTCGAGTATAAAATCTAAAAGGTTCTTTTGCTTTTATAACTTCCGTCATTGTATTTCTTCCTTAAGATTATTCAAGAATATGCCTACGTCCGGGACATCTTTTAAATAATACTCTGCCGAAAATCTTTTGTCAGGCCTGCCCACAAAAACAGTTAATCCTTTATTTTTAAATAATCTGAAAGCGTCTTCATCAGTAACATCATCACCAATATAAATAGGCAAGCTTTCTTTTTTTAAACTAAATGCCTGATTTACCGTAAGAAGCCATGCTGCAGCCTTTCCTTTATCAAGATCAGCCGGAACCATTACCTCTAAAACCATTTTGCCTTCCTTAATCCTAATCTCCCTGCCTACAAGATAATTTATCATTGTTTCGTAAAAAACCTTTTCTATCTGCTTAATTTTGTCCTTTTCAGCAAGCCGGAAATGAACTGCCAGAGACAATCCCTTATCTTCAACAAAAACTCCGGTGAATGCTGAAAGATTTTTTTCAAGTTCTATCTTTATAGTCTGCAGACTATCTTTTTGTAATAAAGCTTGAGCATTAACAAATTTTATACCCGGGCCTTCAATCTCAAGCCCGTGATTACCAACATAAATAATATTACTGATCCCCACCTTATTCTTTATATCCGTTAACGCCCTGCCGCTGATAATAACAACTTTAGCTTTCGAAATAGCCAATTCATCAAGAATATTTTTTATTTCCTCCGGCAAAAATGCCTTTTCAGGCGTATCAGCGATAGGTGCTAAGGTGCCATCAAAATCAAGGAATAAATAAATATCATTTCCTTTAAGTTTCTCTTTTATAGCAGGCCATTTATCAAATAGATATTCCATAGCTATTTAGACTTTACTTCTTTTTCAAAGCTGTCAATTCAGTAATAATACCTCCAGCCCAACGATATATATTATTTTCACTGACTACCTTGCGCATATTTTCCATATGAATTTTTTTCTCATCCTGAGGCATCTCAACCGCAAACTTGATAGCATCAGAAAATTCTTCAATAGAATACGGATTGATTAAAACCGCATCCGTCAACTCCCTGGCAGCACCGGTAAAACGGCTTAATATCAATGCTCCGTTTAAATCTTTTTTCGAAATAACATATTCTTTCGCCACAAGATTCATTCCGTCATGCAAAGAACTGACAATACATATATCCGCTAAACTGTAATATGGGCTTATTTCCTCCTGCGAAAAGTGCCTTTTTAAATAAATTATGGGTTTCCAGGGGTCTTCGGAATATTTCCAATTTATTTTTTCAACCAACTCATCAATCTCGCCCATAAGTTCATGGTAACGTTTTATATGAACCCTGCTGGGTGCGGCAAGCTGGACCAAAACAAATTTACCTCTGTATTGAGGATATTTTTCCAAAAACCTATCTACAGCCAACATTCTTTCAACAAGCCCTTTAGTATAATCAATCCTGTCAACACCTACCGCCACTATTTTGTGTTCTAAATTAAACTCCTGGCGGATTTTATTCGCCTGATCAACAACCAAGGCAGAATCATTATTATCACATTCTTTAACACTTATTGGAAAAGACCTGATAAAAGTTTCTTTGCTGCCTCTAACAATGCTGAATTTTTCAGTATCAACTCTGCACTCTATCAACCGGTTGGCAGTATCTAAAAAATTATTGCAATGAACTTGAACATGAAAACCTATCAGATCACAGGCCAACATTCCATCTAAGATCTCCTGCTGATAAGGGCAAATAGCGAAAACTTCCGGATTAGGCCAGGGAATATGCCAAAATAAAGCCACAATGGCATCCGGCCTTTTTTCCTTTATCATCTTTGGTAAAAGCGTAAAGTGATAATCCTGGATAAAAACAAGCGGGCTATCGGCCGGCAATTCTTCTAAAATACTATCAGCAAATTTCTGGTTTACTCTTTTGTACATCTTCCAGTCATCTTCTCTAAATACCGGACGAGTATGAGTAACATGACAAAGAGGCCACAAGCCTTCATTGGAGAAACCATAATAATAACCCTGTTCTTCTTCTTTGGTCAGCCATACTCTTTTTAATATATACCTGTTATCTTCAGGAGGAACTCCAAGCTTACTCTTGGAGTTAACAAACTTTTTATCTGCTTCTGCGCTACCGCTAGCTATCCAAGTCCCCCCACAAGCTCGCATTATCGGATCAATTGCCGTTACTACCCCGCTTGCTGGCCTTAAACATTTAGGCTGCCCGGTTAATTCATCGATAAAATGCAT
>Ga0172375_10009153_pt1 | contig 13109 bp, 6 predicted proteins | sample LakKiv1m_FD_114537 | JGI IMG/M metagenome (GOLD analysis project Ga0172375, IMG submission 114537) | Freshwater microbial communities from Kabuno Bay, South-Kivu, Congo - kab_092012_11.1m | ecosystem: Environmental > Aquatic > Freshwater > Lake | place: Democratic Republic of the Congo...
TCAATCACTTTTTATGCATATGCTAGAGTAATCAACAAAACCATCTCTTCCTTGCGACTGGAACCGCAACAGATTACCAGCGCCGGACGGGCTGGGCAACCTTGCGGAACCGGTCAACCGCCTCTTCCCTGGAATTGACATGCAATTTCTCGTAGATGCGGCGGCTGAGGGTATGGACGGTGTTGAAGCTGACATTCAACTTGTCCGCGATTTCCTTGTACATAAGTCCCCCCGACAGCAGGCGCAGCACCTCCAGCTCCCTCTCTGTGAGATGCTCGATTCCCGGGGCCTCGGGCGATACGCCCTGGAAGACCTCAACAATCAGCCGGGCGATGTTGCGGCTCATCGGAGAGCCTCCGGCATTCACCTCACGAATGGCTGTCAGGAGCTCGTCGCGCTTGGAGCGTTTAAGCAGGTAGCCGGTCGCACCCGCGGCCAGCGCCTGGAAAATCAGGTCCGTATCCATGTGCACGGTCACCATCAGGAACTGCGTGGATGGCAGAAGCGGTTTCAATTGCCGCACACACTCAATACCGCTCTGCCCCGGCAGGTTGATATCCATCAGGACCACGTCGGCTTTCTGCCTGGACAAGTCCGGCAGAGCGGTTTCAGCGTCCGGATAAGCCCGTACAAGCTTCATGTCCGTTGTCTGAGCGATCCATTCGGACATTATCTGGCGCAATGCCGCCTTGTCTTCGACTATAGAAACTTTTATCGGCATGTTATGTCTCCAGGGGCAGCTCGAATTCCACCCGCGTGCCGCTGCCCGGCGCACTGGTTACGGTACAGCGCCCGCCAACCGCTGCGAGACGCTCATTCATATTCTCCAACCCATCATGGCCGCTTGAGCTGTCGGCCGCAGCCGCGGGGACAGTAAAGCCACAGCCGTCATCCTCAAGGCTGATCGAAAAACTGTCCGGCTTCACGGCCAGCCTAATCTGCACCCGCCGCGCGCCGGCATGCCGCACTATATTGGTAAGAGCCTCCTTGAAGGCAAGAAACAGGCTGTGCCGCACCTGCGCCGTTACGGGCCGTTTCGGCAATGGAACGGGAAAATCCACGCGTGACTCCACGCCGGCCATATCCAGCAGTTCCTGGGCGTATGCGTCCAGGAACATCGCCAGGCTGTCGAGCCGGTCATTCTTGGGATTGACCGCCCACACCATTTCGTCCAGCTCACGGGTCATTTCAAGCGCCGAACTGTGTATCTTATCCTGACTGCCGTCACCGGGCCCATCACTCAGCATAAGGATCCTTGTAAGACCCGAGCCAAGTTCGTCGTGCAGGTCCCGTGCAATGCGGGCCCGTTCCTGCTGCCGGACTGACTGCTGTTCCAGCCGGGCCAGGACCAGCTGCATCCGCGACCAGGCCAGGTATCTCCAGACGCCGAAAACCAGGCTCGCAACCACCAGGCCGCACAGCGCCCAGAACCATGGCTGACGCGTGACCGGCAGGATAATGCCCAGCGTAACCCGCTGAGGTGCGCCGCACTTGCGATCGGCGAGGCTGATCCTCCACACGTACTCCCCGGCACTGGCAATCTCGGCCACCACGCAACCTGTCGCACCTTTCCAGACCGGCTGCCACCGGCTGTATATAAACAGGTCGCCGCTGCGGGCCCCGGCGTCGGTCAACTCGATCTCCATCCCGCCACGTCTCTGGCTTACACTCTTGATCTCGGCAGCGCCGCAGTAGATGTGGAGGCTTGATCCAATCAGGACCGGCCTGTCCGGAATAATGTCAAGGTCGGTAAAGCACAGGTGCTGCGAGGCCGATGGCGCCAGCGCCGGAGTCTTCCATGATCCTTTGGTCACACCCAGGTAACGGCTGTCCCAGAACGACCAGACCGCGTAACGGTGCCCGGGATCCATACCCACCTCAGAGAAATCCAGAGTGACCGTCCGTTCGCTGGTGCCGGGATTCCACAGGAGCGCAACGGTCATGTTACCCCAGTCGCGGGTAACGTGTCCCACGAGCCGCGGCCACTCCCTGCTCTTGCACAGGTCCAGCACCTGGGTCCGTTCTCTTGCCGGCGGAGTCATCACCTCGACATTGCGCAGGTAAGGTCGAAAACTTTCCCAGTGCCACGGATCGGCTGTGGTTGCAGCGCCGCAGGAAAGCCCGACCATGCTCATCCATGTCCGCACCATTGGCCAGCCCCCGGCAATCTCGCTGACGTTGGCTATGCCAGTACCCATATAGTAGGAATCGTTGTCCACCGCGAACCAGCAGCCATTGAGGTGGTATGAACGAAGCACATCGGTAATGGCCTCCCTGACCAGGAGACGTTCGGCTGTCCTGCCGGTACGGTTCGCATCCACTATTCCCAATGTCGCGCGCTCCGGGTGGCTGTCACTGTAAAGGATGTAAGTTCCGTCGCCTGCCATCTCACGCAGCTCGGCAAAACCCTCGCGCATGAACTCAAGCGATGTCCTGGTCGGAACACTCTCTGCCGGCACTATGTATCCGGTACGGTTAATCTTCAGGTATGTGAATCCGCTTTGTACCGCGAACCTGACCCGTGAGGCAATCGTGGCAAATCCGGGCGGCCCTCGAAAATTCAAGAACAGCCCCGGGCGCGCACAGGTAGCTGCAATTCGCTGAGCGTAGAATTCAAGCCCTTCGGGAAACTTCTCGTTGGCTTCATTCTGGCCGTCAACACTCTGATAGCCTGCATCAATCTGCATGACGCCCGGACGGAGTCTTTCAGGAGTCTTCAAGACCGCATCAACCTCTGTAAGCAGGTCCTTGCCCGTGATATCCAAACCATGGAAAAGCCAGCTGTTCCAGCCCGACAGCGCGCCTTTCTCCGTGCGTGCCCCGTGTGTCTGCGCCACCCACGCGGACCAGCGGGCCAGCGCCTTCTGTGGCGGCTCCGCAAGCAGCACTACCTGCTGCCCCCAGCGCTCCCCGCCAGGATCAACCTGCACGCCGCTCATGTCCGCCGCAAATGTGAACAAGAACCTGCCGCTGGTGTCCTGCTGTATGACGGCTTTAACATAAGCAATTGGAGCCCCAACCGGACCGAACAGAAATCCTGTTCCGTCTGTGCGATAGAAACCGCCATACTCATGTACACTCAGCGGCTTATTGATGTCGGCCAGAGCTGCCACGGGTGGATCAAACTTGACGCTCCTGTCCAGAGCCGTAACAAGCCAGTTTGCCGAATCCCCTTTAACCCACCCGGTCAGCGCCACAGGCGTCACGGAAATAAGCCTGACCGGGGACTGTCCGACGTTTCTGATACCGGCCTGGGCCAGCAGACCCGGCACACCAGGCACCTGCCCGAGGCGGAACAAAAGGTCAACCTGCTGTGTTTCAAAATGGATCGTCACAGCAGTCACCGTGGCCGTGCCGTATGGAGTCACTTCGGTCGCACGTTCCGGAGCCCCTGGAAACGTGCCATCTGCAGATGACAGGACTTGAGTTTCACTGCCTGATGTAATCACAGCAGAAAAGCCGCCCTGGAAATCCGCTAAACCGGGCGCCTGAAAACTGATGTTTCGCCCGTCGACCGACATGGCGGCATTCACAGCAGGCGCTGGACCGGACTGGCTGTATCCAGGCATGGCAGTGCAGGCCAGGACAAGAACCATGGCCGCAACAGACCGGGAAAACTCAAAAGCACATCTCATGCTGCGGCATAACTAGCAAACATTCCGTGCAAAGGAAAGCAAGGAACATATTTCCTTACCCATTATGGAGCAGTTTGAAATGATCCGTGCAATGTTCGGGCTAAGGCAGCAATTGACAGAAAGGTCAACCAGATGGATATCAAGGCGGGCTTTCGGATTCAGAAAATTCAGGAATTAAAGGTTGAGAGCAGGAACACAAACTCACTCGCTCCGGAAAGCATCAGGGCAGGACCGCTTTCCAGCCTTTCTTTAACTGGGCGGAAAGCTTTGCCACCAGCTCCTTGTTCCGGGATAAAGCCGCGATATTGTTGTTCTCACCGGGATCAATCTTGTGATCGTATAATTCACAATCGGCATACTCTTTAGCCGGCCACTTGTAGAACTCAACGTATCTGTATCCAGCCGTTCTTATTGAATAACTCATATAGGAAATTCCGTCGGGAGGAGCCCATTTTCCCTCGCTTAAGTATTGGCTGAAAACAGCCTGTTTCCACTTTCTCTCCGGATTACTTAACAGCGGAACAAAGCTGGTTCCCTCAAGTCCATCCGGGATCTTAAGCCCTGCCAGCTCACAAAGACCGGGATAGATATCAACAAGCTCAACCATCCCCTCGCACTTAATATTGCTTTTTCCGATGCCGGGAGCGCTGACGATGAGAGGCACGCGGGTATCGACCTCATAATCGGTCATTTTACACCAGCTGTTATGTTCGCCAAGCTTCCACCCGTTATCTCCCCACAACACAATGATCGTATTATCGTGCAGATTCAGCTGTTTGAGCCTTTCAACCAGCCGCCCGATCTGTGCATCCACATAAGATACCGACGCCAAATAACCGTGCTTCAACAGTCTTGCCTCTTCCTCGCTGAGTTTCCCCTCGGCAGGATGCCTGGTATTTTTAAAATCAGAATATCCCGCCAACTCCTTCATATTATTGATTGCCATCGGCGGGGAGTTTCTTGGCAGATAATCATTTTCCGCCAATGGTATCTTCTCCCTGTCATACATATCCCAGTATTTCTTCGGGACGTTAAAGGGAAGGTGCGGCCGGTAATAACCTATTCCGAAAAAGAAAGGTTTTCCCATTCTGCTTAATTCCCCCAGCTTTTCAACCGCAACATCGGTCTGGGCGCCGTCGTAATAAACGTTATCCGGCATGTCAACAATCTCAAAAGCCTTCGCCTTTAAGTACCATTTACCGTACTTGTCGATATACCGGGCCTGGTCTCCACCGGCAGTTATCTCTTTCTTTCTCTGCTCGATCAGGTCCATATTCTCACGGCTCCTGTAAACGGCATCGGGATCGAAAGGATACCCGTCGATGTGCATCTCCGGCTCGCTCCACGACTGGTCATCAGGAAATATATTATGGTAGATCTTCCCTATGGCGGCGGCATAATAACCATTGTCCCTGAAGTGCTGAGGCAGGGTCACCACGCCTGGAATCGTAGTCCTGAAGTTGGTTTGTAAATCCCAGACCCTGGTCGAATCCGGCCGCAACCCGGTCATCAGGCTGGCCCTTGATGGATTGCACACCGCCGACTGGCAATGGGCCTGCAGGAAAAGCACTCCCCTTTTTGCAATCGCATCAATATTCGGGCTCTTGACATAATCAACGCCGTAGCAGTTAAGCTCCGGCCTCAGATCGTCAACAGCAATAAAGAGTATGTTCGGTCTTTTCCCGTTACCCGGCAGTTTAAAGCCGGAAAAAAAACACGCGACCGTTCCCGCGGAGGTAATCTTCAGGAAGCAGCGCCTGTCGAAATGGCAATTTCTTTTTTCGCACGCCGTCATCTCAGCACCCTTTCACATCCCGTACTTTTTATATCGTTCACAACCTGGGCAACCTGTGTCAACAGAATCGCATCTTCACTCACCCACCCCCTGCTTCGCAGACCCCTCCCAGGAGGGGATCTCCCCTCATCCAGTTCCCCTCCCCGGAGGGGTGCCCGCAGGGCGGGGTGGGTTCAATCGTAAGTTTGCCGCTTCTCGGCATACTATTATGCCGCAGGCAAATCCGCCAGTGGCGGAAAGCCTGATCGCAAGAAATAGCGGCGTCCCCGTGAGGGGACGTTGGCCCCAACGGGGTCTCACGTCCAAGCCGCGCACTCGAAAGACTCCACTGTTTTCACACTAGTTACAAGCCAAACTCCAGTAGCTGCGCTACTTCAACAGCCTCACAGGCCCTAGCAGTCCTGCCGGTTGCGGATTGCTGTCCCTCATATAATTCCACAGAGTGGTGGTGTATTGGACCGCAAGCTCATTACTGCCTTTCTTTATCACCTTGCCGACATCAAATAGCCTTGACCCGTACCAGTTTACGCCCAGCTTCGCACCGTTCAGGGTCACCTCGCTGATAAAATCATTGTCCCATCCCAGGTCCAGACTTGCGTACGACTTATCATCCACCTTGAACGTTGTTTTATACGTGGCCGTGCCGGAGAATTTTCTTACACGGCTGTCATTGCTTTCGGTGAAGTCAGATAGCTTTTCCATCTTTATGGTAAAGCGGGTCTCCGATCTTGCCGGGCTGAACTCCACCGTCCAGGGCGTATTGACGATGAACGTCTCGGCTTTGTCGTCCGGAATCTTCTTTGCCGTTTCCGGCCCTTTCTTGTCGCCCGTCACAAGAAGGATGGATTCGAGCGGACGCAGGTCGAGCTCAAACCCATTCTCGTCATAGGGCAGATCATAAGGAGCGCGCTCACCTGTCTCCGGGTTCCAGCGCCAGAGCCCGGCCTTTCCAATTTTATAGTCAACACGCGTGCGCGAAGATTCCCTGCGATAGCTGTTGGCAAAGAAAAAAAGCTCCTGCCCAGGGGCCTGGCGGCGAATAGCATAGAGCCCATCCTTCTGAGTCCGGACTTTCATGTCAAGACTGAGCTTTGCGAGCTCTATCACGTTCGCTGTCCAGCTCCTCAAAGCGGCAGGATCGGCACCTTCCCCGGGGCGCGACACAACGATGGCACCGGCTTTGACAGTATCAGCCGCTGCCGCAGCCACTCTCTTATCGTTAGCTTCAGCATTAACCAGGCCCGGCGAACGGCTTGGAGTATTGTTCACATAGATCACCTTGCCGCCTTTTTCCGCAAACCGTTGGATAGCCTCGGCAGTCTCCGGCTGCATGGATTCCATCTCTACAACAATAAGCATCTGATAGGTCATTGATCCGTAACTCAGTTTGCCATCACGCATGTCAGCTTTCTGGATTACGTCTTCATGCAGGTAGTCGCAGCCGGCGCCAAGCTGGGCAATTGGTTCCCACAGCTTGTGAAAATAGTCCGGGGTTAAATGAAATTCTTCGCGACGCAGGCCGGTCCTGCTCCAGATATCCGGGGCCGGCCCAAGCAGGGCAATCTCGCTCACGGCTTTCGTTTCCTGGAATACGTACGAGAGCCTCGCGTTGTAATCTGCCCACAGTGAAAAGTACGGCCACCACGTATTGTACTCACTGAAGTATGTCCCGTAGCGGATCCACCCCGGAAACCCGACATCCGGCGGGACATAATTGAAGCCGTGCAGGACAGAATGCGTTATCCCGGTTATGAAGTTCATGTCATCTGCCTGCTTGATCGTTCCCAGGGTCGTATGAAAAATATTTCGTGTGTTGGTCATGGCTTCACAGGAAATGATCTTCTTGCCCCGCAGATTTCCACCGGCCGAAGTGTATTTGTTCCAGAGCATGTAGCCATGTTCATAGTGCCAGCTGAAGCGGCCCAGGGCAAAAGGATCCACTGAGTAGAGCCAGTTGTTGCTCTCCGGGATATCGGGAATCATGTAGCCCCCGGCCATGTCCATAAGGTCCGGGTTGCCATAAGCCTGGTAACGGCTGAGCAGATTATGCTCATGACAGAAAGCCGCATATTCCGATGTGAAGTTGGCAAGGAAGACGGCAGCGTTGTGTTTGCACCAGTCATAACGGGCACGCCTCAGCAGCTCGGTCAGCTGCGGGGAAAGCTTAATTGACTTGTTTTCCGGACCGATCACGAACGGCAGGTACGGCGTAATGTCATATCCCATGTTTTTCTTGAACGATTCGATCATGTCATGAGTCCAGTTGGCGCCATCAGTCTCTATACTGTCGCAAAAAATTGCGCGCACATAGGTTGACAACGGCTCTTTCCAGGTATCCTCAACTCCTGCAAGCCTATTGAGATAAGAACGGGTAACGCTCTTCCGCAAATGATCCATTGTAGGCCCATCAGCGCCCCTGGCACCGTTAATGACCGTTCTAAAACCCTGTTCAAGGACTCCGTAAGCCACCACGTACTCGCCCTGCCCCAGCTCGACCTTGAGAACGCCGTCCTTATCGATAGAACCTGTCACATCCCTGACCTGATCCATCGACGTCAGGCGCCCGGGATAGACAGAGACAAATGAAATGGATGGATTGATGAACTTCACCCTGTCGTTGTGATAGCCCTCGTAGGTCGAGTTAAGTATGTCGGCCACCTCTTTGCGGAACGATAAAGGGCCGGTTACCGTATCAGTAATAACTTTTACCCGCATTATCCTTTCATCCGGCTTGAGGAACTTGCCGCCAAACGGCCAGCCTGACCCTGCAATCAGGTCCACAATCATCCCGCGCTCCTTCGCTCCCTTGCATGCCACATGCAGCATGCGATCCCATTCCTCGCTCCGCCAGGTCAATATCCTGGCCTTAGACTCACTGGAATTCTCTTTACTGGCTATGGGATTGATTTCCACTCCTCCGATACCCGCGGCCTTAAGCACGTCGAGTTCGCGCAGGATCTCTTTCTCCTCAACCTGGTCATTGTTCCACCACCAGCGCACAAACGGACGGGCTTCGGCGGGAGGATTCTTGAATCCTTCATAAATTTGATCAATGAAAAGATTCTGCCGGTCAACCGACTTTGGTTCGGCTCCGAATGGCGCTAATTTAAGACTATTCTCTGTCAGACCCACCCCCCGCTTCGCGGACCCCTCCAAGGAGGAGATCTCGTTGAGTGACGTGCTGTTTACATCGAATCCCCTCCTCAGGAGGGGTGCCCGCAGGGCGGGGTGGGTTTCGTCCGAAGCCGGCCTTAAGTTAACGCCATTTGGGTCAGCTCCCATGCATACGGAAAGAGCCGAAATCGTGCACAAACAGAACAGCAATACTTTGGCCATTCGTTCTCCTGTAAATTGTTCTGTACTCTTCATCAGTCAGTCCTATTTAAAGGCCGGATTATATTTCCCCGACTCCTTGAATCCCGGCAACTCCTTGCGCATGTAGTTATAGCGTGGATAGCTGTCAAAGATCTCGCTGCCTTTCATGCGCGGATCACCCTGCTTACGCAGCTCTTCCTGCAGTTTGGTCCGCAGCTCGGCAACAGTCTTTGCATAATCAGGCTGCAGGGCGAGATTGACCATGCAACCCGGGTCCTTCTCCACGTCATAGAGTTCTTCGCCCGGCCGTAAAGCAAATGTCTGTTCATAATAACGGGTGTCTGCGCCATCCTGCCGATGCGCCAGCACGTAATCTTTGCTCGGAGAATCGCCGTCAGTATCCTCGTATCCCGGCGGATTGCCAACCGGCCATCTGTCCGGTTTAATGTTCCATGCATAAAGATACTTTTCTGTCCGAATGGCCCGGCTTGGATAACCAACATTGTCCGGCCTGGCATGTGTGTGCCGCTCCCGGCCGAAAAGCACATGGTCCCAGGCCGAATTGATGCCTTTATGCGGCGAACCAGTGAGGACAGGAAGAAAACTGCTCCCGGTCATCTCCGCCGGAACCTTCACGCCTGCTGTTTCCAGAATCGTCGGCGCAATATCGACAAAACTAATCAGTTCTTCAATGCGCCGGCCAGCAAGGATAGCAGGCGGATACCGGATAGCGAGAGGCATGCGCACGCCGTGTTCATAAAGATTAGCCTTGCTGTGGGGGAACGGCATCCCGTTGTCCGATGTTACAATGATCACCGTGTTGTCAAGTTCACCGCGCGCTTCGAGAAGCTTCATCATCTTTGCCAGATGCAGGTCGAACCACTCGATCTCGAGCAGGTAGTCCAGAATATCACTGCGCACGGTCTCGTTGTCCGGCAAAAACCCCGGCACTTGCACATCAGACAGCAACTTCCCTGACCTCAACCCTGAACCGGTTTCATAAGCACGATGCGGCTCATATGCGCCATACCAGAAGCAGAATGGCTTTTCAGGATCCTTCTTAGCGAGGAAATCTTCAAAATTGGCCGCATAGTCGATCTTTCCGATACCGGTAGTCGGCGGCGTATCAATCTTCTTTTCGTTGAATGGATCGCCGGCCGGATTACGCTTGCGGCCGCTGACCTTCCAATTGCCCGGGCTCCATGGCTTGCCTGTATAACCAACCACATAACCGCTCTGTTCAAGAAGATCAGGATAGACAACGAGGTCCGAAGGAAAACTGCTTGAGTGCGTGCCGGCCTCGCGGTTCTGCCAGATATGCCTGCCGGTAAGAAGTGAAGCACGATTCGGACTGCATTGCGGAGCTGCGGCAAAAACCCTTGAGAACAGCGCACCCTCGGCGGCAATCCGGTCGAAGGCAGGAGTTTTCACAGCCTTGCATCCATAGACCCCGAAATGCTCCCACGACTGATCGTCACTTATCGCCAGCAGAATGTTGGGCCGCTTACGCCGCTTATCACAGCCGGCAGAAAACATCTGCCCCGCCACCATCGCCGCACCCATGCCAGATGCCAGGCTGTTCAGAAACTGCCGTCGATTTACAATTTGCATAATCATCCCTTCCTGCTCTTCACATAATCTTTACCGCTCAGACTTCGGATGACTGACCGCATCCATGAATCCAGCTCCTTTTTCATATCTTCGAACCGCTGTTTATGCCGTGGATCGCCGGAAAGATCGGTTTTCTCCATCGGATCATCGACCAGGTTGTACAGCTCAAATTTTGCGCCGTTGATCCGGTGCAGCTTCCATGGCCAGTCATTCCACGCGGCATGGCCCTTTGAAGAATCTTCAGGGAACTGGGGAAATTCGTCGACATCTTTGCGCATCATCCAGGCATTGTGCGGCAATGGCGCGCCGGCAATCTGCTTTTCCATGATTTCTTTCAGGATCTTATCGCTACGGGTTGATTCTCCCTCCTGGAAATTATGCCAGAATCCGATCGGCTTGCTTCGCTTCTCTGCCGATCCCGTAATTATGTCGCTCACATCTATCCCATCGAGCGGATGCGGTGGAGTAGATTTCACCCCGGCCATTGCCAGCAGAGTCGGATACATATCACAGGTCGAAACCGGCACCGCGGTCCGACCCTTGAGTTTGCGCGCGGGCCATTCGATGATCCCCGGAACGCGCAGGCCTCCTTCATAAATGCTGCCCTTCATTTCGCGGCCACCGGAAGTCTCCTGGACCAGTCCGCCGTTATCACTGCAGTACCAGAGGATCGTATTATCCGCAATGCCCAAAGTCCTTAGCTCACTTCTCAGCCTTCCCAGCTGCTGATCAAGAAGTGTTATCTCGCGGTAATATCCTGCTTCCGGTTTGCCGTCGTACAGGCTGGGGCCGTCCGGCACCTCCTCGTGCGGATCGTGGGGAGACGGCGGCCAGATTACCGTAAACATCGGACGGTCACCGTCCTTGTGCTTCTCAAGGAATTCTATCGCCTCATCCATAGCGATGACAGTGCCCTTCCCTTTCCGATGCTCAATCTTTCCTTTCCGGCTCAAGTAGGGATCGTTGTCAAAGAAGTTGAGTCCTATCACCCATTCGTCGAACCCCATGCCGCCGGGATTGCAGGGCGAGTCGGGTTGTGCTGAACCAATGTGCAGTTTGCCGAAAATGCCGGTAACATATCCAGCCTCTTTCAATGTCTTGGCCAGGGTCTGCTCCTGCGGACGCATATAGCGGCCATGGTTTGTGACCTTGCATCTTATCGGGCTGCGCCCGGTCATCACGCTGGCACGGGTCGGCGAACATACCGGCGCGCCGGCATAGAACCTGTCGAACACAAATCCTTCCTTCGCCATGGCATCAAGCGCCGGCGTCTGCACAAACGGATGCCCGTTATAACCTGTATCTCCCCAGCCCTGGTCATCCGCCATGACAAGAATAATATTGGGCCTGCCGGAACTCCGCTGGTTAACCGCAAAGGATATTCCGGCACAACCAAGACCCAGGGTCGCCCCCATTCCCGCCAGAAAATCACGTCTGTTCATCGTCTGTTGTCTCCATCAGGCTCTTATGCATATCAGGCTATGTCCGACACCCAACACAAGATTGATGGCAATATAAACACAGATCTTTTTTGCGATCAATTGTTTACGGCCGTGAAGAGGTAAACAAAGTTTATCAGCGTGTCTTTTCCCTGGAGACCAGCTCACTCAGCCTGGCTGCCATAGCCTTGCAACGGTCTGGCTGCTTTGCTGCAAGGTTCGTTGTCTCGGATATATCCGCGGAGAGATCGTAAAGCTGGCCATCGACATATTTCCAGCTGCCTGAACGCAGGGCACAGCTCTTTGCCGGTCCCCACCTGTGCTCCACCAGCTCCTTACGGCCCGTCTCAGCTTTTCCAAGCAGGGCATCAAGAACATCCACACTGTCATTTGCTGCTTTCTCAGGGAGCTTGGCTTCGACAAGCTTTGCAAATGAAGCCAGCAGATCCGTATGGCTCACAAGAGCAGCTGATGTCCGGCCTGCAGGCACCTTGCCGGGCCAGCGGACTATGAACGGCACACGAGTTCCGCCTTCCCACAGGGAACCTTTCTCACCGCGCAGGACGCCGTTTACCTTGTGGCCGTTAAGATCTGCCCCTTCCCTGTAATCATAGCCTACCCAGCTGCATCCGCCGTTGTCAGAACTGAAGACGACAAGAGTCTCTTCATCTATCCCGAGTTTCTTCAAAGCAGCAAACACCTTTCCAACAGCTTCATCAAACTCTTCGGTATGGTCACCATAAGTCCCGGCGCCGCTTTTACCCCTGAACCTTGGATGAGGCACCCTCGGCTCATGAATGCCGTGCGTCGCAAAGTACAGGAAGAATGGCTTATCTTTGCGCCTTGAAATGAAATCAATAGCCTCAGCTGTGAGGACATCGGATATATCCTCGTCCTTCCATAATGCCGACTTACCGCCGGCCATATATCCGATACGGCCTATTCCGGCAGTCACTGCATCATTATGACCATGCTTTTTTATCGGCTTTAACACATCAGCAGCCTCAGGATGCTCTTCATAAGCGATACCTCCCGGAATCGGTTTCTTGTAATCAACTGTTATCGGGTCTTTGGAGTCAAGGCCTACGACCTTATGGCCCCTGACATATACGGTAGGCACACGGTCGCCTGTGGCCGGAATAATGAAAGCCTCATCAAAACCTAATTCGCAGGGACCTGGTTTCACCTCTCCGTTCCAATCGATATCTTTGCCGCCTTTTCCGAGCCCAAGATGCCATTTCCCTACTATTCCTGTTGCATAGCCCTGCCCTTTGAACATCGATGGAAGGGTGAACGTGCCAGGCTCCACAAACA
>Ga0172375_10009154_pt1 | contig 13108 bp, 11 predicted proteins | sample LakKiv1m_FD_114537 | JGI IMG/M metagenome (GOLD analysis project Ga0172375, IMG submission 114537) | Freshwater microbial communities from Kabuno Bay, South-Kivu, Congo - kab_092012_11.1m | ecosystem: Environmental > Aquatic > Freshwater > Lake | place: Democratic Republic of the Congo...
CAGTCTACGCGCTGCAATCGGGCGCGAAGTTCGCCGCGGCCAATCGGCTGATGTACAAGCGTCGTCGGGATGTATTCTGCGGCGAGCTGGTCCGGCACGGCTGGGAAGTGACCCCGCCCGAAGCCACCTTCTACGTCTGGACTCGAGTTCCTCCGGGCTACGATTCTACGCCTTCCGGTGAATCGGTGTCGCTCAATTTCACCCGCCAGATGCTCGCGAGCTGCCGCGTGATGTGCGCGCCCGGCATCGGGTTCGGCCAGGGCGGCGAGGGTTTTGTCCGGTTCGCGCTCGTCGCGCCCGAGAAGCAACTCAAAAATGCCGCGCGCCGCATCGGCCGCCGGCTCGCGCAAAATGACGAGTGACGATTGTCGAGTGTCGATTGCGGACAATCGGGCCGAGTCGAGTCTTCGGCAATCGCCGATCGCAAATCGCCAATGCCTCTAGTCGTCCAGAAATACGGCGGTAGCTCGGTCGCGGATATCGAGCGGATTAGGCGGGTCGCGCGCAGGGTAGTAGCGACTCGGGCCGCTGGCAACCGCGTTGTGGTTGTTGTCTCGGCAATGGGACACACCACCGATGCGCTCACGAAGCTCGCGCACGAGATTACGCCCAGCCCCCAACGCCGCGAGCTCGACATGCTGCTGACCGCGGGCGAGCGGGAAGCGATGGCGCTCGTGTCGCTCGCCATCCTGAACGAGGGACTGGAAGCGGTCTCGTTTACCGGTTCTCAGGTCGGAATCATCACCGACCGATTCCACTCCGACGCGCGCATCGAGGAGATTCGCGGCGACCGGCTCCGCCTCGCCCTGCGCGGCCGGCAGATACCGATTGTCGCCGGATTCCAGGGCGTGAGCCCCGAACGTGAAATAACGACCCTCGGTCGCGGCGGCTCCGACGTCACCGCGGTGGCGCTCGCGGCCGCCCTCGGCGCCGACCGCTGCGAACTCTACAAAGACGTGGACGGTGTGTTCACCGAGAATCCTGCGGAATTCCCCGACGTGCGGCTCGTCCCCGAGCTCAGCTTTGAGGAACTGGCCGAGCTCGCCGGGTCCGGCTCGGAAGTGATTCATCCGCGGGCGTGCGCGCTCGCGGCCAAGTACCGGGTGCGACTCGTAATCCGGTCTTCTTTCAACGACAAGCGAGGTACGACAGTGGCCAAACTCGAGAAGATGGAAAAGGCATTCGTCCGGGCGATGACGCACAGCCACAAGCTGGTGCGGCTTTCGCTGGTTGACGTGCCGAAGAAGAAAAAGTGCATGCACCAGGTCGTAACGCAGCTCGCCGCGGCCCGCGTGCCGGTTGTGTTTTTCAACCACGGAGTGGTTCACGGCGACCGGTTCGACCTGTCCTACATCGTGCCCGAGGCGAACCTGCCGGGTGCCAGGACTATACTTGGGAAGCTCGCAAAGAAAGTGGGGGCTGACCGGCTTGAGATCAAGGACTCGCTCTGCTCGGTATCGGTGGTCGGGCCCGGCGTCGGCTCCGACCCCGGGATTCTCTCCGGCACGCTCGACACCCTGCATCGAGTCGGCATCCACCTCGACGCGTTCTCGACCTCGGAGACGAGGCTGTCGTGCTTCATGGACCGGAATGACCTGCGCCTTGCCGCCGCCGCGCTGCTTGCGCGCTTCAGGCTGAAGCGATGACGGAAGGAAGTGGTCAAGTGATCGAGGAATCCAGCGCGCAGTTGAGCGAAGCGGCAGGCGTTGAGGAGCCGGGCTTTGCCACCAAGACACAAAGACACGAAGAGGAAGAGACAGCCGCCGAGGGCGCGAGCGACGCTTCCGCCGATTCGCCAATCGCCACTCACCAATCGTCAATTCCCTCGCCCCTGGCCCCTGCTCAAGTGATTGAGGCTCTGCTCTTTGCCGCCGATTCGCCCGTGAAGCTCGACCGGCTCGCTGAACTGGCCGAAGTACAGGCGGAAAGTGCGCGGGCGGTGATCGACGAACTGAATACGAACTACAAGGAGACCGGCCGCACGTTCCGGGTCCAGCGGGTGGCCCAGGGCTACCAGCTCTACACAATGCCCGACTACGCCGAGTTTGTACGCCGCCTGTACCAGCACCGGTATACCCACCGTTTGTCGCGCGCCGCGCTCGAGGTGATGGCGATAATCGCCTACAAACAGCCTGTCACTCGTCCGGAGATAGAGCAGTTGCGTGGGGTTGACTGCTCGGGCCCGCTTGTTACACTGCTTGAGCGCCGGCTGATCGCCACCTATGGTCGCGCCAGCCGGCCCGGCAACCCCTTCCTCTATCGGACTACGCCCGAGTTCCTGCGCTATTTCGGCCTGGCCGGACTCGAGGACCTGCCGCGGATGGAGGAAATCGGCGAGTTCCTTGCCCGGCGCGAGAGCGGGGTGGACGGAAGCGAACCGGACAAGGCCGAAACTTTCGACTCACTGGCAATGGATGGCGGCCACCGCGACGGCGCGCCTGAAGACGCGAGGTAACCGAGATGTTCGAACGCATCAAAGAAGAGCAGCCGGTATCCGACCCGGCCAAACTGATAGTCGGGCTCCTTTCCTCCGACCGGACCCTGCTTGTCCAGGCCCAGTCGGCGCTGGCCGAGGGGTTCGGGACCGTGACGGTGAAGAGCCAGGAGATACCGTTCAACTTTACCGACTACTACGAGAAAGAAATGGGCCCGGGCCTGATTCGACAGTGGGTCGGGTTTCACGGCCTCGTGGAGCCGGACCAGCTCTTCGACTTCAAGCGGACAACCAATCTGCTCGAAAAGCGCTTTCACGGCCCGAATGGCAAACGCCGCGTCAACCTCGACCCCGGTCTTTTGACCCTCTCCAACCTCGTGCTCGCCTCCACCAAGGGCTACGCGCATCGCATCTACCTGCGCGACGGCATCCACGCCGAGCTGACGCTCATCTTCCACGCCGGCAAGTTCGAGCCACTGCCCTGGACCTACCCGGACTACCAGACGCCCGTCTGCCAGGATTTCCTGATGCGCTGTCGCCGGGAGCTCTTAGCGAGCGCGGCCGAGCAGCGCACGGGCCACGACAATCCGTTCATCAAGGCCACGTAGCCGACGTTGAAGGAGCTTCGTCACTACTTCCTGACCGGCGTCGCGACGCTGCTTCCGCTCAGCGTCACCGTCTTCATCTTCTGGTTCATTGTCGTCAGGCTCGGCAACCTCTTCCATCCGCTCTTCCGTATCCATCCCTGGCTTGCGCGGCACGTCCCCGACTGGGGCGCGAGCCTTGCCGGTTTCGTGCTTTTCCTGCTGATCATCCTGCTTGCCGGCTGGATCGCGTCGGGGCTGATCGGCAAGCTGGCGCTTGGCTGGATCGACGCGATACTCAGGCGCGTGCCGTTTGTGAAGGGTATCTACGGCTCGGCGCGGCAGTTCACCGATGCCGTGTTCGTGGAACGGAGCTCGCTCCGCAAGACGGTCCTTGCCGAATATCCGCGGGTCGGAATGCTCGCGGTCGGTTTCGTAACGAGCGATGAACCCATCCGGCTCGCCGACGGACGCAAAGCGCTCTTCGTGTTCTTCCCGACCGCGCCCAACCCGACCTCGGGCTGGCTGGCGCTGATACCCGAGGTCGACGTAACCGAGACGTCGATGAGCATCGAAACCGGCCTGAAGCTCGTGGTCTCCGGCGGTGTCATCAAGCCTGCGGACATCGGGTCTTTCATCCTCCCCAAGAACTGAGTCTGTGCGGTCGCCCGGAACCATCCAGTGCGGAGCGGAACCCACGCCACTGCCTCAGATCAATCCAGAATCCGCACGGGTCTTCGCACACGCCTGCGCCGTCGGCCCGGGATGAAATCGCCTTCTCCGCGTCCAAAGGCGCTGCTTGCGTTGACGGTGCAGTTAGCCATCGGCGTCCTGTTGACTCTGGCGGTGGTCGTTCTCGCATATCATGAGCTTGGAGGGATTCTGGGCAAAGCTACCCGATCGGCGGACCTGCGCATAATGGACGTCGTCTACGGGTGGCGCAGTCCGCTCCTGACCGGAATGATGTTGGCGGCCACTAACCTGGGCACAGCCTACCCGATTGCCGCGCTGGCCCTGGCGATGATACCATGGCGTAAGCGCAGGAAGGAAGTTCTGGCCTTTGTCGCCATCTTCATGATGGGAGTGCTCGTACATACCTTGCTTAAGGGACTCATCCACCGGCCCAGGCCACTGATTTCGCCCCTTGTCGAGCAATCTGGCTACGGTTTCCCCTCGGGGCATGCCATGAACGCGGTCGTGTTCTACTCGGCGGTGGCGTTCTTCTTGTTCCGTCTCATGAAGAAGAACGGGCTGCGCCTGCTGGTGATTCTCGCGGCAGCCGGTATCATCATCCTGACCGGGTTCAGTCGCGTGTACCTTGGCGTCCACTATCCGAGTGATGTCGTGGCCGGCTACCTTGTCGGAGCCTGGTGGCTGGCAGTGGCGCTGTTTACGAGCCGGTCGGCGGCATGGGGAGACGTCGCCGGGACGAGGGGAAAAAACGTGACTCTGCCGGCGTAGAAGCGCCTGGACAAAACCTCTTGGCCCTCAGGACAGTCTAAGAACCGAGCGTGAATACGAAACCGGTCGCTCTACTGCTTGCCGCCATGGCCGCGGCTCTTTTGAGCTGCGGCGGCTACGCGCCCGGCACGCGGCTGACGGCTGATGGCCGTTCAGGGAGGGATACGACGATGAGCAATCTACCTCTGGGAAAGGTGGTAGTCCGTTTTCTGGGTCCCGATGGGAATCCCAGCGCGCCTGAGACAGTCGATAAAGTGGTGAAGCCCGATTCGGAGTGGCAAAGGTTGCTGACTCCGGAGCAATACCGGGTCACCCGCGGCCAGGGGACCGAACCTGCCTTCTGCGGCGGGCTGCTGCACAACAAGGGGACGGGGGTCTACAAGTGCGTCGACTGCGGCCTGCCGTTGTTCGCCTCAACGGCAAAGTTTGAATCCGGCACCGGTTGGCCCAGCTTCTTCCAACCCTTTGCCCCGGAGAACGTCACCGAACGAGTTGACCGGAGCTATGGAATGGAACGGATTGAGATACTCTGCACCCTTTGTGACGCGCACCTCGGGCACGTCTTTCCCGACGGGCCGCCGCCCACCCATCTCCGCTACTGCCTGAACTCAGTGGCCCTCATCTTCGTCCCGCTGACAAAGTAAAGGGCCGTCGATTCTTTAGTCGGTGACAGCCTTGTGACCGCCGAGCTGGGCTAGCAGCTCCGTCGCTGCCGGGCGGTCGCTGAGTGCAGCTTCTGCCGGATTGGTGGGGTTAGTGACTGCAAGCAGTCGCTCGAGTTGAGCTCGCGCTTCGTCACTCCTGCCTTGCCTGGCCAGTACACGAGCGAGCCCCAGGCGGATGATCGTGTAGTTTGAATCACTTCTGATCCCTCTTCGATACCAGGCTTCTGCCTTGTTCGGCCCGCCGCCCAGCAGCTTCGGCAGTTCCTCATATACCCGGCCAAGCGCGAAGCTCGCCAGCGCGCAGTTGGAGTCGAGCTCCAGCGCCCGCTCGTTCTCCCGCCGGAGTTGAGCAAATCCCTTTACGGCCGCACCCAGGCCGCGCTGCTGCAGGATTCTTCCCTGGGCCGCTGCCCACCAGAGGTGGCCCAGGGGATTCCGTTCGTTCATCGAACGCAGCGAATCGGCGGCGGCGCGTGCCGCTGTGTTCCAGTTCAACTTCGCGTCGGGGTTCTGTGCCAGCTCACCGCGGAGCAGGAGGTATTGCGCCCGGAGTACGAGCCTCTCCTGGCAGTCCTGCCCCGTTCGAGCAGCAGCGGCCAGCGCATCATCACAGGAATCAATGTACGAAGAAACAACGTGCCGATTGAGGAGGAAGTAGCGTGCCCTGGCGCACGCCGATTCAGGCGACGCCGCCGTAACCAGCGCGGCCACCAGACTGACTGCCGCGAACGCTGCGCTCATCTAGAAACGGTAGCGGGCTCCAAGGCAGACTTCGTCGTTGGCATCCAGCGGCGCGAAGGCTGAACCGTCCTTGCCCGTGAAGACGAGACCGGTCAGGTCGAGCTCGACCGCATCGGCCGGTACCCAGCGCGCGAGCGGCAGGAAGGCGAGTGAGCCGTGTTTGACGTCGAGCGCGCCCCCGGCACGGAGGAGCAGGCGGTCGGCGAAGAACTTGCGTTCCAGCGCGGCGAGCAGGAAGTCTCTGTCCGGCTCGGCCGAGGTCTGGGCAAGGGCCAGCGGGAACTGCCCGTGCAGGTACTGGGCGTTCAGGTAGAACCCGGCCAGGGTGTAGTCGAACCCGCCGATGACCGACAGTTCGTCCTCGGGCAGCGTGTCGTCGTACGCAGACCAGGCGGCCTCGGCCCACAGCCCGATGCCCGCGACGTTGGCGGCCGCGTCACCACCGATGATTGTCCGCCGCGCGTAGTGCTCGTGCAGGGTGAAGTTCAAGGTCTTGGTGGCGGTGTCGGCGACGACCTCGGGCTGCGCGGTCGGCAGGAAGTCGTAGCCCCGCACCATGCTCGCCGAGAGGTCGAAGACCGAAAAGTGAGTCCTTGCCCGACCGCCGTAGGTCATGTCCTTGAGCCGGTTCGCGGGCGACCGGTAGTCTTCAGCAATGTTGATGGTGTAGGCGCCGGCGAGCAGCCGCGCGGTGACGGAGTCGAGGCCGTAGCCGATGAACTGCTGTACTAGTCCCTGGCGCAGGACTGCTTCGGACGGCAGGTAGTCGACGTGGAGCCAGCGGTCGGGAACCGAGAGCGCCGGCTCGAAGAGCGGTTTGGCCGCGAGCTCAATGCCGAACGCATTCGCCGGCGAGTAGTCGGTGGAAAGCATCCAGGAGGGGCGCCGCGCGTCCCAGGTGAAGGGGTCGGAGTAGTCGGGCGGGTTCCAGTTGTCGGTCGGGTTGATGGCGTCGGCCGTTCCCCAGTGGAGGAGCTGGCGGCCCGCGGTCAGGGTCAGGCCGGGCAAGGGGTTGTGGACCCGCAGGTAGGTCTCGCCGAGGAGCACGGTCACCGGTTCGAACCGGGCTGGTTCGCCGAGCTGGCCGGCCGATGAGAGCTGCGAGAAAGGGTCGAGCCGAAACTCGAGCCCGAGTTTGGCCGAGACCATGTCGCCGAGGTCCGGTTCGAAGTCGAGCCTGGCCCGGGTCTCGAACCAGCTTACCGCGGCGCTGTCGAGCGCGGCGGTCCGGAGGTGTACCCGGGTCATGACGTCGCCGCCCAGGCCGGCCGTGCCGGCGAGCAGCGCGAGCAGTGTCGCTGCCAGAGTCATCTTACGCCCCCTTCTTCATGTTCGCCTCGGTGAAATAACCGTCTTTCACCCCGGTGTTCAGTTTGAGGCTGTCCAGCTTGAGCTCGGTCCGGCTGCCGCGGCTCAAGTCGTGGATCGTGATCTCTACCGGTATCCAGCTCTCGCCGCGGTTGACAAAGTCGCCGAACTCGATCCGCTTCTTCGCCTTGCCGTCGGCGCCGAGCTTCTCGACCCGCAGCGGCAGGTAGCGCGCCTGTTCGACCCAGATTCGGCTCGCCGCGCCGTCTTTGTCTTTGACGGTCAGGAACCAGGCCGGCTTGCCGTCGACGGCGGTGCTCTCGGCCGGCTGGGTCGCGCTGTTGTCGGCGAAGGAGAGGTTCGATATCTCGCGGAACGAGAAGTCCGAACCGCCGAACCCCTGGTCTACCGCGCTGCCCGAAATGCGCCGGACGCGGCCCTGCGCGGGCAGGTAGATCCACATGTTGTCGGACGACGTGGTGAGGAAAGTCACGCCGCGCAGGTCGGCCGGCGATTTGAAAGTCATCATCAGTTTGTTGTCGCCCTTCATCACCGTCCGGAGAGCCCGGGTCTGCACCCGGTTTCCTTTATCGGTAATCGTCATCGCCGCGGTCGCCTGCCGGTCTTTCGCGTTGGTTACCGCGCGCACCCGGTCAAGCACTTCGCTCCCGGTCAGGGCCGCCACGAGGTTTGCGACGACGAGCAGGGCCAGCAGTTGTTTCATGGTTGTCTCCTTGGTTTGCCCCGGCCGCCCAGGGCAGCGGCCAGGAGCGCGAGCGCACCGACACTTGAGTAGAGCATCGTCGCGGCGACCAGCAGGCCGAACTGCTGGATGATCGAGAGCGACGAGAACATCAGGACCGAGAACCCGAGCCCGACCGCAAGCGCGTTGACGATGATCGCCGGTCCGACCGACCCGAGCGTCCGGCGCGCGAGTTCCTCGCCGGCGAATCCGGCCGCCTGTTCCTCGCGCCGGCGCGCGATCAGGTGGCAGGAGTAGTCAATGCCGATACCGACCGCGATCGAGCCGAGCATCGCCGTCACCACGTCGACGCGGAGCCCGGCCGCGCCCATCACGCCGAACGAGACCGCCAGGGTGAAGAGGATCGGAAGGAGCGACGCGAACCCGAGCCGGAGGCAGCGGAAGAGAATCGCCACCAGCAGGAACACGGCGACCAGCGCGGTGATTACGCTCCCGAGCTGGCTGGACTGGATGTTACGGTGCAGGGCCAGCACGGCCATCGGCATCCCGCCGACATTGGTCTTCACGCTGCTGCCGGCAAAGGTCGCGGCCATCAGGGACTTGATGCGTTCCGCGGCCACGGCGATCTCGCGGCTCTCCTGGCGGTCGAACCGGGCGGTGACGCGTGCAACCTGGTAGTCGGATGTGATGAAGCGCGAGAGGAACTCGGAACCGGAGAAGGAGAGCAGCAGCAGGTACTGGGCGGTCGCGTCCCGGGATTCCGGGAGCCGCTCGAACTCCGGCGCGCCGCCGTTGAACGCGCGGTTGGTCGTCTCGAGTACGTTGACGACCGAGTAGACCTGGGTGATGTGGGGGATGCTCTCAAGCCCGGCCTGGAACCGGGCCATGCGCTCAAGCACATCCGGGTCGACGATGTCACCCTCGACGATGAACTCGAACTGCATCATCCCACCGAACCGTTCGTTGACGATACGCGCGGCGCGCGTCGGCTGGGAACCCGGCTTGAAGTAGCGGACGAAGTCGGTCTCAGTACGCACGCGCAGCGCAGCGGCCAGCGCCAGCGCGGCCACCGCCGCCCCGGCCAGCAGCACCAGCGCGCGGTGGCGAAAGGCCCAGCCGCCCCAGTTCGCGCACCAGCGGTTGCGCCGCCGGCCATGCTCGGCCTCGTCCGGCCGGTTCTTCACGTCCCGCCGGACCAGGGCGAGCACCGCGGGCACGAATGTGAGCGCCAGGATGAACGAGAAGGCGATGCCGACGACGGAGAAGACGGAAAACGCCCGGATCGAGGCAATCTTCATCAGGAAGTTGGAGCCGAACCCGGCAACCGTCGTGGCCATCGCGAGGAACACCGGCAGGCCGGTGCTGCCGACCGCGATCTCGACGGCCGGCCGCGGTCCCTTGCCCAGCCTGCGCTCGTGCTCCCAGCGCTCGACGATGTGGATGCCGTACGCGCTGCCGACCGATACGAGCACCGGCGGCAGCACCACCATCACGATGGTAATCGGCTGGCGGAAGAGGCCGACCAGCCCCAGGGTCCAGACCAGGGCGATGAGCACCGCCCCGAGCGGCAGCAGCACGCCGTACCAGGTGCGGAAAGTCAGGAGCAGGGTTAGCACCAGCACGAGCACGACCACCGGGAGCAGTTTGAGCATGTCCGAAGTCATCCAGTCGCGGATGAACTTCATCAGCGCCGGCGAGCCGGAGAGCGAGACGCGGCCGGCACTTCCGTGCTCCCGCGCGACCTGTACGATCGCGGCCACGGCCCTTTCCTTATCGCAGCCGGGGAGGAGGCGCGCCAGGAGCAACGCGGCAGTGCCGTCGGCCGAAACGAGCGTGCCGCGGTAGCGCGGGTCGGCGAGCACGGCGCTGCGCAGCGCGGCGAGGCGGGCGGGGTCGGACGGCACCGAGTCGATGACCTTCGAGATGATTACGTCGTCGCCCTGCCCGCGGACATCCTGCAGGGTTGTGAGCCCCTGGACTTCGGCAACCCCCGGCAGATCGGCCAGTGCCGAGGTCAGGGAATCGATGGCGTGGAGGGTCGCCAGCGCGAAGACGTCGCGGCATTCGATAACGACCGCCACCTCGTCCGAGCCGCCGAACTCGCTGTCGACGAGCGCCATCACCGAGAGCGACGGGTCGCCCTCGGGCAGCATCTTGTTGACGTCGGCCTCGGCCTTCAGCCGCAGGCTAAACGGAGCCAGGGCGACGGTGACTGCGAGCGCGCCGGCGAGGAAGAGCGACGGGCGCCGGGCTACCTGGACGCCGAGCCGGCGCAGCAGTCCGGGGCCCGGCTGGTTGGACGGGTTACTGCCCACGGGTAAAGTTTACTAAGTTGACTTTTCGTAGTCAACAGAAGTTTACTTAGTCAACTTCATGCCGCGAGCCGGCGAGACTGGTGGCGGGCGACGGCTGCGCGGAAGTTCGCGGCCGTAGCGGGGAAATCCGGAGTAACGGCTTCGGAACCGCGCCCTGGTCGTGTCCCCCGGCCGACTAGCGGCGGGAACGGCGGGGCAGCTTCTTCTCGGGCTTCGCCGCCTTCTTCTCCTTTTCCTTCTCCGGCGGTTTGTCGGGCTTGAATTCCTGGTGGAGCTCAATCAGCTCGGCCAGCCGCTTCATCACCCGGCCGTTCACGCTTTCGGTCGGGAAGCAGCCCTTGGCGTCGGCAACGCCGGCCGGAACGCCGGTCAGGAGTTCGACGCCCTCGTCAATCGTCGCGACCGAATAGATGTGGAATTTGCCGTCCCTGACCGCCTGCACCACCTCCGGCCTGAGCATCAGGTCGGGCAGATTCGCCTTGGGGATAATCACGCCCTGGGTGCCGGTCAGGCCCCGCGCCCGGCAGGCTTCAAAGAAGCCTTCGATCTTCCAGTTGACGCCGCCGATCGGCTGGACCTCCCCCTGCTGGTTGACCGAGCCGGTCACGGCCAGGTCCTGCCGGATGGGAAGGCCCGAAAGGTCCGAAAGCAGCGCGTAGACTTCGGTCGAGGAAGCCGAGTCGCCGTCGACGCCGCCGTAGGACTGCTCGAAGCAGATTGAGGCGGAGAGGACGAGCGGCTGCCGGCGCGCGAACTTCTGGCGCAGGTAGCCGGAAAGAATGTAAACGCCCTTGTCGTGGGTCGGGCCGGAAAGCTGGGCCTCGCGCTCGATGTTGATAATGCCGGCCGAGCCGACGCCGGTCTTGGCCGTAATCCGGGTCGGCAGGCCGAACGCGTACTCCCCGGTATCGTAGACCGCGAGGCCGTTCACCTGCCCGGGCTTGCTGCCGCGCACGTCGATGAAAATCGTTCCCTGCCGGATTGCCTCCTGCAGCTTCACCTCGGACAGCCGGACCCGGTCGCGGCGGCGGTCGATTGCCTGCTGCACGTGCTCGTAGCCGACCGTTTTCGCCCGGGCCTTGCCCGCCCAGTGATTCGCCTCGGTCAAAAGCTCGCTCACGACGTTGAACCGGGTCGAGAGCTTGTTCTGGCGGCCGGCGAGCCGGGCGCCGTACTCGATGACTGCCCGCACACCCGAGCGGTCGAATGGCCGGAGCTTCTCCTTCTGACACAAAGCCCTGATGACCTGCGTGTAATCGCCGACCGCGTCCTGGCTCAAGTCCATCACCCAGTCGAAGTCCGCCCGCACCTTGAAGACCTTCTTGAAATCCTCGTCGGCCCCGGCGAGCAGCGAGTAGATCTGCGGATCGCCGATCATGATCACCTTCAGGTCGATGGCCACCGGCTCGGGCTTCATGCCCGAGGCGCCGAACAGAGCCGAGTAAGGGTCGCCCGAGGTGATCTCGAGCCGGCGGTTGCGCAGAGTGCGCTTGAGCGTGGGCCAGACGCCGACTTCGAGCAGGGCGTCGAGCGCGTTGATAACGAGGAAGCCGTGGTCGGCGCGCAGCACCGAACCGGCCTTGATCTTCGAGAAGTCGGTCCGCCACATCCCGGTCCGGTCCCAGACCCGCTCGATCGAGCCGAACAGGTTCTTGTAGTTCGGGTTCGTCTCGAAGATGACCGGCGCTGTCTTCGTGTCGGAGTTGTCCACCAGCACGTTCACGCGGAATTCAAGGAAAGGGTCGATCGGCAGCGGCGTCTCGCCTTCGGCCGGCGGCTTCTGGCGGAAGAAGTCGGGCCGGGTGAGGATCGCCTCCTTGACATCGGTCAGGTAGTCGTGAAGCGCCGCTGCGTCGGGGCACGGGTTGGCCTTGCTCTCTTTCGCAGTGTGGTTGGCCTTGGGCCGGCCGCAGCGCTCCTCGATGTCGGCGAGCCGCTCCTCGACCACCGGCCGGACGATGCTGTCGTCGAGCTGGGCCAGGCCGTCGCGGGCCTGCTTCTCCAGGTCGCGCACTTCCTTGTAGATGGTCGCGAGCTCGGCGGAGAGTTCCTGGTACCGCTTCTTCACTTCGTCGGCGCGTTCGGCGGTGAGCTTCCCGTCTTCGACCATGGCCGGCAGGGCGTCAATGCTCACCGGCTGCTTCTCGACAATCGGTGCCAGTTCGGGCCGCGACAGCGGCCCGGTCTGGACCAGGGCAAAACCCTCGGCGATGATGCGCTTCTCGAAGTCGCGCACGCGCGCCCCGCCCCGCTCCTTGAACCCGTCGACCAGCGCTGCCCGCCGCTGCGAGTAGGTGTCGCTCTCGAAGAGCATCGGGATGTTCTTCACCAGGAAGTCGATGAACTCATCCATATCGCGGCGGAACTGGTGCCCGTGCCCGGCGTGCAGCCGGAGCAGCCGCGGCTGGTCCGGGTCGCGGAAGTTGTTCACGTAGCACTTATCGTCCAGTTCCCGCGGCCGGCCCCGGGTCGATTCGAGCAGGTTCTTCACCGTCGTGGTCCTGCCGGTGCCGACCGGGCCGGACACGAAGACGTTGTAGCCGACCGACTCGATTTCGAGCGCCATGTTCAGCGCGTCGACCGCCCGCGGCTGGCCGATGATTCCCGACGTTTCCGGCAGGTCATCGGTCGTATCGAACTTCAGGTGCTCCATCCGGCAGGTCCAGGTGAGCTTATCCGGCGGGACCTCGAACGAATCGGGCTTGAGCGGGCCGGCCTTTGGCGGAACTGGTGCTTTCCGGCTCCGCTTCGCCGGCGCCGACTGCTTCTTCTTCATGCTCGTGGCCTCCTCAAGCCGTGGCTAATCACGGGTTGCTACCTTCAAACCCTCAAAACACAGGCAAGGCGCGCGGAACCGGCCGAGGTCGCGGACGTTATCACCAACGGCCCCGACGTTC
>Ga0172375_10009155_pt1 | contig 13108 bp, 12 predicted proteins | sample LakKiv1m_FD_114537 | JGI IMG/M metagenome (GOLD analysis project Ga0172375, IMG submission 114537) | Freshwater microbial communities from Kabuno Bay, South-Kivu, Congo - kab_092012_11.1m | ecosystem: Environmental > Aquatic > Freshwater > Lake | place: Democratic Republic of the Congo...
AGGTATATACTGAACTTAATAGCTGTTTACAACCGAGTATATAATCTTCAGTTATTATTGTTCCGACAAAATCTTTTTCTTGTGTAGTCAGGGCAAATAAACATTGCATTTTTGCATGCAGTAATACAATCTTTAGTTCCTGGACTAAAAGAAGAATAGGCTTTTGCATTTTGTAACTGACTAACGGTTATACCTCCTAGAACTGCGGGGGCTAAGCTCAAATCAGCACTATTTGACATCTTTATTGTAATTAGTGAAACAATAACAGATATAACAATCATTGCAATTACAACATAAGTCCAATCTTTTTTATTCATATTAATAATAAAACCTCCTTTCAACTAATAAAACTAAGCTAATATTTTTAGCCATTATGATTTTTAATAGGAATATATATATACCTTTCTATACAAATTAGGCAATGATCGTTAAAATTTTGGGCACAATAGACCTCCTTGCAGCAGCTTTTTTTTGGATATTTGGCCTATTTGGAATTATTCCAGAGATTCTAATAATAATATTTGCATTTATAATTTTGATAAAAGGAGTTTCTTTTTCTATAATGCATGATTATGCGTCTATTGGTGATATTATTTGTTCTATAATTATGTTTATTGCAGTTTATATGCACGTTTACGAATTTATTATTATAATAACCAGTTTGTATCTTTTGCAGAAAGGTATTTTTAGTTGGTTATAAAGATTTAAAAATAATTCTTACTTAATCAAATAATGTTACCTAAATGGCATATTTTAATCGGATTTGTATTTTCATACTTACTTGCCCATTTCTTTAATATTTCTCTTCTTTCTGCATTGTTGATATTCTCTTCTTCAGTACTAATAGATGTTGATCATTATATTCATTATATTTATAAAAAAAGAGACATTAGCTTGATAAATGCTTATTTTTGGCATAAGGGATTGCCAAAACATCATAAAAAAATCTTGCATATCTTTCATACATTAGAATTTCATATCCTTGTTTTTTTAATCTCATTTTTTTGGAGGCCATTAATATTTATTTTTTTGGGCTTATTACTTCATTCTGTTTCAGATTTAATTGACCTTTTTTTAGGAAAAATGAAATTTTTTAGGGAAGGTAGGGAGTTTTTTCTCATAAAATATCTTTTAACAAGAGACAAAAGCGAATATTTTTAAATTATAGTTCCTCCCATAAAGAATGGAAGATAAACCAAAGATTTTAGATAGATTTATAGACTTTATTTTTTCTAAGGATGAAAGAAGGTGGTTAATATTAATATTTCTACTGGGTGTAATTTTAAGGTTCATTGTTGCAAGAAATATTTCTTTACTGGCAGATGAGGGGGTTCATGGGGCACACATAATCGGGTTTTTACATTCTGGATTAATAAGCACATTTGCTCAATCGCCATTATGGTTTTATCTCTCAGATATATTTTTAAGGATATTGGGAGTAACTGTTTTTTCATTGAGATTTTCTTCGTTTTTATTTGGGTCCTTGTCAATAATTTTAGTTTATGCAATATCTATGAAAGTATTAAGAAATAGAAAGTTGGCATTACTTGCCTCTTTATTTCTGGCAGCTTCAACTTATACAATTCGGTATACTATGATGGAAATGGATTTATCTGCCCTATTCTTTATAATCTCTGCTGTTTACTTATATATTAAATCAATAGAAAAAGGAAAGTTTCCGTATCTTTCTGCAGTATGTATGGGGTTGGCAGCATTGACAAAGACATTAGCAATTTTTTTTGTGCCTGCATTTTTATTAGGATTTTTTATTTTTAACAAATCTACAACCAATTCCTGGGCAGATAAATTTAAAATTAATTTTAAAAGAATAATCCTTTTTTCTTTAATCATTATCTTAATCTTTTCTCCAGTATTGATTCACAACTATCTATGGTATAAAGATAAGGGGCTTGTTGATGTTTATCTTGCTCAGTATGGTTTTGTAGAAAAAGCGAGAGAAGCTTATTCAGGATTACAAGCTTATGATCAGGGATTTGAATTTAGTTGGTTTATGAAAAATGTAGCGACTTGTAGTAAGGTGGCTTTTTTTGAAGACCCAATAATTATTTTCTTTGGAGTGTTAGGTATCTTTTATGTTCTATTTAGTAAGCACAGAAAATATCCCCTATTTATGTATTTAATCTCATTTCAGTTATTAGGATTATTAATCTTGTATATATCTACCGGGTTACCCACACATTATACAACAACAATCCCTGTATTTTGTATATTTGCATCATTTTTTATAGGAGAATGTTTAAGAAAGTTTAATCTTTTAGACAAAAAAAAGTTTTTTATTATAATTGTAATTGTATTCTTATTATTTCAATTAATTATGCTTCTTCCAAACTTAACTTCTAGATGTTCTACATGTAAACTAAGCGAGTATACTTCAAAAATGGACAAGGAATCAATAGTTGTAGTAGACTCAAGGATATACCGAGGCAGGATTGCTCTTTTATTCTATAATTTTCATTACTTGGAAAGCACACTCTTCTCAAATTTAATGGAATTAAATAACAATCTTAGCGGTAAAAACATTCCTACAAAAGTTTATTTTATAGAATGTGCAGTAGATGATTGTGGTTGGGGAACAATAAAAGATCAACCCCAGTTTAATATTAGCATGGAAACATTATTTAATCATGTTTCTTCTCAAGTTTATCCAGAAAAGACAATTTATGGTGGCGGGGGGTATGGAATTGAAGAAATCCCAAATATTCCCGCAATAAAAGTTTATCAAACAACAATGAATCTAAATCCTCAACTAATTTCTGCAGTTGATTCTACTCATGATTGGTTTTTTTATCCAGTTAATTATAGTCCCAAAGAAAAAATTTTTGATAATTATGAGGTAAATGGTTTTTTTGATAGCACAATCTACTTTTTTGCTTGGGTTATTATAATTTTTTCCATAATTTTTTCCATTTTATTTACCCCCATAATTATTATAAATGCATTTTTAGATAGCAAATTATGAAAGTTTTGCTAATTGTCCCACCAAATTCTCAAAAAGAAAGATATGGCAACTTATCTTTGATTGGAACGCTCTATCCCCAGCTAGGTTTGGCCTATCTTGCTTCAATAGCCGAACAAGAAGCAGAGGTAAGAGTAATTGATTCAGAGGCGATGAATTATTCATATATTGACATCTCAAGAATAATTAAAGAATTTAATCCAGACCTTATAGGAATGTCGGTTTATTTTACAACAATAAACCGATGCTATAGAGTAGCAGATATTGCTAAGAAGATTAGTCCTCAAATTTGCGTTGTTATTGGTGGAGCACAAGTTACATTAGATAAAACCCTCGTAAAAAATCCAAACATTGACTTCGGAATATATGGGGAAGGAGAAATTTCATTCAAGAATCTTCTAAGATGCATTAAGTATAAGAAGGATCTATCAAAAATTAATAGTTTGATTTGGAAAAGAGGACAAAAGTTAATTATAAACCCCCCAGAAAAGCTCATTACTAATCTGGATAAACTTCCATTTCCAGCAAGACATCTTTTTCCGATGGAGAAATATCATTCATCCGCGAACATTCGCGGAAACAAAACACTCAATATTATGACTTCTCGGGGATGTCCATATAAATGTACTTATTGTGCGGGGAGCCTTATCTTTGGCGGATCTTTTAGATATCACTCAACAGAAAGAGTGATTGCCGAAATTAAAGAATTAATAAATAAGTATCATGCAGATAATATTCAGTTTTATGACGAAACATTCACAGCAAATAGAGAAAGAGTTATTGAGCTATGCAATAAAATGATTAAAAGCAAGTTAAATGTGCAATGGAGTTGTTTTACTCGGGTCAATCTTGTAGATGCAGAATTGCTCAAGAAGATGAAACAAGCAGGATGTTATCTTATTTTTTATGGCCTAGAATCAGGTGTACAGAGGTTACTAAACATTATAAAAAAAGGAATTACGCTTGAACAATCTAGAAGAGCCATGAAGCTTACCCATGAAGCAGGCATAGAAACATGGGCATCTTTTATGATTGACCTTCCTTCAGAGACAAGAGAGGAATCAGAACAAACAATTAAATTTGCATTAGAAGTAGATCCAACATTTGTTCAATTTCCAATTACAACTCCCTATCCAGGAACTCCGATGTATTCTGATGCAAAAAAATATGGCCAGTTTCTAACAGATAATTGGGAGGAATTTACTGCATGGGATGTAGTTTATATTTCCAATGGGAGAAATTCAGACGAGATAAAGAAGGTAGTTAAAAATGCATATAAGAGGTTTTATCTAAGACCAAGGTATATCTTAAGGAGAACAAAATCTATCCTAAAGTTGCCTACAAAAAAGATTATAAATCTGGCATTGTCTGCAATATTGACTTTTATAAAATGAATCCAACACTATCTGTAATTATACCGGCCTATAATGAAAAAGATACTATTTTAAAAATTATATCTCTTGTTAAAAAAGTACCGATAAGTAAAGAGATTATAATTATAGACGATTTTTCAAAAGATGGGACAAGAAAGATATTAGAAAAAATAAAAGATCCTGAAATAAAAGTTCTTCTCCATGACAAAAATTATGGAAAGGGCCATGCAATAAGAACAGGAATTAGCCAGATTTCTGGAGAGATAGTTATAATTCAAGATGCAGACCTAGAATATGATCCCCAAGACTACCCCAAATTAATAAAGCCAATAATCGAGGGGAAATCAAAGGTAGTCTATGGGACAAGATTTCCTAGAGGAGGAAAACACCCATCAATCTTTAAAAATAGCTTTTTTTTAGCAAATAAAATACTAACAACCGCTTCAAATATATTATATCATGCAAATATCACAGATGAGCCAACATGTTATAAAGTATTTAATTCAAAAGTTTTTAAAAATATTAATCTAAAATGTGAAAGATTTGAGTTTTGTCCAGAGGTTACAGCCAAGATTAGAAAAAAGGGATATAAGATCTATGAGGTTCCAATATCATATCATCCAAGAAGTATAGAAGAAGGAAAGAAGATAAAATGGAAAGATGGGTTTGAAGCTCTCGGGGTATTAATTAAATATCGGTTTTTTGACTAATGGCTACAAAAGGAGGAATTATAGAAAGGTTTATTCAGAATCAATTTCTTAGGCCGATTAGGCTAAAATCTATCATTAAAATAATAAATAATCTCCCAATAAAAACAATTTTAGACGTTGGTTGCATGGATGATTACATTTTAAGGAGAATCAAAAATAGCGGGGATTATACCGGTATTGATGACGATCCAATAATTACAAATGAGAAAATAAAAAAAGCAAGAGTTGAAGATCTTCAAGAAAAAAAATACGATCTCGTAATTGCAACAGAAGTTTTAGAACACCTAGATAATCCGGTAGAAGGGATTACTATATTAAAAAAGATGTCAAAAAGATTTATCTTAATCTCTGTCCCAAATGAACCTTTTTTCTCATTATTTAGATTTTTTTTGCCTGCAAAAGAGCATCTTTGGACAATATTTCCAACAGCATTAGAGAGGCATCTTGGAAAACCAGTTTTAAAGAAAAAGGCATGTTTTGGTAGGACATATATTGCTCTGTGGGATACTCAAAAACATCTTGCTTGAAAAGGTTTTTAAAAACACGGGTCTGCCTTCAGCCTAAATAAATATATATTAAATGCACCAAATCTTTAAAAACAAGTTATTTTTTGTTAAATTATGAAATCTAGAGTTTTGTTGATGAATATGCCCTCAACAATAGGAGTATATAAGGGGAAAAAATCAGTATTAAAAGGCATAATCGCCCCCAGACCTTTAGTTTCTCTTGTTGAATTGGCGGGATCAGTTTTAGGTGTAGGAGCAGATTGTAAAATTTTGGACTTACAGACTTCAGAAGATCCTTATAAAGAAATAGAAGAAAAAATAAGATCTTTTGACCCTCAATTTATTGGAATTAGTTTTACAACATTATTATTTGAGGAAGCAAAAAAGGTTTCTAAATTTATAAAAGACAAATTTCCAGATAAGAAAATTATAGCAGGGGGAGTTCATTGCTCTATTTTTCCAGAAGAGGTAGTGGCAGTAGATACAATCGATATCGTTGTATATGGTGAAGGAGATATTACTCTGCAAGAGGCAGTATTAGGAAAATCACTCAAATCTATCAAAGGAATAGCATACAAAAATAGTCGAGGGAAAATTATAAAAAATCCCCCCAGATCCTTGGTTGAGAATTTAGATTCATTGCCAATGCCCGCCTGGCATTTATTAAACCCAAAAATGTATATAAATCCAAAAGCAATAGCTAGAGAAAGTCCAGTAGGCACAATTGGAACGTCTAGGGGTTGCGTCTATGGTTGTACTTATTGTAATAAATCTGTTTTTGGGAGAAAATTTAGAGCAAAATCAGTTAAAAGAGTTGTAGATGAATTTGAACTGCTTTTAAAATGTGGGTTTAAAGAGATTCATGTTTGGGATGACATGTTTGCAACCGATTTAAACAGAGCTAAAGCAATTTGTGACGAAATTGTCAATAGAAAACTCAAATTTTCTTGGCAACTCGAATGTGGAGTGAGAGTGAATTGTGTTGATAAAGAATTTTTTCAAAAGTGCATGAGGGCGGGATGCTATAAGGTGGCATTTGGTTTTGAATCTGGAAATAATCAAATTTTAAAATCCATAAACAAAGGAGCAACAATAGAACAAGCAAGAAATGCAGTAATGTGGGCAAAAGAATCTGGAATGGAAACATCTGGTTTTTTTATGATTGGGTTACCCGACGACACAATTGAAACAATGGAACAAACAATAAAATTTGCATGCTCTTTGGGATTAGATTATGCAAAAGCCACAATTTTAGTTCCATTACCCTCTACGCAAGTTTTTGAAGATTTTGAAAAAAAAGGCTTATTAAAGACAAAAGATTGGACAAAATACAACTTTCACGAGCCATCTCATGTTTATAATCATCCAAAATTAAGCTGGGAAGTTTTAGAAAAGTATTATAATAAGTTTCATAAAAAATTTTATTTTAGACCAAGTTATATGATTAATCGGCTTTTTTTGAGCATTAAACAGGGTCAGTTAATTGATAATGTTAAAACTGCTTTTAACACTTTTATAAAAAAATGAAAATCCTTTTAGTCAAACCAATTTCAGATATACATGTAGTTTCTCCTCCGCTTGCATTAGCATATCTTGCATCAGCCATTTTACCGATAAATCCAGAAGTCAAGATTTTAGATTGTTTAGTTAAAAAATTTTCATACTTAGACTTTGAGAATTATATAAAGAAGTATCAGCCAGACCTAATTGGATTCACAGCGTTTACATTAGAATTTAAATCTGCACTGAAAATGGCATCAATTGCAAAAAAAATAAATAAAAAGATTATTATTGTCTTTGGGGGACCCCATGTATCAAATTTGCCTAAAGATTCATTAAAGAATTATGAGATAGATTTTATATTTTGTGGGGAGGCAGAAGAAAGCTTTCCAGCATTCATCAAAGAGATATCTAATTTAAAACCAAATTTTAATAAAATCCCCGGATTAGGTTGGAAAAAAAATGAAAGAATTTATCTTAATGAGATAAAGTTTATTGAAGATTTAGATAAATTAAATTTTCCCGCATTTGATCTACTTGATTTTTCAAAATATCCAAAACTTTATCTTGCAAAGAAACATCCAGCAATCCCAATATTTACTTCTCGTGGTTGTCCATTTAATTGTACATTTTGTACCGCTAAAAAGCTTTCAGGAAAAAAGTGGAGGTTTAGAAGCCCAGAAAATATAATAAGAGAACTAAAACTTCTTAAAACAAAATATAAAATAAAAGAATTTCATATATGGGATGATAATTTTACACTAGATAAGGAGAGAGCTAAAAAATTTTGTGATCTCTTAATCAAGGAAAATTTAGATTTGATTTGGTGGTGTCCAAATGGAGTAAGGCTAGAAACATTAGATAAGGAATTGTTAATCATGATGAAACAATCTGGATGCTATGCCATTTCTTTTGGAATAGAGTCTGGTAGTGAAAGGATACAAAGGGATATGAAAAAAAATTTAAATTTTTCTAAATTAAAAGAAATAGTTAATTTTGCATACAAAATAGGGCTTAGAACACAAGGGTTTTTCATAATCGGTTATCCTACTGAAACAAAAGAAGATATTCTTAAAACAATTAGGCTTGCAAAAGAATTGCCATTAATGAGGGCAAGCATTTCTCTTTTTCAGCCACTATTTGGATCAGAGATATACGAAACCTTAAAAAAAGCAGGAAAAATTCCTGCAGGCTATTCTATAGAAAATTGTGATTACTCCAAGGCAAGTATTCTTCCTCAAGGTTTCTCAAGTATAGATGAGGTAAAAAAAATGCAACAAAAAGCAATGTTAGAATTTTATTTAAGGCCAAAGATTTTCCTTAGATTTTTAAAGGAAAATCTTTCTATTAGTCAAATAAGTGAAGTTTTAGTTATGATAAAAAAATATATTTTTAACATATGAAAAAGCAAAAAATAATTATACTTGGAGCAGGAATCACAGGGTTATCTGTAGCATACTATCTTTCAAAAGATAAAAAATTTGATATCACAATCATTGAAAAAAATGATTTTATTGGAGGAAGTGCGAGAAGTTTTGAATATAAGGATTTTATTTTAGATTATGGGCCACATAAGTTATACACAGAACTTCCAGGCATAATGGAGGAAATAGCTAAAATTTGCCCATTATTAAAAATAAAAAAGAAAAATAGCATTTATCTCAAAGGACATTTTTTTGATTTTCCATTAAAACTCTCTCAGATAGCTACAAAAATACCATCAACTGCAGCAAATGCCGGCATAGACATATTACTAAAACCATTTACAAGAAAGCCAGACAGATCATATGAGAATTTTTTGATAAATCGCTTTGGAAAAACCCTATACAACTTATCTTTCAAGGGATACGCATCAAAGGTTTGGGGTTCTAATCCGCAGGATTTGGATATGGAACTAGCCCGAAGAAGAGTAGCTGTTTCTTCTATTTTTGAATTAATCAAAAGTGTTTTATTCAAGGATACAAAAAAGATCTCGGCGGAATATTTTTATTATCCTGAAAAAGGAATGAAGCAACTTTTTGATAAAATTGAAGATCATTTGATAAGATCTGGAGTAAAAATCCTGCTATCTAAAAATATAGAAGAAATAAATATTAATAATCAAAGTATAAAATATCTTTTTATAAACAAAAAGAAGATAAAAGCAGATTTTATAATTTCTACAATCCCATTAGATTCATTGCAAAGTTTAATTTATCCAAAAATTTCTTCAAAACCAGAATTAAACTATCAAGATCTGAATGTTATATATTTTATATTAAATAAAAAGAGAGCACTAAAAGATTGTTGGATATTTTTTCCAGAGAGCAGGTTTATCTTTCAGAGAGTAAGCGAGCAAAAAGCATTTTCATTAAATACTTGTCCCAAAGATAAAACCGCAGTTATGGTCGAGACAACTAAACCAATCGATAACAGGTTAATTAGAGAAATTATAAAGCAGGCAGAATCTATTGGGTTATTTAAGCAAGAGGAGGTAGTAGAATATTTTTTTAAGACAATAAAAAAAGCGTATCCTGTTTATAAAAAAGGATTTTCATTAAAATTAAAAGTGATTTTAGACTATTTTGATTCATTGAAAAATTTTTATACATTGGGAAGGCAAGGGCTGTTTAATTATAACAACATGGACCAATGTTGGGATATGGGAATAAAGGTAGCAGATCAAATAATTAAAAATAAATCCAAACAAGATTGGACAAAGACAAAGAGTTATTTTGATAACTATCGGATCGTAGACTGATAGCATTTAAAAATGATTGATGCTTTTATATAATATGGCAAAGGTATTATTTATTCAACCAAATTATAACATAGACAAACCAAACATATTCCTAAAATCAGCATTTATGCCTATTGCATCGGTAGAGCTTGCAACATTTATAAGAGAAAAAGGAAATCATGAAGTAATTATACTTGATAGAAATTTGCATCCAGATAACAAACACCTTACAGATTTATTAAATAAATTTAATCCAGACATAGTGGGTATGACATGTTATACATCATTAGTTATAAAAGATATTATTGGTGTGGCAAAGCTTGTAAAAGAAAAATCAAATGCACTAACAATTGTTGGGGGCATTCACGCATCAATAGAGCCAAAATCCCTATTAGACACCCCAAATATAGACTATATTGTAAGAGGAGAGGGAGAATACCCCCTTTTAGAAGTTTGTTCGTTGATAGATAAAAATAAAGCAGATAAAAATCATATATTAAAATTAAAGAACATTAACTATAATGAGCTAAGACCATTAATAAACTTGAATGATTTGCCTGTTCCAAATTATGATCTTCTTGAGGTTAAAAAATACCCATTTCCAACTTTTTATACAAGTAGGGGATGTATGGGCAGATGTAGATTTTGTTACAATCGGGGAAGGAATTTAAGGTTTTATGACACCGATAAGATGATAACTCTTATTACAGGGGTTTTAGACAAATATAAAATAAAAGAGTTTACAATAGCAGATGATAATTTTGCTAATCTTAGCCAGAGAACAACAAAAATTTGTGAAGCAATATCAAAATATAATTCTATTTTTCATATTTTTTTAAGAGCAGATCAAGCTCATGATAAGGTAATAAAAGAATTAAAAAAAGCAGGATGTTGGGCTATTCAATTTGGATTTGAATCAGGTAGCCAAAGAATTTTGGACTTTATAAGGAAGGATACCAAGATAGAACAGAATATACACGCCATAAAACAATGCAAGAAATATGGTATATTTGTTGATGGCAGTTTTATGATTGGTCTTCCAACAGAAACAGAATCTGAGATGAATCAAACAATAGACTTTATCAAGAAGTATAAGCCAGATTCTGTTGATGTAAAGATATTTAAACCATACCCTCAAACAGAGCTTTTTGATTATTGTGTTAAAATGGGCAAAATCTCTCCCCCCAAAACTTTAGAGGAATGGATCCCCTTTTGTAACTTGGTTGCAGGAGAGCCAAATTTTAGTAAGATTCCTACTTCCATACTATTAAAAACCGCAAGCAGATTTAGCCAACCAGACCCGCTTTTATACATTAAGAAGACCTTGCTATTGCTTTTTAGAGGTCATGCAGACTATGCATTATTTAAGGTGAAGAATATTTTAGCCCACAAACTCACCGGAAAATCAGGAAGAGACTATAGTTAAAGCGGCTAATCTTCATTTCCCAAAGTTTCACTGATAGCATTTAAAAATACAAATTACTCTTATGCCTTATGGATAGAATAGAGAAGCATCTTGGAGAATCACTGAAGATTTTAGCAAGATCCTCTATAATCGTTTTAATAACTCTATTTTTATCTAAGGTAATAAATTATGCATATAGAGTCGTAATCGCAAGATTTTATGGACCAGAAGTCTACGGCCTGGTCTCATTAGCCCTAGTTTTTTTTAGTTTGTTTGCAGTAATGTGTTCATATGGTTTGATAGATGGTATGTTGAGGTATATCTCTATATTTAGATCAAAAAAAGAGATTCATAAGGTGAGATATATTATTTTTCTATCATTTAAGATTTCTTTAATAACTAGCGTTATATCTGGATTACTCTTGTTTTCATCTGCTAAATTCATATCTGTTGACCTGCTCCATAACTCAGATTTAACAATCTATCTAAGATATTTTAGTCTTTTAATTCCCCTTTTTGTTTTTTCAAGTGCTTTTTTAGCCATACTACGAGCATACGAATACATATTCCTAAACTCAATTATACAGAACATCATACAAAATCTTTCTAAATTGGTTTTTTTAATAATATTTTCAGTATTTGGATGGAAAACATTTTCCCTAATAGGGTCCCAGTCATTTGGAATTATTTTAATGTTAGCTTTTTCATATTTATTTTTTAGGATAAAGGTATCTAAATCCCTCGTTAAAAAGAATATTTCAATAAATCAAAAAAATGAGATAGTCACAAACCTAATCTCATACTCATTTCCAATGCTTTTATTGGGTATAATAGGGAGCCTTCTTTATTGGATAGACTCTTTTATTATCGGATACTTTAGTTCAGTTCAGGAGGTAGGATTTTATAATGCTGCGGTGCCAATTGCAATGTTATTTTCTATTGCTCCAGAAATATTCCTACAGTTATTCTTCCCATTAATTACAAAGGAGTTTGCCCAAGGGAAGGTAGATCTTATAAAAGAACTTAGCAAACAAGTAGTAAAATGGATCTTTATAATCAACTTACCTATATTTCTAATCATATTAATTTTCCCTGGCACAATTATTAATGTTTTATTTGGTCAAGAGTTTCTTGTTGCAGAAAATGCATTAAGAATATTGTCTATCGGTTCTTTTTTCTATTCAATATCGGTAGTATCAAATACATTATTGCTCATGAAGGGAAGGTCAAAGACAATACTGATTAATACAAGCATATTTGTGTTATTTAATATAGTTTTTGGACTAATCCTAGTGCCAGTTTATGGAATAAATGGAGCGGCAGTATCTACCACATTATGTAACATTTTTTCAGGAATATTATTTATTATTTCTTCAAATAAGGCAGTAGGTATTATTCCATTTAGGAGAAAGATGATAAGGATAACCATCATCTCTTGCATACCCTTGTCTATAACCCTTATTCTGAGACAATTTTTTGAGATTAATCTTTTCTCTTTAATTATTATGGGACTAATTTTTTTAACAGTTTATATACTTTTATTATTTATTACTAAATCTTTAGATAGAAATGATTTATTAATTATTAAAACGATCGGGGATAAAAGAATAAAATCAATATCGCTAAGTAAAAAAGAAACACCCCTAAATTAAGATGAAAATATGCCTTTTAAGTTTAGAATCTAGCCCGTCTAATTTTTTTAACATTCTCAAGGAGATCCTAATCAACAAAGGGCATAGCCCCCGAATAATTCATTTTTCTATTTCCGATAAAAAATCAAATGAATTAGTAGAAATAGCAGATCAAGTTTCAAAATTTGTAAAAAATGACAGATTAATAGGCATTTCATGTATGTCAAATACATTTATTCAGGCTTCTGAGTTAATTACTCTTTTGAAGAAAAAGATAAGCATCCCTA
>Ga0172375_10009156_pt1 | contig 13107 bp, 7 predicted proteins | sample LakKiv1m_FD_114537 | JGI IMG/M metagenome (GOLD analysis project Ga0172375, IMG submission 114537) | Freshwater microbial communities from Kabuno Bay, South-Kivu, Congo - kab_092012_11.1m | ecosystem: Environmental > Aquatic > Freshwater > Lake | place: Democratic Republic of the Congo...
ATCGTGCAGTGGAAGGACGGCGAGGATCTCGGGCATGTGGAAGGACAGGCAATCACCTTGCGCTTCCGCCTTCGCGCAGCCGAGTTGTTTGCTTTCGAGGTGTTGTGACGATATTCAGGCGCATATAAAGCACAGGGAGATTACGATGAAACATTTACAGGCAGACCATGGCATCGTCTGTCGTCTTACCGGCGAACGGTTCGGCTACTTTGGCTGGCCGTCAGTGGCACGTAAGGACAACGGAACGCTGGTGGCCGCCAGCTCCGGCCTGCGCACGCAGCACGTGTGCCCGTGGGGGAAGACCGTGCTGCACGTCAGTGATGACGATGGCCAGACCTGGTCACCGTCGCGCATCATCAACGACTCGCTCCTCGACGACCGTGATGCCGGCATCGTCAGCCTTGGTGATGCCAGGTTGCTGGTGTCGTGGTTTACCACGGACAACCGTGCGTGCCTCCATGACGAAGGCTTTCGCCAGTGGCTGGGCGACGCGGAGGTGGATTCCTGGCGCGTGCCACTGGGGAAGGTGACCGACGAGGTGGCGGCGCAGGGCCAGGGGTCATGGATCATGTTGAGCGCGGACGGCGGGACGTCGTGGAGCGCGCCGCTGCGCGTGCCGGTTTCCACGCCGCACGGTCCCATACGCCTGCAATCGGGGAACCTGCTCTATCTCGGCAAGCGCTACCTGACGCCGGACGATATCCACGACAGCTTCATCACCGCCGCCGGCAGTTGCGACGGCGGGCTGACCTGGCAGGTGCTGGGCGAGGCGCCGGTTTATCCCGGCTCCGATGCGGCTAACTACCACGAACCCCATGTGGTCGAGCTGCCTTCAGGTCGGCTGCTGGGCATGATTCGCATTGAAGACGCGCCGGGCCACGAGTTAACCGCGTGCGGCCTGATGCCCTTCAGCATGATGCAGACGGAGTCCGACGATGGCGGTCACACATGGAGCACCGTCCGTCCGCTCGGTTTCCATGGCTCGCCGCCGCACCTGCTGCGCCACACGACCGGCGCGCTGATGCTGACCTACGGCTTCCGCCAGGAACCCTACGGGCAGCGGGTGGCTATCAGTCGCGACGACGGTGCGTCCTGGGATCACGACTGGATCCTCCGCGACGATGGGCCGGATTGGGATCTGGGATATCCCTGCACCGTCGAAATGGGCGACGGCAGCCTGTTCACCGTCTATTACCAGAAGGTGGCGGCCAGCGAGCCCTGTTCGCTGCTCTGGAGCCACTGGACGCTGCCTGCAGGATAAGCCCGTATTGCTGGTGCGTGATGCGATGACGTTTGCCCGCTATCGTGTGATCCTGTGGTGGTTGAAGACACGCGTCCGTTGCTCTAGGCGCGGCCAATATGACCGTAACGGCAACGCCGTTACGGCAAGTGTTATGGCCAATAATCCTGATGCGTGATGGTGTTCTCTGAAAGGACCCACTGATGTCGAATGACCTGATGCCGACCATCAATGTCGCGTATGCCGACGCCAACCCGGCCGGCCTGCCGGTGGCGACGGGCGTGCCGTTTCCGCAGGGGATGCTGCGACCGGAGACGCCGCTGACGGCGGAAGCCCCCAGCGGCGAGCTGCGCCCCGCGGCGGGGCGTCCGCTGGCCTGGTGGCCGGACGGCTCGGTGCGCTGGTGCCTGGTGCAGTTCGGCGCGCGCGAGGTGGGCGACCACGTGGTGCGACTGAACGCGCAGGCGCCATCCACCGGCGTGACGCTGACACGCGACGGCGACCGCTGGCTCATCGCCTCGGACCGGGTGCGCCTGGCGGTCTGCGAGACAGGTCCCGGTGTGATCGGCGAACTAATTTGCGACGGGCGCGCCTACCTGGCGCGGCCGGAGGACCTGTGCTTCCGCGTGGACGACGCCTCGACGCAGTATGAGAAGCGCCGGTCGGTGCGGGTGATCGAGGCGTCGCCGTTGCGCGTCCGCCTGCGCGTGGAAGGCGCGCACTTCCGCGCGTCCGGCGCCCGGCATCTCTCCTACCGGCTGGACATCGACCTCTGGGCGGGCTGGCCGACGGTGCGCCTGGATTACCAGTTCTATAATCTCGAACCCGGCGCGGACAGCCGCGAGATCGGCCGCATCGCCCTCGATGCGGCCTGGCAGCTCGGTCCGCGCACCACGCGCCACTTCCTGCAGCAGAATTACGGCCTCTTCTACATCAGCCGGCACGTCTTCAACCCGGACCCTGTCGGCCTGGTCGCCGACCTGACCTGCCAGAGCGCCCACGTGGAAGACCCGGCGATGCTCCTCGACGCTGTTGACTACCCCTTCTATTTGAACGCGCCGTTAGTGAACACGCAAGACTGGCTGGGCGTGGGTGACACCGAATACGCAGTCTACGTGAAGATGACGGACATGACGCAGACGCGCCCGAACCGCGTGTGCAGCGAAGCCAACCGGCTCAGCGCCGAGTTCTGGCCGGCCGTCGCCGGACCGCTCGATTTGCCGCAGGGGCGCTCGAAGCGGCAGACAGTCCTCCTCGCCTTCGTGCAGCAGGAAGCGCCGGAAAAAGCGACGGAGAAGCTCTCCGGCGCACCGTTTCAGGCGCCGAAAGGCGTGGCAGCGAAGCTCGACGCGCTGAACTACGAAGACCGCGCCTGCGTCGCGCCCGCCTGGTTCGCCCACTGCCGCGAGTTCGACCAGCATGCCGTACTGCCGATCGGCCACCACATCCGCATCGAGGGTAACCTGGCCGGCATGATGCGCCTGAACATGCCCTATACCAAGTTCGACGTCGGCGATACGCCGTCGTGGTACAACATGTCGTATGCCGTCAGCGATAACCGGCTGGTGCGCCCGCTGCCCGGCGCACCGGACATCCCGCGCCTGTGGCCGAACAGTCACCCGACGCAGACCTACCTGGACTGCCACGAGCCGGTGTGGACAAACAACGAATACGACGCGATCCATGCCTTCGCCAACGAGATCATGCGCACGGGTCGCCATGGCCTGATCGCCACGCTGCGCGCCGCCGCCCGGCACAACATCGAGGTGGACTTCCTGCACTTTTCGGATCACCGGTGGCTGCACCGCGCCTCGCCCGCCCACTCCGCGCGGCATACCACCACCGGCGCCTACCCCAGCCACTTCTGGACCGAAGGCCTGTTGGAATACTACTGCCTGACCGGCGATATCGACGCGCTCGAAGTGGCGGAGGCGCTGGGCGACAAGATCATCGAGAACCTGGAAGACCCGGACATTCGCCCGGTGCTGTGGGGGTTCACCCGCGAGGTGGGGTGGTCGATCCTCTCGCTCACCTGCCTCTACGACATCACCCGCGAGGCGCGCTTCAAGCCGCTGCTCGACGAGATGGTGGACTACCTGCTGGCCGTCAATCGGCAGGGTTATACCGGCGCGGTGAACCTGTCCGGCGGCAACGACCGGCAATCGCTCAACCGGCAGATCGTCGGCAACTTCTTCGGCTACCAGAGCATGGTCGATGCTGTTGATAAATATGCGACGACCACCGAACGGCCGGACGTGATCGCCTGGTTGACGCAGCTCTGTTACGACCTGGCCGACGCCAGCCTGCAGGCGTCGCGCGAGGGCGAATTGCCGGACACCCGCTTCGGACTGCTGCTGGCGGTGGGATACGAACGCACGGACGACGAGCGCTTCCTGGCGCAGATCGGCGTGCTGCTCGACCAGATGTATTGGAACGCGCAGGGTCTGCAGAGCAACGGCGCGTCCCACGCGGTGGGTTCGGGCTACCGCGGCCTTACGCGCATGCTCGGCCACGCCTGGCGCCACGGCCTGCTCGACGCCTATGAGTTCCCCAACGTGAAGAAGCTGCACGGGTAGGAAAGGTTGTCGACATGTCACACGCCGAGATGTTCACGCAACAGCATGTCCGGCTGCTTGGACCCGAGCGCCAGCTCTTTCTCGATGACGAATTGCTCGACGAGTTGTTCGGTTTTCGACGCCGGTTCGGCCGGATCGAGCGCCATCCGGACAACCCGGTTCTGCGCGCTGAGCACCCCTGGGAAGGACGACATCCGACCGTCGGCACGGTGTTGCCCGATGATCAGGGTGGGTATCGCATGTGCTACGGCAGTTGGGTCAATCCCGCCGAGACGAAGGACGTGCAGCGTTTTTTTGTGGGCGGCGCGGTGTCCTGTTATGCCACCTCCGCGGATGGCCTGCGCTGGGAACGCCCCGGTCTCGGCATTCATCCCTGGGGCGCACAGGCGCAGACCAATATCCTGTCGCTCGGGACGGAAGCCGGCACCCCCGTGGAAGGGCCCGACGAAACCGATCCGGCGCGGCGCTATCGTCGGCTCGTGCTCTCACAAGACCGCATGAGCTGGAATTTGCAATATTCCGCCGATCTTCTGCACTGGTCCGAGATGCGTTTCCTCTGGAAAAAGCATGACGAGTTGATCCGTGATTTCGCGACACTGGTCTGGGACCCTTATGGCAAACGCTGGCTGATGCCGTGCAAGCTGTGCCGCCGCTGGGGCCATCACTGGCCGGACTGGTCGATCCGCCGGTGCCTGGGCCTGACTACCAGTGTCGACGGCGAACATTGGGATTGCCCCGAGTTGATCCTGGCGCCCGACGCACTGGACGATCAGCAATCACGCGAACGCAACGCGCGAGACCGCGCACGCCTGAGCGCCTGGCGACCCGAAGAAGCGTGGTGCGACTTCCAAGGCATGATCATCTGGCCGTATGAGGGATTATATCTCGGCTGGGTCGATGTCAACGACGTATGCGGGTTGAGCCCATACAGCAACAATGACTCGCTGGTGAGAACGCAACTGGTTGTCAGCCGCGATTTGCGGCACTGGACGCGGGTCTGCGACCGCCAGACCTTCTTCGACCTGTCGCCGGACGGTGCGTGGGACAGCCGCATGCTGCTCGGAGCCAGCAACCGGTTGATCCAACAGGGCGACGAACTGCGTATTTATTACAACGGGTATGCCTGCAGCCACGCGGATGAGGCTAGCTTCGGACACGCGCCGGCGCCGGCGCTCTGGGGTGGCATCGGCCTGGCGACCTTGCGGCGTGATGGCTGGGTAGCGCTGGACATCGGCCAGGTCGGCACGCCGGGATATTTTCGCACGAAAACGTTGTCTTTCTCCGGCTCGACGCTCTGCCTGAACCTGGACAGCCGCTGGCGCGGGTGGGTGCGCGTCGAACTGTGCGAGCCGCACGGGGAACCGATCCCCGGTTTCGGACAAAATGACTGTGATCCGATGACGGTGGACAGTACCCGGCATGTCGTCACCTGGCATGGCAGCAGCGACATCTCAAAACTGCAGGGGCAGGCGCTGAAGCTGCGCGTCTTCGGCAATTGTACCCGGGTCTATGCCTTCTGGTTTGAAGAATAGCCCGGCGTGCAAGATAGTGCGCTTCAGAGAAAAGATGGGATTATGCTGACAGACATCGAGCATTTGCAGGTTGATTACGCGACAGACCGCTATGCCGGTCATCCGCGTCAGGGCGGCATCTTCGACTTCGGCGGCGGTGAGATCGCCGTGCTTTACAACCGTGCGCCGTGCGCGTACCAGGTAGCGGCGGACGTGGAGCACGACTTCGGCGGGTATCACACCCGCTCACAAGTTATCTTCGCGCGCAGCTACGACGGCGGATACACATGGAACCGCCAGGACGACGTGGTGGTCTTTGACCAGACCACGCCGATGCTCGAACGACGCGCCTGGGTGCGGCAGGTCGAAGATGGTCCGTTGATGCCGCGTGCCCGCATCGACCTGAATGCACCGGACAGCGCGCTTTTCTTCGGCCGCACCTGGGCGGGCGAGGGCGACCCACCGGCGATGCTGGCCTTTGCGCTGCGCTCGCCCGATCGCGGACGGACGTGGGAGCACGTACCGACGCCCCTCCGACCGTCCACCACGCAAGGCGCCATATTGAAGGACGGCCACCCGGCGGTGCGCATGCCGGATGGCACTCGCCTGGTCGTCGCCAGCCACGCCGGCGCAATCTGGCTTTATGGCACCGACGACCAGGGATTGACGTGGGAATGCCTGGCCCGCGTGTGCGCCGATCCGACCGGCATCGGGCGTGTCACTTACGCCGGTCTGCTGCTACTCCCCTCCGGGCGTCTGCAGTGCTACAGCCTGAACATCGGCGGCTGGCGCGATGCCATCCAGCTGTGCCACTCCGACGACGGCGGCTACTCGTGGTCGGAGCCGGTCCCGATCGTGCGTTGGGGACAGTCGCCGTGGTGCGCACGGCGCACACCGGACGCCTGGGCGACAGGACCGGCTTTCGGCAAGCATTACCGCTCACCCTGGCCCATGCGGTTGGCCGATGGCCGCATCCTGGTCATCTTCGGTCGCCGCAAGCCACCTTTTGGCCTCGGCGTGATTGTCAGCGAAGATGACGGCGCTACCTGGAGCTCGGAGCAGATCTTGCGCGACGCCGCCGGCATGCCCGACCTCGGCTACCCGGTGGCCGTGGAGACGGCGCCGGGCCGTATCTTCACCGCTTACTATTACACGCTCGACGACGGCAACGGCTTTGGCGGCACGCGCTTCATCGCCGGGACGCATTTTCGCGTGTAATGTCCGTGATATTTGACGATATCTCACGCCGAAGCCGAATACCGGACGTGATGCGAGGCAGCGCGTCCGGTTCTCTTACCAGGGGTGATTCTATGAATACGATGAACAAATCGGCACAACACATGCGTCCCACGGCACAGGAAATGGCGGCGGCCCACGACTGGGGACTCGCCGCGTCTTCCGCGGAGGCGCCGGTTCGCCCGTTTTCCTTTCTATACAACGGACGGTCATCGACCGATTTGCTGCCGAGCTGGTCCATCGACTGCCATACGGAGCCACTGGACGCCCACCGAACCGCTCGCACGCTGACGTGCACGGATCCGGAAACCGGTCTCGCGGTGTGCTGTGAAAGCATCGCGCATCTAGATTACCCGGCCATCGAATGGGTGGTGCACTTCACCAATACCGGTGCGGTCGACACACCGATTATTGAAGACGTGCAGGCATTGGACTGGACCTGTCACCGCGACACGGCAGGTGAGTTTGTGCTGCACCATGCCCGGGGCAGCAACGCGGCCATCGACGATTTTCAACCTATCGACACGCCGTTGCCGCCGAGATCAACCTGTCGGATGCATTCATTCGGCGTGCATCCCTGGGGCATGTCGTCCGTCGAGGAGCTGCCGTTCTTTACTGTCGACGCCGATGGGAAGGGTCTGATCGCGGCCGTCGGCTGGTCCGGCGCCTGGGCTGCCGAGTTCGAGTGTGACGCAGCGAATGGCCTGCGAATGCGCGCCGGTATGGATGCGACCCATCTGTGGCTGCACCCCGGCGAAACGATCCGCACGCCGCGCATGCTGGTGCTTTGCTGGGACGGCGAGCGGATGCGCGCGCAGAACCTGTGGCGGCGCCTCATCCTCGACCACTATACGCCGCGTCCCGGTGGTCAACCCCTCCAGGTGCCGCTCTGCGGTCTCAGTTGGGGGGAGTTGACGGCAATCGAGCAGATCGACCATATCAACTGGTGGAAGGCGCACGAGTTGCCGATCGAGTGCTTCTGGATCGATGCCGGCTGGAGCGGCACGCCGGACGACGCAGGCGACTGCTTCAAGGCGGCGGCCAACCGCGCGCCGCGAGCAGACCTGTATCCGGACGGCCTGAAACCGGTGTCCGACGCGGCGCATACGGCAGGCATGCGATTTCTCCTCTGGGTCTGGCCGGGTCTCGCGCGGGTCGGGGTGGAGATCGGTGCCGAGCACCCGGAGTGGGTGCTGCCCGGAGGGGAATTCGATGGACTGGATTACGGCGATCCCGCGGTCTTACGCTGGCTGATCGAGACGCATTGCCGGTTGATCGACGCGCAGGGCCTGGATATTTTTCGGCAGGATGGGCACTCCATCATCCCGCCGGATACCGATCCTGACCGCACCGGCATGAACCAGATTCGGTATACCGAAGGCTTCTATACCTTCTGGGATGCATTGCTCGCGCATGCTCCGCACCTGATCATCGACAACTGTGCCGGCGGCGGGCGGAAAATCGATATTGAAACGATGCAGCGCAGCGTCCCGCTTTGGCGGAGCGATTATCAGACCGGACCGAACGGCCTCTGCGATTATGACGCCATCGGCATTCAGTGCCAAACCTGGGGATTGTCGCAGTGGGTGCCGCTCAGCGCGGCTACGACGGTGGACAGGAATGACTATACGTTCCGCAGCAGCTACAGTCCTGGTCTGGCCATCAACTGGTTCGCGTTTGCGACGGTCAGAGCGAAAACCATCGATGCGGACGATTACGACTTTGATCTTTGCCGCACGTGGTTGCACGAGTATCTCGCCGTGCGTAAGTTCTTCACCGGTGACTTCTACCCCCTTACACCCTACAGCCTGGACGCATCCGACTGGATGGCCTGGCAGTTTGACCGGCCTGATCTGGGTGCAGGCCTGCTGCAGGCATTCCGCCGGCCCGCGTGTCCCGACGAATCGGCGACATATCGACTGTTCGGGCTCGATCCCGCCGCGATGTATGCCGTAACGAATCTCGATGCGCCGGACACGATCCGCAAGTCCGGCCACGCCTTGATAACAGAGGGGGTCGTCGTCACGCTCACAGCATGTCCCGGCGCGGCGGTGATAGTGTATCGGCAGGTTGCGCCGTAAAGATCCTGTCAGTCAGTTGTTCTCAGTATTGGTCACATGTGGTCGCTATTATCAGTGATTCCAGAAAGGGTTGTCGTATGTGTAAGTGCATCCTGTTCGTCTCTCTGGTGTTGTGCTCGCTCTCCCTGTGGGCAGCCGACCCCATCCCCTCCGAGCCGACGCGGATTATCGTCGAGTGCGAGGACATGCACGGGGTGGCGCAGAACAAGTTCGGCCCCGGTCCCGGCTGGCAAGTCGGCCGCTGGGGACAGGATTTGTATCAGAACATGACCTTCGGGGGCCCGTGGGCCAGCCGGTTACGGGTGGCCATGACCGATGCCGGGGACAACGCGTCAGCGATGACCAGCGATATCGATGTACCGGTTGACGGCACCTACAAAGTCTGGGTCAAGTATGAGTGTCCGCCGAACTTCAACTATGCCTTCGGCGTCAAAATCGATACACTCGACGGGAAGAACACCGTGCTGCTCGATAAAATCTACGGGCTGCGCGAGTCGCCCAAACATTATTGTTTCACCGATACGCCGGTGAAAGGCGACCTGTATTGGAGTTGGGGCATCGATCATGACGCGGCGGAAGGCTATCCGGTCAAGCTACCAAAAGGCAGGTACCGACTGACCATTTCGAAGGCGAAAAATCCCGCGCCAGCCGGCGCTCGCTCGATTGACGCCGTGCTCATCACCAGCGACTTGTCAGATATTTCGGCGCCGCGCATGGCGCGGTATCCGTTGCTGGATGAACTGCGCCGTGCGAATCACGTGTATTTCCGGTTCCGCAATCCGAAGACGGCCACCGCGCCGATCCAGATCGGGTGGAATCACTGGAACCACCGGTATGACGACTTTTACACGCCGATGTACCGTGACCTGGTGAAATTCTATGACGAGAAAGGTGCCCTTCTCGACGGTGGAAAAAGCGGCGACTGGCCCACGGCTATCGCGCCTGGCGCCGCCAGCCCGTGGTATGACCTGGGTCCGACCATGAATACCGAAAGCACTTCTCCCTATACCTTCCGCGCCTACACGCCCGAGAGCAAGCCGACGGACCCCAGTCTGCCGTTCGCGATGGATATCGCGTTAGCGCCCAACACGCGCGCCATCGTCAAGTCGTTTAGCCTGGCGCCGGGGGAACCCCTGCTGGCGGTGCTGGTGCAACCCGATCTCAACCGGCGCGAAGGCGTGGCCCATACGAAAACGACGACAGAGATCTATACGGAACTGACGCGTGCCCTGAATCGGGAGCCACGGCTTGGTCCGGTGCCGAGACAACTGCGGTTGTATGGCGGATCCGGTTCACCGTATAACTCGTCTATCGGGGAAAGCGCACGCGAAATTGATGTGTCCCTGGCGTTTCGTGCGGCGCTCGGTCTCAACACCATTGCGGGCAATGTCCCGGCGTTTCTGGCGTGGGGCCAGCAGCATGGCGGCATTATTGCGCGTTCGCTCGCCTACCAGCACTCTCAGGATATCCCGGCGGTCATCAAAGAGATCACGGCCGGCAAGCTGGAGCCGAACTTCTACTATCTGTCGTTCGGTGACGAGATTGGCTTGCCATACATCGATGTGCATGACGCCGTGAAGGTGGAGGCCTTCCGCGCGTTTCTCCGCCAGCACGGCGAGACGCCGGACAGCCTGGGACTGGCGACCTGGGAACAGGTGAAACCGCTGGCGGCGCTCTCCGGCGACGTGGCGGTGCAGATCGGCGTGTTGCCGGAAGCGAAAAAGCACGATGCCGGCAGTCTGCTGGGATTGAAGAAGCTCTACTGGTACAGCCTGGAATTCCGCAATGAACAAGGCATTGCCCTGTTTACCGAGAAGACGCGGATGCTGAAGGCGGCGCTGGGCAACGAGGTGCAAACCTCCGCCAACCTGGGCAGCATGCATCCCTTCTACTGGATGCACCAGGCCCCGCTCATCGAGGCGTTTAAAGGCCAGGCGATGACGCTGGCCTGGACCGAGGATTACACCTATTGTCAACCGGAAGCCTCGCGTTTAGTGGCCGAGTTCCAGGCCGCGTATTTACGCAAAGGTGCCAGCTATCACGACACCCCGATGATGTATTATTGCATGCCGCACTGGCCGGGGAACAACCCGGAGCAGTTGATCCAAAACGCCGTGCTGGAATGGGGGCAGAACGTCAAGGATTTGGATTTCTTTGATGTCTCGCCGGATATCTGGCGCACGGAAAACTACGTGACCTATCGCGGTGGATTGCCGATGCTGAAAGCGATCCGGACGATCTCCGGCATGGCGGGACTCCTCGAAGACCATCTGATGCCGGCACGCACCGAGCCGGCGAAGGTCGCCATGCTGCTCAGCGAAGCGAGCGATGTCTGGGAGACCGAAGGCCAGGGTCAGGGTGCGGTTGAACCGGGCAGCATCGCCAGCAATGTGTCGCAGGAAGAACGCAAAGCGATCTGGTACGTGCTGCGCTATGCCGGCTACCGCGTAGACCACATTACGGAGAAAGACTGCGCGGATGACTTGCTGAACAATTACACCGCGCTCTATATCTGCGGGCAGAACCTGAACCGGAAGGCCGCTGCCGCCGTCAAAGCCTGGGTGCAGAACGGTGGCACGGTGTTCGCCACCGCCGGCGCGGCGCGCAAGGACGAGTTCGACGCGCCGCTGACCGTGTTGGATGACGTGCTCGGACGCGGGAAGACGGTCGCCTATGAGCGCTACAAAGGCCCGCTACGCGCGCGGTTGGAATTACCGTTCGTCACGGCGCTCGACACCGTGAAGCTGGCCGACGGCACGTCGTTCCCCGCGTTTTGCAGCCGCGAGGAGTACCAGACCAATCCAACGGCACAGGTGCTGGCGACATATCAGAACGGCAAACCGGCGCTGATCGCCAACATCTATGGCAACGGTCGGACGTATTACGCCGGCATCTTGCCTGGCCAAACCTGGGCGAAAGCGGCGCTGCCGGTCGTACCGCAGGGCAAAGGGGGTTCGCACACCGCTCCGCAGATGGCCGAGTGGCTGGATCGGAATCCGGTTGCCGGCAAGGTGATCCTCACGCCGTTGCAGCAGGCGAAGATCACGCCCGATGTGGTCGCCAATCACCGCGGCGTGATCACCAATCGGTTACAATCCGACACATCGACGGTCATCACGGTGGTCAACCTGGCGCTCGAAGCGGACGGCGAACTGAAAAACGTCGAGCTGCGGGTGAGCGGCACCCGCCCGGTGAAACGCGCGTGGTCCTGTTATTACCCCAAGGGATCGCTGGTCACAGGGATGAAAAACGGCGTGACGACGATTCGCATTCCCAAGCTCGGACCGGCGGATGTCGTCGTCTTGGAGTATTAGCCACGGGTGTGTTACCTTTCTCAACGATCGTGTGCCCGGTCGCGTGGATGTCATGGAGGTGCGTTTTCGCGCGGATCACCTGCAATACGCGCCCGCTCACCTTGGACACGCCGCGCGGCGCGACGACCGAGGACGACGTGATGATCGGCGGTGGGTGCACCATATGGCCGGCGTCACCATCGGCGAGCGCAGCGTCATAAAGGGGAATACTGGTGGGAGTTGCGACCGTGCGACTATTATGCCGCCTTCGACCAGCCGAAGATTTTCTGGCCGGATTTGGGAAAGCTACCTCGATTCTCGTGGGATGCCGAAGGCAAATACATCAATAACAAGGGCTATATTATCCCTGATGTCTCTCCATCGTTGCTTGGGGTACTACAAAGTCGAACGATCTGGTTTGCCATCAAGCAAACTTGCTTACCGCTTGGCGAGCGCGCAGGCATGGAGCGATATCAACTCTTTACGCAATATACAGAGAAACTCCCCATCCCTACCATGTCCGGCGCCGACCGCGCCACCATCGGCGCCCTCGCCATGGAGATCACCGATCTCGCCCACACCCGCTACGACTTGCACGAGTCGGTTCGCCATCGCTTGCGCATCGACCTTGGGGGTGGCGCGGCAGCCCTCAACCAGAAACTGACCGCCTGGTGGGCGTTGGATTTCCCCGCGCTGCGCCGCGAGCTGCAGAAGGTGTTCAAGCGCGACATCCCCGTCGCCGAGCGTACCGACTGGGAAGCCTTCCTCGCCGCCCAGCGCGCCGACCATGCCCGCCTCTCTGCTGAGATCATTGCCCGTGAAACCGACCTCAACGTCCGCGTATATGCGCTATTCGATCTGACGGACGACGAAATCGCCTTAATCGAGCAAAGCACGAAGTACCCGTATGGAGAGGTGTGAGATACCGATGCGCCGTCCTACCGTGCTCGCCTGCATGGGGGATCAGCGCCGCTGCGCAAGCGAAACGATCGAGGCGCAGCGAGTGGCAGCACGAGGACCTCGCGTCAGCGCCATGAGGTTACCGTGACACTCCCTCCGGTCGTGCTCGATGCACCATCCTTGTCCCGGACGCACGATCTGCCTGCCAGGTCTGCACGCTCTGCCGAAGGTGCGTCGCGGTGATGACGACCGCATCGGCGGGCACCCCGG
>Ga0172375_10009157_pt1 | contig 13103 bp, 13 predicted proteins | sample LakKiv1m_FD_114537 | JGI IMG/M metagenome (GOLD analysis project Ga0172375, IMG submission 114537) | Freshwater microbial communities from Kabuno Bay, South-Kivu, Congo - kab_092012_11.1m | ecosystem: Environmental > Aquatic > Freshwater > Lake | place: Democratic Republic of the Congo...
AACAGCCATGGAAAATCGATAATCTCACTACAGGAGCAACCTATGACCGGCAGTTCAATTGGGATGGGTGGGCAGGACCATGCTGAGCGTGAAAAGTTTGAAAACGAACTAAAGCGCATACTAAAGGCCAGTGAGGATGCCGGCATTCTTTTGCGGGTGATCGGCTCACTGGCTTTTCAAATGCATTGTTCGGAACATGGCTATCTCCAGGCGGCCATGGGACGCGCATATACCGATATTGACTTCGGGGCATACAACAAACAGACCAGGCAAATCCAGGATCTATTTGCCAAACTTGGATACAAGGAAAACCGCGAGGTCTTTATCGTTTCAGAAGGCGAACGCGCCATTTTCGATAAACCGGAGGCCGGTTTGCACGTGGATGTTTTCTACGAAAAACTCGATTTTTGCCATGCCATCTATTGGAAAGACCGCCTCGAAATAGATTCCCCAACGATCCCTCTTGCCGAACTGCTTCTCGAAAAAATGCAGATCGTTCAAATCAATGAAAAAGACATCATTGACACCATCATGCTGCTTCTCGAACACCCCCTGGGCGATGTCGACAGGGAAATCATCAACATCAAACGCATTGCCGGTTTATGCGCCAATGATTGGGGATTGTGGCGGACCACCACCATGAACCTGGAGAAGGTGCGCGCGCTGGCTCACGGGTATACACAACTGACCGACGGGCAAAAAGCCAAAGTGGAATCACAGGTAAAAGCCGCCCTGGGACGCATGGAACAGGAACCCAAATCGCTTGCCTGGCGGTTGCGATCCCGTGTCGGCGACCGCGTCAAGTGGTACAAAGATGTCGATGAAGTTCACTAACTGGAGGGAGCCGTTATGACAAAACTTGTTCGTGACCTGATGCACCCTGGCCTGCTCACCTGCCGCCCCGACGCGACCCTCGGGCAGGTCGCCGTTTTATTGAATCAGAACCACGTCCACGCGTTGATCGTCACCGATCGCGGTGGCCGCGCCCTCGGCCTCATCTCCGACTACGACCTGCTGGCGGGCGAATGGCTTTCCTCCGACCCCGAAAGCATGACCGTCATGCGCAAGTTGACCGCCACCGACCTGATGTCCCAGCCCGTCGACTCGGTCGAATCCGATGTGTTGCTGTGCGACGCCGTAAATGTCCTGATCGAGAAGCAGGTCAGCCGATTGCTTGTCACCGGGAAGGGGAAACCCGTCGGCGTGATCTCGCTGTCAGACTTTGTAGCCAGCATCGCGTCGAAGGAGGAACCGAAGCGCGAGACCGTCGGCGATGTGATGTCCGACGCGATCCTCGTCTGCCGCGGCAAGACGCCCATCGTCTCGGCCGCGCGCACGATGACACAGGCAGGCTGGAGGTCCGTGCTGGTCGTGGACGCGAAAGGCAAAGTCCTCGGCGTCGTCAGTGGGCGGAGTCTGTTGCCCTTTGTCAAAAATGGCATTGACGAAAAACTGACTGTCCGCGATGTGATGCACGCGCCGTTGACGATTGACATCCACGCCAGCCTGCGCGAAGCCGCCGATAAAATGATCCAGAGCCATCACCATCGTCTGGTTGTGGTGGACGACTCCGACCCCGAGGCTTTCCCGCTGGGAATCATCTCCTCGTTCGATATCGTTGCGGCGATGGCACATCCCGATTCGATCTGGCAAAAATGATTCACCTTCAAAGGTATTGCCGACAGAGGTAATACCTTTATATTTTTAGACACGCTGTCGTCATTGCGAGCCTTCGGGAAGCAATCCCCTCCACAACGTGGGGATTGCTTCGCCCGGTCTCGATACTCGACCATCGCTCGCAATGACGGAAACCAATGACTATCAGACTATCAGACTATAAGACTAGCAGACTAGGAGACTAATTAACATGGCAGATTTACCAAAGCACGCGCAGGCAGTCGTTATTGGCGGGGGCGTCGGTGGAACCAGCATCGCCTATCACCTTGCACTCATGGGGTGGAAAGACGTGGTGCTCGTTGAACGCCACGAATTGACAGCCGGTTCGACCTGGCATTCCGCAGGTCTCGTTGGCCAGATGCGTTCGGATGCAAACCTGACGCGCATGATGCACTACAGCACGGACCTGTATCGCAAACTCAAAGCCGAAACAGGGATCGATACTTCCTGGCGCGAAGTCGGTGGGTTGCGCCTGGCCTCCTCCGCGGAACGCATGGAGGAGAACAAGCGCCTTGTCGGCATGGCGCGCTCCTTTGGCGTGGCCATGGAATTGATCTCCCCGAAGGAAGCGCAGGAAAAATTTCCGCTCATGACGCTGGATGGCGTGCTTGGCGCAGCATTCACACCGAACGACGGCAGTATCGACCCGACCGGCCTGACCAATGCCCTGGCGGCAGGTGCCAAGAATCGCGGCGTAAAAATCTTCACGGATACAAACGTCGAAAAGATCAATGTAAAGAACGGCCGCGTTACCGAAGTGGTGACCGACAAGGGCACGATCAAGACCGAAGTCGTGGTGAATGCTTCAGGCATGTGGGGACGCGAAGTCGGGAAAATGGTTGGGTTGGATTTGCCCGTCGTCCCGATGGCGCATCTTTACATTATGACCAAACCCATCGAAGGCGTCACGCACAGTTTCCCGAACCTGCGCGACCCCGACCTGCTGGTGTACTGGCGCGAGGAAGTCGGCGGCCTCGTTACCGGCGGTTATGAACGACAGCCTGCAACGTTTGGTTTGAGCGGCATTCCGCGTGATTTCAAATACCAATTGCTGAATCCCGATTGGGACCGCTTTGCCCCTTTAATGGAAAACTCCATCCGACGCGTGCCCGCCGTGGAAAATGCCGAGGTCATCAAACTTCTTAACGGCCCCGAAGGCTTCACCCCCGACGGTGAGTTCCTGCTTGGCCCGACATCCGTGAAGGGCTTCTGGGTCGCCTGCGCATTCTGCGCGCACGGCCTGGCTGGCGCGGGCGGCATCGGCAAGGCCATGGCGGAATGGATCATCGACGGCAACCCCGAATGGGACATGTGGCGGCTCGACGTGCGGCGCTTCGGCCCAAATTACAACAACCTCGATTACACGGTTGCGCGCACCATCGAAACCTACACCCAATATTACGACATCCACTTCCCCGGCGAGGAACGCCTTTCGCGCCGCAATGTCCGCCTCTCCCCCACCTATTTCCGCCTGCGCGATCTCGGATGTTCGTTCGGCGAGAAAATGGGCTGGGAACGCCCCAACTGGTTCAAACCGCATGAGGAAAAAGCGGATCACGGCCACGAACCGCGGCACTGGCCGCGCCACAACTGGTCGCGCGCCATCGGCTACGAACACCTTCAAACGCGCGAGAATGCGGGTCTCTTCGACGAAACCTCGTTCAATAAATTCGAAGTGCGCGGCCCCGGCGCGTTGAAATTCCTCAACCATGTCTGCGCCAATCAAATCGACCAGCCCATCGGCACGGTGATCTACACCCAGGCTCTCAACAAACGCGGCGGCATCGAATGCGACTTCACCGTCACGCGGCTTGGCGAGGAAAGATTCTTCATCGTCACAGGAACCGCTTTCGGCCAGCACGACATGTCCTGGCTCTCGCTCAACATGCCGGACGACGGCTCGGTCACGATGGAAGATGTCGGCTCCAATTACGCCTGTATCGGCATGTGGGGACCGAAGGCGCGCAAGATCCTGGAGAAGGTGACAACCGAGGATGTTTCGAATGCGGGATTCCCCTACATGACTGCGAAACGCATGACCGTTGGAGATGTCCCGGTTCTCGCTTCGCGCGTGACTTATGTAGGCGAGTTGGGCTGGGAGTTTTACTGCCCGATGGAATACGGCCTGCGACTCTGGGACACCCTTTGGGAAGCCGGTCATGCCGAAGGCCTCGTGGCAGGCGGCTACAAGGCCATCGACACCCTGCGCCTCGAAAAGGGTTACCGCTACTGGAGCGGCGAAATTTCACCGGACTACACCCCCTACGAAGCCGGTATGGGATTCGCCGTAAAACTCGATAAAGGCGACTTCATCGGCAGGGATGCTCTGGTGAAACAGAAGAAGGACGGCATCACCCGCAAATTATGCTGCATCACTCTTGCAGACAGCCGTACCATCATGATCGGCAAGGAACCCATTCGCGCGGGCAGTGAGACTGTCGGCTGGGTGGCTTCAGGCGGATTCGGTTATTCGGTCGGCAAGAGCATCGCGTTCGCATATTTGCCCCTGGCATATTCCAAAGTTGGAACAAAACTTGAAATCGAGTGGTTCGGCGAGAAGATTGCCGCAGAGGTTGATCAACCTGTGTTATGGGATGCAAAAGGAGAACGGATCAAGGCATAGTAAGACAACACAATGCGTCGCACCCAACAGGATGGATCGGCCTGTCGATCATCCTGAAAGGTGCGACGCACCGCAAGTACGGACGGCCATGGGGGCTGAATTGACCAGATAAACACTACAAGGCACATCCATTTTCCCAGCCTGGCGATTGTCTGCAATGATGCCGCCCTTGGGCCGCGCGACAGGTTTCTGTTCAACTTGCGAATCCCCCAAAATTGCGCTATACTACGAACGTCTATACGTCTAGATGTCGGATAAATAAAACCACTTATGGTCGAATTGGCAAAAACCGAAGGCATCCCCCCCTATATCAAGATCAGGGAAAAACTGCGCGAGGATATCGCCCACGCCGTCTTGAAACGCGGCGAAAAACTTCCGGCCGAACACAAACTGGCATCCGAGTTCAAAGTCAGCCGCATGACCGTCAGAAAAAGCATCGAAGACCTGATGGATGAGGGATTGCTTTACCGGAAACATGGCGTCGGCACATTTGTGGCCTTCCCCCATTTGGAACGCGACCATACCCGCCTGACCAGTTTTTTCGACAAGGCAAACAATGATGGGGTGCGCGCGCGGGCATCCATCCTGACCCTGGAGGTGGTTTCCGCCAACCAGAAAGTTGCCAAAGCCCTGGATATTCCCGTTGGCGACCGCGCCATCCGCGTGAAGACCCTGCGTTATGCCGACGATACGCCCATCACCGTTCACGATGCATACATCCCGCGCAAAATATTCGGCGAGCCTCTTGATAAGAACCTCGATTTCCAGCATTTGTGGACATTGTTCGAGAGCCATGGCTACAAGGTAAAGCGCGCCATCCAACACGTTGAAGCGCGGGGCGCGACAAAAGACCTGGCCCGCCTGATGGAGATCAAGGAGGGCGCACCGATCCTGTTCAAGGAACGCACCATCTATGCGGAAGATGGAACCCCGCTGGAATTCACCTACTGTTACAACCGTGGAGATATTTATTCGCTCACCGTATCACTTGAGCGTTAACCCCCAGCCGTCACACCTCGGAAGGATGCCATGACACTTGCAATCGACAAAGCCATTGCAAAAGTACCGTTTCTCGCGCAGTCGAAAAACATCAAGAAGACTCCGTTGAGCGGCGGTATTACAAACTTGAATTTCAAGATTGACGCAGACGGACGGTCTTATGTGATCCGCCTGGCTGGCGCGGGGACCGAGCAATTGGGCATTCGCCGCGATGTGGAATATGCGGCAAACTACGCGGCGGGACAGTTGGGAATCGCGCCCGAGGTGGTGTTTTTCATCGAACCGGAAGGATACATCGTAACCCGTTTCATCAACGGCAAGCGCCTGCCGCCCGAGGAGATCGTCAAGCCCGATAACATCCGCCGCGTGGTGCGGAAGTTGCGATTGTTCCACAGGCGCGCGCCGAAATTGAAGGGCGAGTTCAACGTCTTCCGCCGCGTGGAAATGTTGACCGAGATGTCACGGCGGCACAACTGCAAGTTCCCGTTCGATTGGGACTGGATCATGCAGAAGAAGGCCGAAGTGGAAAAGGCGTTGTTGAAGGACCCGTACATCCCCACGCCCTGTCACGACGACCTGCTCAACCTGAACTGGCTGGACGAGGATGTGCCAGGTGAAATCGGCGAGGTTCGCCTGCTGGATTGGGAATACGCGGGCATGGGCGATATTCTCTACGATCTGGCAAACTTCTCGATTCACCACCGTCTGGACGATGACCAGGTACGCCTGCTCTTGCAGGAATACTTCGGAGAGGTGACCCCGAGGCACTTCGCCCGCTTGAAATTGCTGTGGCCGATGTCGGAACTGCACGAAGCCATGTGGGGCACCACGCAGACGGGAATCTCGAAACTGGAGGAGGACTTCCAGGGATATGCCGATTTGTGGTTTGGAAGATTGCGCCAGCATGTCACTGATTACCGCTGGGAACAGTGGCTTAAAGATGTAGCCAGGAAGAAATAAGAAAAGGAGAAAAAATGTCAATCGTAAACGCAAAAGAGATCATGGTTGAAGCATTAAAGGGCGGTTATGCCGTCGGCGCGTTCAACATCACGGACCTGCTTCAATTCGAGGCGGTGATCGATGCCGCAATCGAGAAGAAGGCGCCTGTGATCGTTCAGACATCCGTCAAGCCCTCGCAGTTTCTGGGCACAAACATGATGGTGGCGATCTATCGCACACTGGCTGAGTCCGCACCTGTGCCCGTCTGCCTGCACCTCGACCACTGCACAGATGTGGATTACTGCAAGAAGTGCGCGGACGCGGGCTACACCAACATCATGATCGACGCGTCCAAGCAATCGTACGAGGAGAATATCCGCCAGACCCGGGAAGTGGCGGATTATTGCCACAAAGTCGGCAATATCTCCGTGGAAGGTGAGTTGGGAACTGTCTCGGGCGTGGAAGACCAGATCAAGGTCGCGGAGGACGAGGCGCAACTGGCAAATCCGCAGCAGTCGATCGAGTTCGTCGAGCGCACCGGCATCGACATCTTTGCCCCGGCCATCGGCACCGCGCACGGCGTGTACAAGACCAAGAAGCCGAAGATCGACTTCGAGCGCATGGCGACCATCAACAAGATGCTGAACGGCAATGGCATCAAGACCCCGCTTGTTGTCCACGGCGGCACCGGCCTGCCCGAGGATTACATCAAGAAATTGCTGGCGGCTGGCGGCGCGAAGTTCAACGTCTCCACCGAATTAAAGCACACATTGATCGACGCCAAGTTCGAATACATCACCGCCCACCGCGATGAGTACGACCCCGGCAAACTCGATAAATTCGTCCGTGACGCCACGCGCAAGGCTGTGATCCATTGGATGGAAATGCTGGAGTGCGTTGGCAAGGCGTAGAACGTTGAACGTTACATACTTTCAGGAGAAAACGAATGACAAAGAAAATTGAAGAATACTACGTCCCGTGGGTAAAGGGCATCCCCATGTACATTTCGAACCACATCGAACTGGCATGGAGGGACCCGTCATTACATCGCATGATGTCCAACGAAAACCCGAATCCTCCCTCAGCCAAAGTGGTCGAGGCGATGGTCAAATATGCAAAGATGGCGAACCGCTATCCCGACCAGGGCTTAATCGTACGCAGTAAGATCGCCGAGATCAATGGGTTGGACGGTCCCCAGAACGTGATGATCGGCAACGGCTCGAGCGAAGTCTATGACAACATCTTCCGCATGTTCATCGACCCCGGCGAAGAAGTTATCCAGCATACGCCCTGCTTCGGGATCTATAAACTGCGCGGCGTTTTGTTGGGCGCAAAGATGGTCAATGTGCCGATGATCTACAAGGACAAGTACCTGCACTTCGACCCCGACGCCATTCTCAAGGCTGTCACGGACAAGACCAAGGTTATCGTGGTTGCCAATCCGAACAACCCCACCGGCAACTTCATGGAAGCCAAACACTTCGTCACCATCGCGGAAACGGGAATCCCATTCGTGATCGATGAAGCCTACCTGGAGTACTCCGGCTTGCAGATGTCGCAGGTGCAATTGACCAGGAAGTATCCTAACGTGCTGATCACGCGCACGATGTCGAAGGCTTACGGCCTGGCAGGGATGCGCTTCGGCTACGCGCTGGGCGCGAAAGAGGTTATCGACCAAATCTCCGGCTCACTCCTGCCCTGGAACGTGGGCATCATCCCGATGTGGGGCGCAATGGCGGCCTTTGAAGATACAGAAGCGCTCGCCGAACGCATCAAATTCAACAACAGTGAAGTGGACTTCATCACCGAGTCGTTGAGCGACGTGCCCGGCCTCGTCACGTTCCCGTCCAAGGCCAACTACATCCTATTCGACGGCGGCCCGGCGGGCAAGACTGGCAAGGATATGGTTGCGTTCGCTGAAAGCAAGGGAGTCATCCTGCGCCCCAACGCCGATATGTACGGCAGCAGCGGCTGGTTCCGCGTCACCATCGGCTCGAAGGAAGAGAACCGCTTGTTCGTGAGTCTCGTCCGCGAGTTCTTTGGAGTCAAAAAGTAAAACCCTTTTTAAACACAAAGGACACAACACTTGCACCGCACTGCGTTTGGTGCAGTGCAGGTGAGGTCACGAAGGAAAATCCAAAAATTTTCCCCTTTGTGTACTTAGTGTCCTTCGTGTTTAAGTTTGGAGGAAACCATGACCATAAAAGCAGTGTTCTTCGACCAGGATGGGGTCATCATCGACACCGAGCGCGACGGTCACCGCGTCTCGTTCAACATGACGTTCAAGGAATTCGGCTTCACCGACGAGTGGAGCATCGAGTACTACCACGAACTGCTCCAAATCGCGGGCGGCAAGGAACGCATGAAGCACCACGCGCAGACAAAGGGCTTCTCCAAACCCGTCCCCGCCGAGGAACTGGACGAACTGGTCAAGGCCATGCACAAGCGCAAGACGGCGCTGTTCGTGGAATTGATCGAGACGGGCAAACTTCCGTTGCGCCCCGGCATCCACCGCTTCATGAAAGAGGCGATGGAGGCAGGCTTGAAGATCGCGGTCTGCACCACGTCCAACGAGCAGGCGGCCAAGGCCATCACCGAAAAGATCCTGACGGACATCAAGTTCGAACTGGTGCTGGCGGGCGATGTGGTCAAGAACAAGAAGCCCGATCCCGAAATCTACAACCTGGCGCTCTCGAAACTCGGACTGAAACCCGAGGAGGTCATGGTTGTGGAGGATTCCAAGAACGGCCTGAAGGCATCCAAAGCCGCGGGCATCCAGACCATCGTCACCTTCAACGGCTACACCGAAAAGGAAGACATCGAAGCGGGCGACATCATCGTCTCCTGCCTCGGCGACCCCAACGGCGAGAAGGCGAAGATGCGCAAAGGCGGACTCGCGAACTTCGACGGCGTCGTCCATGTGAAGGATGTGGTGGCGCTGTTTGGGAAGTAAGCCGAAAATACAAAAATCAGTCAAAGGTCAAAAGTCGAAAGTCGTGACTTTTGACCTTTGACTTTTGACAGGATACTCATGGATGAACTTTTTGACATCGTGACCGAAGACGATATTGTCACCCACCAGGCAATGCGTTCCGTCGCTCACGCGCAGGGACTGTGGCATCGCGGCGTGCATGTTTTTTTATTCACAGCAGATGGGAAAATGCTGATCCAAAAACGGAGCGCGGACCGAAAGCAGTATCCCTCCGTGTGGGATTGCTCGGTATCGGAACACGTCAAAGCAGGCGAGGATTATCACGCGGCGGTTCAGCGCGGACTTTGGGAGGAGCTGGGTCTCGAAAAAGTTGACCTGCAACCCCTCGTCCGCTTCCGAATGAATTACGGCCCGAACGATAATGAGATCAGCACGCTTTACAAGAACATTGCCAATCCTGCCGATGTGCGCTTCGACCCCGAAGAGATCGAGCGGGTGGATTATTACAGCCTGGATGAATTACAAAATATCATGCGGGACAAGACACTCCCCCTCAGCCACTGGTTTGTGCAAATGTTGCGATGGTGGTTCGCCCAGCCCTCGGAAATGGAAATCATCGAGACCTACGCAAAGCCTCGATGATTTTCCAAAACATTTCGAGAAAACTACGGAAGGAAGCGCTCGAACAGCCAGTAAAAGCCCGCCGCCACCAGTGCAGTGGCGGGGATGGTGAGCAGCCAGGCTGTGGCGATTTCCTGCGCCACACCCCAGCGCACCTTGTTCACTCTTTCCGCCGCGCCGACGCCCATGATGGCCGAACTGACCACCTGCGTTGTGCTGACCGGGCCGCCGACGAGCGACGCGCCCAAAATAACGACTGCCGAGGCCAATTGAGCGGCAAAGCCATCCACCGGGCGAATGGTGTAGAACTTGCCGCCGAGAGTGCGGATCAATTTCCAGCCCCCAAGGGCGGTTCCCAGGCCAATCATCAATCCACAAAGTAGAATCACCCAAAACGGAACGGCAAAGACCGTTAGGTATCCACCAGTGACAAGGGCCAGCGTGATGATGCCCATTGTTTTTTGGGCGTCGTTCGTGCCATGGCTGAGCGCAAGGGCAAGCGCGGTAACCACCTGGCCTTTCCTGAAAAATTCGTTGATGCGCGGCGTGGCGGTCAAGGATAGGAGAAAGATGAACTTGAGAGCGACAAAGCCGATGATGAGACCAATGATTGGGGATGTGAACAGGGCAACCAGGATCTTTTCGAGACCGTGGAGTTGAATCGCCCTCCAGCCAGCCCCCACAAACACGGCACCGACGAATCCCCCGATCAAGGCATGGGATGAACTGCTTGGGATTCCCAGGTACCAGGTCAATAAATTCCAGACGATGGCGCTAATGAGCGCGGCCAGCAACACATTGGTGCTGATTGCCCGGGCAGCGACAATCTCATGCCCGATGGTATCGGCAACTGCAACGCCAAAAATAAAGGGGCCAAGGAAATTCGCAAGCGCAGTCATCCCAAGCGCCAGGCGCGGCGAAAGCGCACGCGACGAGATCATGGTGGCGACCACGTTGCTTGAATCGTGAACGCCGTTCAGGAAGTCGAAAAGAAGGGCCAGTGCGATGACGGCAATGATCTCCGGTGACATGGTCATGCCTGCTCCCTATCCAGCCTTGACGACAATATCGGCAATGACGTTGGCGGCTTCATCGCCGCGGTCGGCCGCGTTGCTCAGGTGGCGGTAAACTTCGCGCAGTTTCAACATTTTGACCACGTGCTCGATATCCTCCGCGCCGCCGAACAGGTCCGCCAGGGCTTCGCGGTAGACATCCTCCACGCGGTTTTCGAGGGCCTTGGCGCGCTGGGCGTGGTCGCCGGATACTTCCGGGTGCTTTTCCAGGCGGTCCACGGCGAGCAATAATTCGTATGCTCCATCCCGCAGCAGGGACGCGATGCGCTGCATGTACGGGGTCGGCGACACCTTCAGGATTTGCATCTCGCTGACGGTGCTATAGGCATAATCCAGCACATCGTCAACGGCGCGCGAGAGGGCAAAAATGTCCTGGCGGTCAAAGGGTGTGACGAATGTCTTATTCAATTCGGCTATCAGGATTCGGCGGGCTTCGTCGGCTTCCTTCTCCTTGGTGTTAATCAATTCGAAAATGGTTGGGTCGTGGGATGCCATGTAGGTCTTCAGGGCCTCCAACCCCTCCAGGGTCAACGCGGCCTGGTCGTGAATGAGCATGATAAAGACGTTTTTTCGTTTTTGGAACAGCTTAAACATGAAATCGCTCCTTGTAAATTTTCTGATTGAATCTTACCCCAAATTCTAAAAGTCATGGTTGCCTGACAATACATGCTGGGGGAACAAAAAGAGCGCAAAACGCGAGGATGAAAACAGCGTTTTGCGCTCCCATGCAATACAAATTACGTATCACGGACCTACATCCCGTACTCTCCCGCTCCCTCCTCCACCGCCATCATCGGTTCCTCGGCGGGACGCTTATCGAGGAATTGCAGGGTGAGAGCCACGACCTTCGTGTAGTACTTTGTCTCGCCCTTGTCTTCGTATTTGTCCGTTTTCAGGCGGCCTTCGATGTAGACGAGACTGCCCTTCTTCAGGTACTCCTGGCAGACCTCGCCCAGCCGCCCCCAGGCTTCAATATTGACCCATTCAGTGCTTTCCCTGGTCTCGCCGCCGGATTTCCAGCGGTTGCTGACGGCGATGCTGAAATGAGTCACCTTCCTGCCGTTGGGTGTAAAGCGTGACTCAGGGTCTTTTCCCAGGTTGCCGATTAGTTGGACGCGGTTTAGCGCTGGCATGGAATCCCCGCTTTCGTTTCATAACTTTTAGATGCTTGTGTAAGTGTCATGACGAGTCTCCTTTTTATCTAAAAGAACCGTTGGATTGTGTCTAACAGGGTTATACTTTTGTTTATCCTGCGCTTTCTGCGGGGGCCTCGCTGGGGGCTTCCGCGGCAATCTTTTTGAGGACGGGCAGGCCGGTCTTCATTTCGATCACGTTGTAACCTGCAGGCACGGCATCGAGAGCGCCTTCCTTGATCTCCTTGGAGAAGAAAAACATCCTCCCCTTTGCGTGTAAATAGTAGGTAACGCCTTTTGAATTTGTATGTCCGTAAGCCATTTTTTCTCCTTTTTTAAGTTGGTGCAATCATTCTAGAACAAATTTTCACCTCTGTCAAGCAGGAGTTGGTCATGATAATCGCAACTGGTCTAGACGAATTGCAGATCGCCCGTCTCCTTTTGGACCCGCCGGTGGGTCTCGTTCCGACGATGGGATACCTCCACGAGGGGCATCTCTCCCTGATCCGTCAGGCCAAAGCCGAATGCAAAAGTGTGGTTGTGAGCATCTTTGTCAACCCGACACAATTTGGGCCAAGTGAAGACCTCTCCAGGTACCCGCGCGACCTGAAACGGGACTTGAACCTGATCGAACCGCTCGGCGTGGAACTGGCCTGGACACCAACAGCGGAGGTCATGTATCCAGGCGGCTACCAGACCTGGGTCGAGGTTGAAACGTTAACAAATGGACTCGAAGGAGCAATGAGGCCGGGTCATTTCCGGGGCGTGACCACCGTTGTGGCAAAACTGTTCAACGCGGTCCAGCCGCAAAAGGCATATTTCGGGCAAAAGGATGCCCAACAGGCCGCCGTCATCCGCCGCATGGTCCTGGATTTGAATTTCCCGCTCGAAGTGGTGGTCTGCCCCACCGTGCGCGAGGAGGACGGGCTGGCGATGTCGAGCCGCAACAAGTACCTGGAAGGCGAAGACCGCCAGGCCGCGCTGGTTCTGTTCCACGCCCTGAGCGCGGCAAAAGAGGCGCATGATGCGGGCGAACGGAATGCGGAAAAATTAAGAAGAAAGATGAAGGAAGTAATTGCCGCCGAACCGCGCGCACAAATGCAGTA
>Ga0172375_10009158_pt1 | contig 13102 bp, 10 predicted proteins | sample LakKiv1m_FD_114537 | JGI IMG/M metagenome (GOLD analysis project Ga0172375, IMG submission 114537) | Freshwater microbial communities from Kabuno Bay, South-Kivu, Congo - kab_092012_11.1m | ecosystem: Environmental > Aquatic > Freshwater > Lake | place: Democratic Republic of the Congo...
CAAAAATTCCCACAGGGTAGTTTGCACCATCAGAATCATAAAAAGACAGGGGCCTTGAATATCCATCTGAGGGAGGGCAAACACCGTCACAGGCAAACAGGGTCCCCTTTTCAAAATTAATAGCTCACGGTGCAGACGAAGTATAAGAAGCTGTAGTTGAATAAAATGGGGGTTGGAAGGATGTCTCAAGAAAGCTGTTTGAGCTCTTATTCTCCTCCGCATTCCCCGGTTTCGGCATTGCACACTTCACCGTCCGGGTGGTCGGTGCAGTCGTTGTTCGTTTCGCAGACGTGATCCAGCGGCCAGCAGACCCAGAAATACCGGTTGCACCAGGCGTTCTCTTGAGCGCATTGTCCGTAGCCGGGCGTCGTGTCGTCGCACATGTCGTCGCTGTATACGCAGCGATCCTGGCGGCAATAGAAGCTGTGCTCCAGCGGACAATCCCACGAGTCCTCGCAGGTCTCCGGCGTGCAGTAGCCGTGATCGCAGTATTCATAATCCCAGCAGTGTTCCAGCACCTGCCATTCGGTTGTCGAATAATCACCGTTGCATTCCACACCGTGGCCCGGACACATCTGGAAGACTGTATGCGTGCCAACATCCGAGCCGCTTTCGTTGCCCCAGGGACAGCTGCGCTCCGCTTTTACAAAGTCGCAACTTGTTGTGGCCGGGGCGTAGCGACAATCCACGCAGCAGGTTCCGCTCTCGCACTGGCAGCATTCTTCTGCCGCATCCACACAACCCAGGGTGTCGTCACAACGCTGGCCGCCGCTGCAGTTGCCGTCTTCAGGAATATCGTATTCGTCCCGCGGCACGGTCGGGCCATCGCAGAGATTCGATTCGCCGCTGCATACTCGATCATAAATTACGCTGGCCCATTTCTGGTCGCAGGGGTCTTCTTCGGGGTCCATGCATTTACGTCCAGTGTCGACTTCCGCCTGACAGACCACGCCTTCGTTGATGTAATGGCAACCGTCGCAGCAGGCGCCTTCCGAACAGACGCAGGGCAGATCAACTTCAACCTCGCCCGAGTCGGTAGAATCTTCCTCGGAAGCATCCGACTCGACCTCGATCTCTGTTTCGGCATTCTCCGACACATCGATATCGGTCTCGCCTGCGTCGTCTGATTCAACATTATCCACAGAATCGACTTCAATGTCGGATTCCGCATAATCCTGGTCGTTCTCGACTTCGGCGTCGGTCTCCGCCTCGATATTCTCTGAGTTATCTATGTCGATCTCAGTGTCTCCATCGGTGACAGCGTCTTCGTTCTCGACTTCATTATCCCGGGCATATTCCGAGGCATCGCCGTCCGGGTGGGAGTCTCCGTCAGTGTTCGAGCCATCGGAACCGCCGTTGCAGGCTACGAACAGAAGAAGCGGAAGCAGGCATGAAATTACTATCAGGTTTTTCATTCGTTTTCTCCCTGATGATTCTTTGTGCGGACGGAATATCTACGATAAAGCAGTACCGCTGAGAACAGTACAAGCAGCGCAGCAGCCACGATCTGTGGAATGGGAATGCCTCCGGCAAAGCCGCGGTTGTCCGCCCGGAAGAACTCGATTACAAAGCGAATGCCGGAATACATCAGCAAGGCCAGCAGAACCGGTGTGCCCGGCGAGAGTTTCTTCGCTTTGTATTGCAGGAACAATCCGGCCAGAAGTGCCGCTGATGATTCATATAGCTGCGCAGGATGAACCGGCAGGCTCGTTGCGGAGCTTTCGTCGATCAGCCCTAGATGGAGCTGCATAAGAAAGGCATGCGAACCGGCGCGATATGTAGCCGCCCAGGGGAGATCGGTCGGGACACCATAGCAGCAGCCCTGAAAGAAACAACCGATGCGAGTCAAGGCCAACCCGAAGAGAAACGCCGGAGCGAAGCAGTCCGTCAGCCGGACAAGCTCGGTAAACCTTTCGCGGAAAACCAGAAAGAACGCGGCCAGAGCGCCCAGCAGACCGCCCCAGATAGAAAGCCCGCCGTTCCATGGGCTGAGCGCATAAAACGGGTGTTCCAAGTAATAAAGCAGCATGCCTTCAAACAACACATGGAACAGCCGGGCTCCGGCGACGCCAGCCAGAACGGCGGCCAGCACAAAACACAGCGTATCCCTGAATGGTATGGCTTTCTTTTCGGCGTTGAGGCCGCCGATAATGATTCCAAGAGTCAGGCCGCAGGCCAGAAAGGCGAAGTAGATCATTTCTTCTCTGCGCCGTCATCTTTGCAGGACTCGAAGTAGTCTTTAAGCTCCGGGTGCAGGCACAGGTCCATGCCGAAGATGTCATGAGTCGCGGGTCTGTTGTCCGGGTTGTAGCGTCCATCGCGCCAGACTATCAGGTGTTCATACATCTTGGCGTCCCAGCGCGCACCGGGGGAATCAGTCAGTTTCCAGCTCTTCTGCGTCGGAAAATGGTAGATGTAAATATCGCCGTCGGCGTTTGAATCACAACAAAGTTCCTGCCCGGATATACCATCATGACATTCGTAATACAGCATCCAATCTTCCCAGAGATCCAGAGCAAAATGATCATCCAAGCCAGAGGATTTCTTGAAATATTCCGCTTGTTCTTTCTCTCGGTCATACAGAACCAGAGATTTGCCGCAGCCGTTGTAAGTGCTGATGGATGCAGAAAGATCAAGCCATGTGGCGTAGTTATCCGAAATGCGCGGGTAATACATCTCCTGAGGTGTACCCGTCAGGAGCGTTTCAACTCCTGTCTCGAAGTTTTTCAGCACCATGGCGCTATAGCCGATGGAGTACAACATGCTATCGCCGTATACATCGAACTCCGTCGCCGGTGCCTCGGAGAGCAAATCGAGACGTTCGGCTGTGGTCCCGTCCGTGGTGAAACTGTAAATGTGATAGGATAGTTCTTCCGGACTAAGACGGTTATCCAGCCAGTATATTTTCTCGCCCGTACTGTCCAGAAGGTCTTTTTCGCTTTCGGTGTTCTCAGCCAGAGCTATCGTCATGTCGTCGAGATTAACTGAATACATGTACTTTGCGTATATATGGTTATTTTCGGCGTCGACGATGTAATGGTCTCTTTTGGTATAATATGCATATTCGGGGCCTATGCTGCATTCATCTATAAGTGCACCATCAGTTACATCGGCAATTAAAACGCCCGTCTTGCTCTTATAATCGAATACTTTTACTCCGTTTTTGAATGGTGTCGAAACACTGCCCTGACTGAAAATCAGGTTTTCTCCATGAATATCAAATGCATAAATCTGGTCTGCATCTCTCAATCCCAGCGTAAACTCCCCGATATCGTTTGTGTACTCGAATTCCAAGTCTATTATGCATGGTCTTGGCCCGGAACCATCGGCATTGCAGCAGGGCAGATCCGGCCAGGGGGTTGTAGACGGTCCGCAGGCGTCAATATCATAATCCCATTTAACATCCTGGTCGGCGTCGCCATCGGCTTCATCCGGCAGGCATTGCGTGAAGTCGCTGTTCGCGTGATAGCCGCTGTTGCAGAAGCAGTACGGCTCCTTGTTCTTGCGCTTAAGGCATTCCCCGCCCGGCTCGCATTGCAGTTCGGCGCAGGGATCGATGTTTTCTGAATCGCCGTCAATGCTGTCATCGCCATCTGCCTGAGATTCAACAGCGTCCGCGTCGCCGTCGGCAGGGGTGGTGTCGTCGCCGGAACAGGAGGAGACAAACAGCACAACCAGCGGCAGCAGAATGCATAAAGATATATATTCACATCTCTTAGACATAACCATCATTCCTTCTGCGTTACCTTACTCCTGCGCTTTGCGCTTTCCCTCTCCACTGTGGAGAGGGGATCAAGGGGTGAGGTTTGACAAATCAGCATACAAGTGCTGTTCAGATCACATGCTTTCGCGAACGTCTGTACAGCATTATAAGCGCAGTCAGCGGTAAAATAAAGACCAGCATGAAGGCCAGCGGACGCATATCCGTATTTTTCTGTTTTGCGACGTTTCCACCGGCATATGCCTTCTTGATCAGCTTGTCGGCATCGCAACCTGAATTCTGCTGGCATTCACAACCCTCGCAGGGCGGCTGATCGTCGCCATCGACCACAACTTCGTCCTCATCTCCGTCCGCCGGAAGCTCCGCATCTCCGTCGACATCACCATCAACTTCGGGGTAATCTATGGTGAAGTGCAGCATATCATCCACAAAATACCAGCCTCCGGCTTTGTTGCCGAGGTCGTATCCCATCATCACCGATGAACCTGGACGGCTGCTGTCGGGCTGAGTGACCAGGACTTTTCCGGTGAAATGATCGTACATCAACGGGGTCTTGTGTGTGAAAGTGGGCTCGCTGCCAGCAGCCGGTGGAATCAGAATTTCAACTGCGCCGCGCGAACCGGCTTTTTCGGGATAGAAGGCCAGCAGCGAGTTGGTCGAAACAGGCGTACCGTCTTTGCCTGAGATTTCACGTCCTCCGAAAACGAGGAAGCGATCTCCGTATCTGTCGTATATTGCGCTGGCGCCGGCGCGCGAGAACGCCGCACTCACATCACTCCATTCTCCTGTTGTAAAATCGAGTATGTAAGCGATGCTACTGGGATTTTCTTTGCCGCCCATCAACCATAACTCACCGTGATCTTCACGTAAAGAAAGCATTGCTTCATCAATATCGACAGGCAAATCATCCAGCCTGCGCCATGAAACTGTTTCCAGATCGAAGAGATAACAGGCGGTGTTGTCTTCGCCGTCAGCCAACTTTCCACCAAGAACCACCATCTGGTTGAGATTGCGTTCAAAGAAGGACATCGCGTCGACCAATGCGGGAGGCTCGATGTACTCATCGTTCGGGTCGGCGTTGGCCACGGCAGTTTGTGTGGCGGTCAAATCGTACCAGTAGGATTCGCCCGGTAACGGCGTCTCCAGGCCGATATGCAGTTGGTTGTGTACTTTGCCTGTTTCTGAACGACCGCCGAAGAGCAGGTGTGTGTATACAAACGCTCCGTCGGCGAATTCAGGAAGCTCGAAATTGAAGACGCTTCTCTTGCCGCTCGGCAAAGCGGGATTTAAGCTGCTCTGATTGTACCCGATTTCGAATACTGCCACAGCCATTCCCTCCGAGGCCCGGTCGAGGTATCCGCCTTCTACGTCAGGCAGGTAATTTCCAGCCTGCTTTCGGGGATCGAAAATGAAGCGGTAGCCTATTTCATCTTCAATGCCAGGATTGATAACAGGATCTCCGAAATCAAGCAGGAACTCGCTCAATAGTGTTCCACCTACGCCAAGCTTCTGCCAGATGCCTAAATCGAGGTATGGGAAAAATTTACATAAAGGGTACGTTTCAGAAGTGAAAGTAGTAAAAGCATCCATTACATTTGAAGCCACATAAAGCTTGGGATAATTTACAGTTGTATCTTCCATATCTTCGACCGAGTAGTCGACAGCGAAGCGTATTCTTCCATCATCTTCGCTGAATTTTACCGCGTATTCGGCTTTGGATTTGATGTAATCTTTTTCCTCTTTTTTTAGAACTTTACTACAGTTGGTATGGCCAAGACGGCAGGATTTCTCGAATCCGTTATAGTTAGAACCGGGCATTCCAGGAAGGACATTTGTTGCGCATGTCGTACAATCTTCTTCAGGGTCAAGTGGGTCGCAATTGCATTTCCACAGTGAAACTCCTCGCTCACCGGATTGGCCATTATTGTCGACATCGACGCCTACCTTGATATGCGTGCTTTTTGATATGATTGGAACTTCCGATTCGCAGAAAAGGTTCGTTCCAGGGTTCCAATAACGTCTTTCCGGCAAAGTAAGTTCATGGAAACTTGGCGCTGATGGTATGTCGCCTTTGGCATCATAACTTGTCTGCCTGAGGCCGATATGTGGGTTCAAACAATACTGCACACTTGTAGTGCGCAACACAGGTTTGTCATCGCAGGCATTACCACGATAATCGTCTTCATCCCAGTCTTTCAGGTAATTCAGATATGCAGGAAGCCCATTATTTTTCCGCGCCTGATCACTAAGAATTGTTTGTTCGGTGAAGTAGTCGATGTTTTTTTGTTTATGATTGCTGCACTTCGAGTAATTGCTGGCCGGAGAGCAGTTGTGTTTGGAAATGGCGGGGCTGCAGTTGTCGACAACCTTAATTTTATCTGGAATCCATTGGTGAGCGCGTAGTGTTTCGTAAATTCCATCTGTATTGATTTGTGGTGTGTAATCAAGGATGCAATCATCATCCTTGTCTATCCTTGCAGCATCGTTCTCTGGAAGCCAGATGTCGTCGCATGAGTCTTCACCTTTCGGCCTGCAATCGTCATCCAAGTCATCGCCAGAATGAATGTTTGGACATTTATCAAAACCATCAGGTAAAAAATCTCCATCACGATTTGCCTGCTTGACTACCAAAAGTGGAACAGGAGGCAGTTCATAATGCTTCATAAAGAAATGATCTCTTATTCTTTTGCCTTTCTTGTTATCATCATGAAGCAACAGATGAACATTTCCAAAGTAACAATCTTTTTCGCTTCCGAATTCGAAGATGGACACGCCTTCATATTCTTGATAATAGGGCAAACCAGGGTGCACTTCGGCATATAAATTCCCGAGAAATTCTCCTGTATATAAATCGATTACTTTCAATGCATGATGAGATTGAGATGCAATCACCAACAACCCAGAGGCAGAAATATCTCCACCCTGAGCTTCATGCTGTTTTGTCTGTATGTCAAAATAATCAACAAATTTAATGTCTATGGATGATTTATAGAATGTTATATCATAAACATTAAGACTGTTTACATGTTCATTGTCGGATGTGAAGAATAAATTCGTGTTTGAATCAGCAGATGGATTGTGCTCAGAGGGAAGAATTGCGGCCCATGCAAGTTTATTGTTTCCTAACCATTGATGGGTAAGAACATCTGCGCCTACATATTCTGGTGATCTACCAGGGCTATACCGGTACACTGCTACAGCGGGATAATAATCCTTTTTTTCGTATTCAAGAGGTAGAATAATCAAAACACTTCCCTCTTGATTATTAATGATATCAACATCTCCGATGTGATCCCATCCACTTGTCCTGGGCAAATCAGTTTTAATATCATTATCAATTTCACCATCTTTGCCATTTAGCTCTAAAGTATATAGCCAACCACCATCTGGCTTTGGAACTCCAAATTGACCAATGCAGTCTTCTGGTTTTTCCAACTTCCTTATTTTCAGATGGTTTCTTGTATTAAAGAACATGTATTTATCGCCGAGTATATTTGCGAATTCCAACCCATTATACTCTCCTCCCCACGTTGTGTAGCCTTCCGTACCAGGATTCTCCCAATCTTCTACGGAAATAATATCTTCACAAATCTCAGGAATGGTTATCAAGTCTGGATGGTAATCAGGCGGTAATTGCCCGTCTATGGGCATAATCTCTCCATTGTTCCAATTACGCCCATTATGAAATGGGCAATATTCCGGATGATTATCCCAGAATTCGTTTCTGTCGCCCCATCGTGAATTGTCTGTGTCATAATAATCATCATAGCAGTAATCATTGGATTCTTTAGAGCACGGGTCATACTCCTCCGCCCAAGGCGTTTCCATAAGCCAGCGACATCAACAGAACCAGAAGAACCAGGCACAATGGCAACCTGCTTCTTTTCGGTTTCTTCAATGTAATGATTCTATTTTTTGAAAGACTGAATTTCCCTGACAGTTCTGCGGACTCGTGGGCTTTCGTGAACATGATTCCTCCTCGTTTCACAAGACAAGCCTGGTAAAGCTTTGTGTAATATCTGGAAGCAAGGACAATATCCGAGAAATTATGTTTAATGTCAACAGTGCCGAATGTTAAATATATGTTAATGACAATTGTCATTGGATGACAATTTCAAAAAGCCACATTCCGTTGTAAAATCAGGCAGAATAACCTTAATTCTGCCACTGATACATTTGCCTGTATGATAAATTAATATAAGTGGTTATGAGCTGTCAGTAATCTCCTTCACGTTCCGAATAAACATCCATTGAAACACATGTGCGACATTTCGTGCAAACTCCACAACGGCCGGGGTTCACGGCTGGACAATTCCAACTATCCTTATCCCGGCTCATCTCCAGCTTCTTCCTCCGGCTATTCTGCTGGAGTTGCAGAACCGAACTCAAGCACTTTCATACATTAAACACAGGCCATACTTTCACCTAAGACCTACAAAGAATGCAGCTATATTTCAGCCTTGTCTGCAACAATGGGAGGCAATTTCCATCTTGACTTATACGGCGCATTGCCGTACATTAACTTCAGAGAAGAGGTTTATCATGAGTGTGACAACAACCAGAATGAAACGTCTGGAGGCCCGCGTTCCCTCCCACGCCAAGGACCTGCTGGAGCGCGCTGCTCTGCTCGAAGGTCGCAGCCTGACTGACTTCATAATCGAAGCCACGGTTCGGCGGGCCCGTGAGGTTATTCGCGACCACGAAGCCATCAATCTCAACAGAGCCGACCAGATACGTCTGGCCGAAGCGCTGTTGAACCCGCCTGCTCCCAATAAGAAGCTGAATAAAGCCGCCAGAAACTTCCTGAAATCATCTGAACAGGAGTGAGGACATCGAAGTGGCACTGTTTCACATCGAACCTTTAAAGAAGACCCACAAGCGCATGACTTTTTCCTGCGGCGTTCCAGAATTGGATCGCTATCTTCAGAAACTGGCATCTCAGGATATAAAACGAAAAGTCTCTACCGTATTCGTGGCAGTTGCTGAAGATGATCCGGACATCCTGGGTTTCTACACACTGCCTATGGCCTCGCTGTCTCTAGCGGATGTCCCTGCAACACTTGCAAAGAAATTGCCGTTATATCCTGCTGTTCCGGCTGTGCGACTTGGACGTCTGGCGGTATCGGAGTCAGCTCAAGGCAAAGGGTTGGGGCAGTATCTACTAATGGATGCCATGCAGCGTGCGGTCACCAACGAAATCGCCTGGGCTGTTTTTCTGGTAGACGCCAAAGATGATAATGCGCGCCGCTTTTATCAGCAATTTGGCTTTCTTTCACTTCAGGATAATCTCAATCACCTCTTCCTGCCGCGTCAGACCATCGAAAAGGCTTTTGGCCGTTCTTAAGAAGACTTGCAAGGCGTGACAGGAGCAGATATGGGTATCGCTTTCCGGCCGCTGCCGGCCATGCGGTGTATCTTTTTCGCTACAGATTAAAGACCTTAAAGACTTGAACGCATAGATATGGACGCCTTATCCTCCAAATATAAAAAGACCAGCCGGATCAAAACAACAAGTTTTTGCGCATCGCTCCGGGCTTCATCAGTGACACCTGAACAGAATTAAGCTTCAGGCTTCTCTTCAAAACGCATTCAGGGTATAATTCTTTTCAGGTCCAGCGCGAACATCAATTGAATACCCGGGATTGCAGGTGGATGATTGTTTCACGACTCCTCCAGGTGTTCATTTCAGGCAGGGAATGGAAATGACCGTGCTTCTGTCATCAATCAATCGCTTCGCTGTGCTTCTGGAGCCAGGCGAGCCCTATCTGACCTGGGCGAAAGTATACCCGGACCCGGATCCTGAACTAACCATGGAGAAACTGCGCCTTGAGGGCGGATCGATTTATCTAATCCCGGATACCTGCGACAACCCGGAGAACTGGCTGAAGCGTAATTTCAAGGCGCTGTTCGAAGAAGAACTCAACGCCTGGTGCTCGGCGGAGCACCTATGGCCCGCCAGACGGACATATAAGAGCTTTCGCTCATTCTTCAACATAAGCTTCCACTCGATGCTTTTCGACACACTCAAGAGCCCTATTGAGAAAGACGAGCCATGAATAAAAAAACAGCTCCCACAGATATCGCAACAATCAGGCAGAGTGATTTCTTTCTGCATGAAAGCAGTGACGGATACATCCGTGTAGAGGTGCGCCTGGAAAACGATAACGTCTGGCTTACACAGGCCGGAATGGCGGATTTGTACCAGACGAGCAAGCAGAATGTCAGTCTTCATTTGCAGAACATTTTTCGAGAAGGCGAATTGAACCCTGAAGCAACTGTCAAGAAATACTTGACAGTTCAGAAAGAAGGTAATCGACAAGTAAAAAGGAGCGTAGACCATTACAGCCTGGACGCCATTCTGGCCGTCGGATACCGTGTTAAATCTGCAGTCGGCACTCGCTTCCGTCAGTGGGCCACGGCCCGTCTCGGCGAATACATCGTGAAGGGCTTCACGATGGACGACGAGCGTCTGAAGAACCCTGCCGGACTGACCGACTATTTCGACGAACTGCTCGAACGCATCCGTGAAATCCGCGCCAGCGAGGCGCGAGTATATCAACAGATACGCGAAATCTTCTCCATGGCCGTTGATTACCGGGACGGAGAACAGGAGACGCAGCTCTTCTTCGCCGCCATGCAGAACAAGATGCATTTCGCCGCCACCGGACTGACAGCAGCGGAAATCGTCAGAAAGCGGGCCGATGCGCTCCAGCCCAATATGGGCCTGACTTCCTGGAAGAGCGGACGGGTGCTTAAACGGGATGTGACCACGGCCAAGAACTATCTGAACGCCGCTGAAATCGATATGCTCAACCGTATTACGGTCATGTTCCTCGACCAGGCGGAGTTCCGCGCCAGGCGCAGGCAGAACATTCACATGGCCGACTGGGAAGACACGCTGGATGCTTTTCTGTCCAGCAATGAACTTCCGCTTCTGGCCGGCACCGGTCAGATAAGCCATGAAAAAGCAGAACAGTTCGCTTTGGAGCAATACGATGAGTTTGCTAAGCGCCGCCGCCTTCAGAGCGAAGACGAAGCTGAAGCGCGTTATATCGAAGATTTACGTCAGAGCGCAGAAACAGTCGCCAGGAAGCGCGGAAAAAAATAGCCGTTTAACTCAGCGCCCCGCAAAACGCCCCGCAAACAGCTCGATTTATGATATGCGCGGACACAAAGCGGGGCGGAGCAATGAATATAATCAGCAGTATAATCATATGGTTGCAAGACAACAGCAGTTTCCCGCCCCGCAAGCCCCGCTTTTTGTACAGATATGAGAGCATTTATTTGTTCGACTTCTCTTCCTCCTGTATAAGCCTGGCTTTCTTCTCCACCCTGCTCACTATTTCTCCTATCTGACGCAGCGGCTCTTCCGTCTGGCTGCCGCCTAGAAACACGTAATGCTGTGAAGTGGATATCTGCTTGTGGTTCATCATTACCTGTATGGAATGCGCTGAGAAATTCAAGCCCCCCAGCCATGTTCCGAAGCTGCGTCTCAGATCATGAATGCTTACATCCTCCAGACCGGCGCTCTTTCTGACGCGCTCCCAGGGCCTCTTTATGTCCTTAAGATGTTCTCCGGCTTTTCCTCCCGGAAATACATAGGGATTATCCGTCTCGCGGAGGTTCCACAGTTGAGTAAGCAGTTCCCAGACTTCCTCAGGTGGTCTCAGAACATGCATGCGACCTCTCAGGCTTCTTGAGGTATCTTTGGTGTTCTCGAAGACTATGTTGTGATCATCGAAGCGGACGTTTTTCCATTCCAGCTTCAATAGTTCATTCTTTCTGACGCCCAGATGGAGATACAGGCGCACCATAACTCGGAAGCGTAGGTCTCCATCCTTATCAACAGCCACTAAAAGCCTGGCGGCTTCATCCGGCGTCAGAATTCTGGTGCGGCAGTTCTCCCTGCATTTCTCGACGTTGGAGGCCGGGTTGCGCGCTTCCTCAGGCAATAACTCCCACTCAACGGCTTTTTTAAAGATCATGGATATCAGGCTGAGTACACGGTTGGCGGTATGGGGCTTATGATCTCCTATCCGCCTGTGCAGGGCCTTGACCTCGGCCCTGGTGATATCTTTCAGTTTATGCCTGCTGAATGCCGGTAGAAGGTAAAGCTTCAGCCAGGTACGGTCATCCCGGAAAGATATCTTGCGCGAACTGTATTCATCGAGATAACGCTGAGCAGCCTCGGCGAAAGAACAGCCCTGCGCCAGCTCTTTCTTTTCGGCCATAGGATCAATGCCGTCATCCACCGCAGAGCGCTTCTTCCTGGCCCGCTTACGGGCTTCATCCACGGATAAGGTGCGGCAATCTCCCAGAGTAAAGAGTTTCTCCTTCTTACCGGCATTGCGATACCACAGGATGAATTTTTTAGCGCCAGAGGGCAATAGGCGCACGCCTAAGCCCTGTTCTCTGGTGTCCCATAGAATAACCTTGGAGTAGGTGCCGTTATCATACTGCTTGCCGCCGTATTTCTTGAAAGACGCTTCATCTATCAGGCTTTTGGTGAGATTCACCTTCAGTCTGTCGCGTCTGGCAGCTTCTTCCTTCCCGACGTTTTCCAGGTTATCCGAGGCCTCATTTTTACTGCTTGCCATACTAACTTTCTGACCCATTATTTTCTCCATCAGCAGGCCAAAATGGCTTAATCAGAAGGTCACAGTGTCCGAAAACGTGTCCGCAACGTACCCAATGTGTCCGCAAATTATGTCCGCAGTGCAAAGGGAACCAGCGGGAACTATAGTGAACCAATATACGTGTATTGTCAAGTAGTTATTCGGATGCATAGAGAAATACAGGGAACTGTGGAGATGCATGAAAAGGCTCGATTTTTCTGATTCGTAATCAGCAGGTCAGGGGTTCGATTCCCCTCGTTGGCTCCAGTAATATCAAGGACTTACGGCTTCGGTAGTAAGTCCTTTTTGTTTTCAAGTCAGGAATAAGTCAGGAAGAAAAAAAAAAATATCCTCCTCACCACTCCTCCCTAAAACAGTCCGGAGTTTGCATTTTTTTCTTCCCTCCCACTTCGCCTGTACCGTGAGCTGTTAATTCTGCACCTGCAGCCTTCTCTTTATCCTTTATCCAGGCATCCTCTCCACCCTGTCGACGGTAAGCGTATGCGCCCTGTAGTGTTTGTCCACAAAGCCGGAGAGGATGAAGGGCTGCGAAACGATACAGGATGCGAAAGCCGGTTTGCGGGAGTACCTGTGGTTTTACAACGAAGAGCGCTATCATCAGTGTCTTGACGAGCGCACGCCGCCCTCTGTGCCAATATAAGTGAGACAGCAATCCAGCGATAATTTAGGGTAGAATAGAGGGCTGGAAGGTTATAACATATGACGAAGAATGAACATGAAAGAGACAAGGGAAAGCCTGTGGAAA
>Ga0172375_10009159_pt1 | contig 13102 bp, 12 predicted proteins | sample LakKiv1m_FD_114537 | JGI IMG/M metagenome (GOLD analysis project Ga0172375, IMG submission 114537) | Freshwater microbial communities from Kabuno Bay, South-Kivu, Congo - kab_092012_11.1m | ecosystem: Environmental > Aquatic > Freshwater > Lake | place: Democratic Republic of the Congo...
CGGACGCGATCGCGAGATACGCTATAGCCAGAGAGATATTTGCGAGCACCATAAGCGATGAATCCAAAACAACGGCCTTATTAAGTATAAACAACCTCCTTAGAAGCATAACGGAGAACAGCGTAACTATTGAAACAATAGATCAGCTTTTTTCAAAAGATTTTATTCTCAGGATAGCTCCGATCGATTATAACGGCGACGCCCGTGTCTGGCGGGAATCGCAGGAAGCAATTGCTACAGCAGTGTAACACTTCTCTCTATATGTCCGGTTCTGCTGGGTCCTATTTTCTCCTTTTACTTGCCAAACGGCTTCAAAAAGGGTAATATTTACGGGTGCAAACATAAAAAGCGTAAAGAATTGAGCTTAAGTTTTTTTAAAAGCATCAAATTTCGGGCATAGGCCCGGATATGTCCCGGTAAACAAGGAGGATAATGTGAAAGTGAACAGATCGTTTTTAAGTATTATTATAATGTCGACGATCATGGCATGCGCCGCGTATGCCGAATCCTTTTATAAACAGGTAATTAATAAACCCGTGGGGCAATTGGTCGAAGTAAAAAGTTTTCCCGAATATGAAAAGGTCCCTGTTTGGGCGACTTCAGGGAAAGATGCGAGCGCAGATATACGTTTATATGTTGAGGCAAGCAATCCTGCGAAGAATAAATTTGCTATCTTTAATATAGCGGTCACAAACAACAAAAACACCGTTATAAACACGTCATTCCAGGCTATTTTTTATAATGCCGAAAAACAAGTGATAGGGGTAGCTCATTTGGGAGGAGCCGTTGAGCAGGGCAAGACCAGGTCATTTATAGCCGGTATGCAGTATATTCCGCCTGAGTTATTGAAAGAAATAAAATCCTGCGATTTTATATATTATGAATGGTAACCGGAAAATACTTAACATACCGCGGCTGAAAAATATGCTATACTTACATGTGATCAGCCGGATGTAACAAAAACCGTTTACAGTACAAGGGAAGGTAAATATGCAGAGCGATGAAATATTCAAGCTAGTATGTATAGGAGTATTCGGCGCTTTTTTATTTGTGTTAGCTAAATATCAGGATAAGTACATGAGCGATCTGAGCGCCGATAAGGCGGCATATTATAAGCTGAAATTCAGAAAGACATTTAATGTCGGTCTTATGATGACGGGTATATTGATATTCGCCCCGCTTATAGTTACACCGGACAGCCGGAAACTCGTGACAATAATAGTGACATTATTAATAGCCGCTTTATTTGCAAGGTCCTATAAATATTATAAAAGGTGGAAAACCGAGGAAAAATCCGGCACAAACGTTGATTTAAAATAAGGAGTAAAAAGTGATGAGATTTTGGAGATCATTGGCAGTGATGACGGTGATTTTTACGCAGGTTCTGTCTTTAGAGGCGTCATTCGCCTGCAGTGATTTTCAGATAAAGGCAAAGGATAACAGTGTTGTAATAGGACGTTCCATGGAATTTCCCGTAGACCTTCATTCGAATATTGTGATCGTCCCGCGCGGAAAACAGTTTACGAGCGTCAATGACAAAGGCGTTAAGGGATTGAGCTGGGAAAATAAGTACGGTTATCTGGCAGTAGACGCTTTCCAGGTAAAAAATTCTTACGTAGAAGGTTTCAACGAAAAAGGCCTCGCGTTTGACGCTCTGATGTTTACGGGCGCGGTTTATCAGGCCGCTACGCCCGGACAATTTGTCACTATCAGCGATTTCGGCGCGTGGGTCATGGGTAATTTTGCAAGTGTCGATGAGGTAAAAGACGCTTTGCCGAAGATCAACGTCGCCGGCATGAAACTTAAAGAAGCTAACGGGGAAGTGTATATGCATATAGCGCTGCATGATGCGGCCGGGAAAAATCTGGTGATCGAGTTCATTGACGGTAAAGTAATGGTCTACGATAATCCTCTCGGAGTGATGACGAACAGGCCGGCATTTGACTGGCAGCTTAATAATCTACGTAATTATATCAACCTTGACGCTCACGACAGGAAAGACAAAATATTGAACGGCGTTAAGATCGAACCTGCCGGAGTGGGGAGCGGCATGCTCGGCTTGCCGGGCGACTGGACGCCTCCGTCGCGGTTTGTGCGTTTGGCGATGTGCGTGGACAGTTCACTGCAGCCTGAAAACGCGGACCAGGCGGTCAACCTGGCGCAGCATATTTTGAATGTAGTTGATATACCTAAAGGCGTGATCAAGGAAAATCCCGAGCCGTTTGTCAATCTTGAAGGATACGCCCAGTGGATCGTAATTAAAGACCTGACGAATCTTGTGCTTTACTACAAAACATACGATAATACCGCGCTTAAAAAAGTGGATTTAAAACTGTTTGATCTTGATCCCTCTGCAATGGAAGTATCTGTTGCAGTCGACGATAGTCGGCAAACGGTTATTGACGTTAGCGGAGAACTGAAATAATTTTATCCAGTCTGATGTACGCTTTTAAAAAGCTATGCTCCCTGCCCTGGGAATCATGTCTTGAATATATCACGCGATCTACCGCCTGCCGCTGATATTATCTTTGAACGATATAGTGATATTCTTCACCGGAGATATTAGGATCCCGTGTTGCGGCGCCGTAAGTGCCTTTATAAACTCTGAAGCCCGTGTTTGTGATCTCTATACAGCCGCCCCGCCATTGGTCGACTACACCCACACCGGAAACAACGGCGAAATTGGTTGTTGAAGCATTGGTCGGATTGCTGAGCATAGTATTGTATTTGGTGAAGATAGCTACATCAACTCCCGTACCTACGTTGGCGACTATCTGCAGATATTTCGGTTTGAATCCTAGTGTTACGAGTTTGCTTGCCGCGCCGTCGCCCATGTAAGTACCGTTCACAGTCGCTTCGGCTACAGGGTCTTTCCATACGGAATTAGTGGCATCGTACTGTTTAAGTCTGTTGTTATCTGTATTGTCTGTAATGATCATGCCGTTTACAGCGCGTCCCGCCGTCGCAGTGATAGTAGACGGATTGACAGGCGTTAATACCAGTGACGTTGTCTGTGTATCTCCGTTTACGGCAAGCCGTCTATGTGTTACCGCGTTGTCGTATCCGATCGTCAGAGCGGCTACATTGTCAAGGCCGCCCGCAACTTCATTTATGAACACACTTGAAAAAAAACGTACAACCTGGTCGGGGGCCACTGACATATACATACCTTCATTAGGGAGTGACTGATCGCACGGATAGTATAAATGCAGATTATTCCCGTTTTGCGCGTCCATTTCCTGTAGATATATAAGGCCGTTCCTGTCTTCCATTGTGATCCTGGGGTGCGTATTATCGGCAAAAGCCCCTGTACTCGTCTCTCCGGGGTTTTCTTTGATGTATAATTCAGCGTTAACGGACGGATTGTAAACAGGACCGATCCATATTGACTTCGCTACCTTAAACCAGCCGTTATTGAGAGAGACATCTTCATAGCTCCATGCACCGGCATAAGTGCTATCAGGGGTAGTTCCAACGGCTCCGCATGTACCTCGGAGCTCATCCTGCCGCGGCAAAATAGTCTTAAGCGTCAGTTCTTCCGCGTACGAATAAATAATGCACGAAAATACGGCAAAAATAATCGACAATAAAATAACTTTTTTCATGATATACCCCTTTCTGTGATTGTCCGGAAATTTCGGATCTAAAATATGATTTTATGGAGTGCGTTATATATTTAGTATACATGAAGATAATGAAATGGACAAATTTAATTATTAAAATATTTCCAGCAAAACGCGAAAAGTAAGGTGTCTGACATGGAGGAGCCTCAAATTAGTTGCGCAGGTCATGTCTATGACATAAAATAATAAATATGGGGACGCCAGGAAAAAAATATATTGTCCATGTGGATATGGATGCGTTTTTTGCAGCTATTGAAGAACGGGATAATCCCGCATATAAAGGCAAGCCCGTGATCGTCGGCTCGGATCCCAAGGAAGGAAAAGGCCGCGGAGTTGTTTCTACCGCGTCATACGAAGCGCGAAAATACGGCATTCATTCGGCGATGCCGATATCCACAGCCTATAAAAAATGCCCGAACGGAATATTCCTGCCGGTTGATTTTGCCAAATATGAAAGAGAATCCGCTAAAATCATGAGAATATTTGATACATTCACTCCTTACGTAGAGCCTGTCAGTATAGACGAGGCATTCCTCGATATCAGCGATACGTACGCTAAATACGGAACACCGCGTAAACTGTGCGAAAAAATAAAAGACGAGATCAGAAAACAACTTTTTTTAACGGCTTCCGTAGGCCTTGCGCCAAACAAAATGACCGCAAAAATAGCGTCCGGTCACAATAAACCGGACGGGCTTGTAGAAGTAAAAGAAGGAGAAGTGGAAGGTTTTCTCCGGCCTCTTCGGGTAGAATCTATCTGGGGTATCGGAGAAAAGACAAAAACCGTACTTAACAATATGGGTATCTTTTCCATAGGCGACCTTGCCGCTAAGACTAAAACCGAACTGGTAGCGCTATTCGGCAAAAACGGCGATTGGTTCTGGGAGGCCGCGCACGGTATAGATGACAGCGTAGTTACACCGGAACGCGAAGTGAAGAGTATAAGCAACGAAACAACTTTTGATAAGGATGTTTTTGATAAAAATATTATTGAACGTGAACTTTCATGGCTTTCGGAGGTTGTTTCGGACAGACTGAGAGATGACAGCCTGACATGCAAAACAATCGCATTGAAGATCAGATTCGAGGATTTTGAAACGCACACAAAACAAATCACCCTGAAGTCTGCTACTCGGGATCCTGAGATCGTTATGGCCGGTATAAAAAAGATATTTGACGGCATAGACCTTAAGGGGAGGAAAGTCCGGCTTGTCGGTGTCAGAGCATTTCATCTTGCACCGGGTGAAATCGGGGATCTTCTGCATCCTAAAAAGAATAAAGTCCAGAACGCGGTAGACAATATCCGGACAAAATTCGGAAGAGGGTCGATATTCCGCGCAAGCAGCAATCCACCACGGGCTTAAAATATTGAAGGCCCCATATATTACCGATCTAATAGTCGTATAGAATTCAGAAGAGACGCTCTGCCTTTGTGATATAATGATATTGAAGTATTACGGCTGATCTAAAGGAGTTGTACCTATGCCTAATATAATTATCTTTGCGCATTCAAATATAGGCGATCTGTGTTATGACCTGGTTGTGGCGGCCCCTTTGAGGAAAAAGTTTCCCGATTCCAAAATATGTCTTATGACTTCTTCGCGCGCAAAAAATATCGCGGAAAATTTTGAGGGCCTTGACGAACTTGTAGTATTCGACAAAAAAAGCGGGGTTGCCGGCTTTTTTAGACGTCTGCGAGTTTTGCTTCTGCTGATGCAAAAAAGATTTGATCTGGCTATAGTGTTGAAAAATACGGCTATGCCTTATGTCTTGGGTATACCTGTTATCTGGAAAACAGGCGGCCATCCGGATAAAGAAGAAGATCTTCGGCATCCTGTAGACAGGTATCTGGAATTCCTTAACGTGCACGGGGTCAGCGCTCCCGGAGCGGTTTTTGGTTTTAGCCTGGGGAAAGATGAGGAGGACTTCTGCGCAAAATTCATGGCGGAGCGCAAAATACGACCGGGAGATAAGGTGATAGGGATATTTCCTATAGCTGCATGGTCGGTAAAAAATTGGCCTGTAGATAAATGGAATGAGCTGGCCAAGCACTTAAAAAACCTTTACGGCGCGAAAATAATAGCTTTCGGGAAGAACAATTTCGATCCATACAATAAAATGGTGGCCGAAAATCTATCCGCGGATATAGTCTGGGCCCTGACGCCGACATTGAAACAGGCGATAGCTCTTATTAAACGCTGTGACATTTTTATAGGGCCTGATTCAAGTTTGATCCACCTGGCCAGCTGCGTCGGGAGCAATATCATCGCGTTATACGGCCCGACCTCTGCCGACTATATTTTCCCTTATTTCCACAGAGACCGTGTTATAAGATCCGGCATCGAGCTGGATTGTATGCCGTGTTATCCCGGAGATAATTTCTGCGCCTGTAAAACCAAATACGGTACAACCGCATGTATGGAAGGGATAGGCGTGGAGGATGTCATCCTGCTGGTCGAGAAAATCATGCCCGGCTTTACTCAAAATCAAAGATAAATATTTACTGTAAATCCGTATGATAAGTTATCATACCGGGTATTCATAAATAGATACTTTTCTGCCCAGCGCGGAGGCCTTTTCTTTTACACCGATCAGCTTTGTTATTCCGCCTGAGATCCCGGCGTCAGGCACGAGCAAAGACTCGAATCTCATGCCTGTATAATCTGCTGTGAGCAGGAAGGGTTTTTCGAGCGCCTCAAGGCCCACATGTTCATAGGCGCTTGCCATGAGCACAAATGTTTTTCCTTTAAGCGGGGTTTTAAATGTGTTTGTGCTGTTGTCCCATTTGTACAGGGAGAACATGCGGTCGAAAATATGTTTTATCTGCGCGCTGGGCGCAAAAAAATAAAGAGGCGTGGCCATAACTATAACGTCGTATCCCGACATTTTTATCAGGACCTGCGACACGTCATCTTTTACGGCGCACTCATATTTTTCCGAAGTCTGGCATATCCTGCATGATGTGCATCCGTTAGTTTTAAACTTTAAAAAATGAGCGTATACTGTTTCAATAACAGCGCCGCTTGCTTTTGCGCCTTCGGAGAAACAGTCTATAAGATAGGCGGTGTTGCCGTTCTTTTTAGGGCTGCCGGATATAATAATGATTTTCTTTGGCATAGCTTGTCCTTTATTAGACAAGTATAGCACAGGCATATTTAAAGTCAAAAGTCAAAAGTCAAAAGACAAAAGTCCCCGGCCCGCCGATAGCACATGGCGGGGCGGGCAAAAGTAAAAAGTTAAAAGTCTTAAATTGCACAAGAGAAGACAGGAAAGTCAGAAGTTGGAAGTTAGATTCGCCCCGCAATATTAGTGAAATTGATTGACAGTTAGCTCACGATGTCCTATAATGTCATACTAAATTTACCAAATTCACTCATATCGTAAAAGAATTAAAATTCAGCCGAACGGAGCGGAAAATGCAGTTAAGCGTTAAGGACTTGTCGAAATTATTGAATGTTACTGAAAGAACTGTTTATCGCTGGATAAAAGAGCAAAAAATTCCTGTATACAAAATACATGACCAATACAGGTTTAACAGAATAGAAATACTGGACTGGGCTAACGCCCAAAAAATAAACCTTTCACAGGAAATTCTCCACGATGATTCTTCCGACCCTGAAATCATGGCTCTTTCGGATACTATCAAATCCGGCGGTATTCACTATCGTGTGGAAGGCAAAGATAAAAAAACGCTTTTACGCTCCATAGTCAACCTGCTTAACTTACCCGAAGACGTTAACAAAGAAAGCCTGCTGAACGCTATGTTCGTAAGAGAAGAACTTGGGTCAACAGGGTTCGGGGACGGGATAGCAATACCGCACGCCAGATATCCTATTGTTACGCACATTTCCAATGTTATTGTATCAATATGTTTTTCGGAAGAAGCTGTTGATTTCGGAGCTATAGACGGGAAGCCTGTAAATTGTTTATTTACTCTCATCAGCCCGACCGTAAGGAGCCACCTGAAAATGCTTTCACGCATAGCCTTTGTCCTGAAAGACGAGAACGTGAAAAAAGCATTAATAGCTCAGGAGTCGCGGGACGTGATACTGAGAGAGATAGCCAGGGCAGAGCAAGCCGTAGGACAATAGTCTTAAGAAAGACATCTTTATGACATTGTTTATATTTTCGATATGTTTTCTTTTATTAAGCGGAATAGCGGCCGCGTGCTTTAGAAAAAATGCGCCCGCATCGAATTTAATAGGAGGAGCCGGAGCTGTATTCTCATGCATTCTCGGTGTGGTTTCTTTAATCTTTGCATCATCCGGCCTGAATAATTCCGTTCTATCCTTACCGTGGCAAATACCTCTGGGGTCGTTTTCTTTGGTTATAGATCCTCTCGGAACGCTGTTTCTTTTCGCAATATTTGCTCTATCCGCTTTAGCCGCGTTGTACGGCATCGGTTATATGAAACATTATTACGGCAAAAAAAATATCGGCAGTACATGGTTCTTTTTTAACACGCTTGCCGCAAGTATGGCTTTAGTTGTTGTTTCGCGTAATGCAGTACTTTTTCTGGCGGCTTGGGAAGCCATGTCCGTCAGTTCGTTTTTTCTTGTGCTGTTCGAAGGCGAAAAAAAATCTTCGGCTAAGGCAGGGCTGATTTATATTATAGCTACGCATGTGGCGACATTGTTTCTTATAGCGATGTTCATTCTTCTCGGCGGGCAAAGCGGGTCAATGGATTTTTCTCAATGGAAAATACCGCCCGCCGGTATCATGCCGTCGGTGATATTTATTCTCGCACTTATAGGATTCGGGACCAAAGCGGGATTGATGCCTTTGCATATCTGGCTGCCAGAAGCCCATCCTGCCGCTCCAAGCCATGTCTCCGCTGTCATGTCCGGCGTAATGATAAAAACCGGCATTTACGGATTAATAAGGATTATGTGTTATCTCGGAGCGCCATGCCTTTCTTGGGGATACATTCTCCTTGTAATCGGCATAGTGTCGGGGATATGTGGAGTGCTTCTTGCTATTGCTCAACATGACCTTAAACGACTTCTTGCGTACCACAGCATAGAAAATATCGGTATTATCCTGATCGGCTTGGGACTGGGTGTAATCGGAGTAAGCGTTAATAATCCGGCACTCATCGCCCTCGGGTATACAGGCGCGTTGCTGCATGTGGTTAATCACGCTTTTTTTAAAGGCCTACTTTTTATGGGATCAGGGGCAGTTCTGCACGGAACAGGGACGAGGGAGATAGACGCGCTGGGCGGGTTGTTTAAAAAAATGCCTGTAACGGGTGTATGCTTTCTTATCGGCGCCGCGGCTATCAGCGGACTTCCTCCGCTTAACGGTTTCATCAGCGAGTTTATGATTTATTTCGCGTCATTTAAAACAATACTGGGCTATTCTGCGTGTACATTAATCGCCTTAACGGTTATAGGCGCTCTTGCGACTATCGGAGGCCTTGCAGCGGCATGTTTTACAAAAGTTTTCGGCGTTGTGTTCCTGGGCGAAGCCAGAAGTGAACACTGCAGAAATGCCCACGAACCGGGTTTCTGTATGAGAATCGCTATGGCAGTATTGGCTGCCGGCTGCGTAACAATGGGATTGGCGGGGCCTTTCATTTTAGGATTTTTTAATAATGTTATCGTAAACATTACAGGTATGGCATTGCCTGAAATAGCGGCGGTTACGGGCTCCGTATCCAAATCCCTTACATATATTGCGATAATTTCCGTAAGTCTATACGCTCTTATTATTTTAACGGCCGTTCTTCGGGCTTTTCTTTTGAAGGGCAGAACAGTAGAACATGACGTGACTTGGGACTGCGGCTACAGCCGTCCGGAGCCGCGTATGCAGTATACGGGGTCGTCGTTCGCTCAGCCGATTGTGGATTTTTTTAAAGGGATATTGAGGCCCGAGAAACGCGGTATGAAAATCAGCAAATATTTCCCTTCGGCAGCATCATATAAAACCGAGACCGCGGATATGTTTCAGGGGACTATATTCCGTCCGGCCGTTCGGGCGATATATTTTATGGCGCAGAGGTTTACATGGTTCCAACACGGCAGGCTGCAGCTTTATATTTTGTATATTCTGTTCACGCTGATAGCGCTTTTAATATGGAAAATATAATATGACAATGAAAATATTACAAATATTACTCGTGCTTGCGCTTTCACCGTTATTGCTAGGCATTGTTAACAGGACAAAAGCTTTTTTTGCGGGACGCAAGGGCGCGCCTCTTTTACAACTTTACTTTGATATCGCCAAATTACTGAAAAAAGGGGCTGTTTATAGCAAAACCACGACCTGGCTTTTTACAGCAGGGCCTGTCGTAGGTATTTCGGCGGTATTGTCCGCCTTGGTGTTAATGCCTTTCGGCGGGAACGGAGCAGCGGTTTCTTTTCAGGGAGATATCGTCGTATTCGTATACCTTCTTGGTTTAGCGCGTTTTTTTACCGTGCTGGCCGCTCTCGATACAGGGTCAAGTTTTGAAGGGATGGGCGCAAGTAGAGAAGTCCAATTTGCAGTCTTCGCCGAGCCCGCGATGTTATTAAGTATAGCAGCTTTGGCCAGAGTTACCGGGCAGTTGTCTCTGTCGGGCATCTATTCAAATCTGCAGATATATTCATGGGTTGCGCGGGAACCCGCGCTTTCTCTTGTGATAGGAGCGCTCTTTATTATTTTTATGGCCGAAAATTCACGAATTCCGGTAGACGATCCCAACACTCATCTTGAGCTGACAATGATCCATGAAGTTATGGTCCTCGACCACAGCGGAGTAGATTTTGCTTATATTCTATATTCGGCGGCGCTGAAGTTTTGGCTTCTAGGGGCATTGATAACAGGCCTGATATTCGGTTTGCCGTCTAGTGCCGGAGCGATGGGAATCATTGTTTACATAATAGGTATGATGCTTTTGGCGGTAACCGTCGGAATCGCCGAATCGGTTCTTGCCCGGCTCCGCCTTATAAAGGTACCGCAGTTTTTAATCGTGGGGCTTGTGCTTTCGGTGCTGGCTCTTATTTTTACTTTGAGGTAATAAATGAAATTTTGGATGGATTTTATAATTATATCGGTCGCGCTGTTGAACCTGCTTATGCTTTCATCCAGCCGTATTTCTACGTGCATTCGAATTGTTGCGGCACAGGGAATATTGGTAGGGCTTTTGTCTATCATGACCAGGGCCGATACAGTAACAGCCGAGGCCGTTATTTTGTGCTTCATCAGCATTTGTCTCAAAGGTTTTGTGTTTCCGTGGCTTTTGTACAGGGCGCAGCGCGAAGCCAATATAAGAAAAGAAGTTGAGCCTATCGGGGGATATCCGTTTTCGTTAATAATAGGCGCCGGACTTATACTGATATCTTACTGGCTGAGTGTACGGCTGCCTTATACTCGGCATGTAATATCGGATATGCTTATCCCTGTATCGTTTGCTACTTTACTGACGGGCGTATTCGTGATCGTAAGCAGGAGTAAAGCGCTGACACAGGTGACGGGATATCTAATGCTCGAGAACGGGATTTATCTTTTCGGCGCGGCGCTGCTTATTGAACAGTCACTGCTGGTTGAGCTGGCTATACTGCTGGATATTTTTGTCGCGGTATTTGTTATGGGTATAGCGATATTTCATATAAGCAGGGAATTCGACCACATAGACACTCAGGACTTGTCGGAGCTTAAAGACTGGGTAAGCCCGGAAGAGGAATGACGCGATGATCTGTATACTTTTAATTATAGTGCCTTTGATTCTCGGAGCCGTATCTTTCTTTATCCGCGGCGACATAACCCGGCGCTGTCTTATAGCGGTGACATCGGCTGCTCACCTTTTATTGACAGCGCTTGTATGGATAAAACGACCCGGAATAATATTCAACGGGTGGTTCGGTTTCGACAGCCTCAGTATAATATTCTTATCTATAACAAGCGTTTTATTTTGCGGCGCCTCTTTTTACGGGATTAAATATCTTGCGCATGAGAGTCGTTACCAGGCGGAAAGATCCGACGGGAGGAATTTCTTTACGCCGGAAGCGGTTTTTTCGGGATGTTTTCTGCTTTTTCTTTCTACGATGACTATAGTTATATGCACAAGGCACCTCGGCATGTTATGGGCCGCCATTGAAGCTACAACACTGACCAGCGCTCCGCTTATATATTTCCACCGCACAAAAAGGTCGCTTGAAGCGACGTGGAAATATCTGCTTATATGTTCCGTAGGAATCGCGCTCGCGCTTTTGGGAATATTTTTTATAGCGGCAGCGAACAGCCGTTATCCCGGGGATATGACGATGGGTTTTATGCTTCAACATGCGGCGCAGATGGATATCCCGTGGTTAAAGGCGGCATTTCTATTGCTTTTTGTAGGATACGGAACAAAAGTCGGTTTAGCGCCTTTTCACACATGGCTGCCGGACGCGCACAGTGAAGCCCCGTCGGTAGTCTCGGCGCTGTTGTCGGGCGCGCTCTTAAATTGCGCGTTTCTCGGCATACTGCGCGGATTTCAACTGTGCAGCGCCGCAGGATTAGCGCCGTATTGCAGGGAAATATTTTTACTGTTCGGGCTTGTTTCAGTTATATTCGCAGCGGTTTTTATTCTGGGGCAGTCGGATTATAAAAGGATGCTCGCATATTCCAGCGTCGAACATATGGGCATATTGGCAATCGGCTTGGGTTTCGGAGGCAGCGCGGTTTTCGGCGCGTTGTTCAATGCCGTGGGCCACTCGCTTGCTAAAGCCGGACTGTTTTTGACGGCGGGGAATATATTGTCATACTACAAAACAAAAATTATAAAAGATGTGCGCGGAATTATTTTGGGCAGTATGCGCATGACGGGTATTTTATGGATAGCAGGTTTTCTTCTTATAACGGGCACGCCGCCGTCCGGAATATTTATCGGAAAGTTCGTTATTTTGAAAGAGGGAATTTCAGGCGGGCATTATTGGGCTGCGTTTATATTTTTGGCGGCTCTTGCAATCGTATTTATAGGTATGGCACGAATATTTATTTCTATGACGCAGGGAGAGGGCGAGCAAAAGACCGGGAATGACGAAAAAGATGCCGGCAGTTTTTGGACTATTTTTCCGCCTCTTGTTTTATTTGTAATCGTAATCGTAATAGGCATATATTGTCCGTCGTGGCTAAGCGAAATTCTCCGGTCGGCTTCCGGAGAGCTCGGAGGAATGTAATGACAGGCGCTTTTCTGAATATACATACATGCCAGGCGGTTGATTTGGGAAATATTCCAATTCTCGAATCCGGGGATTTTCGTTCGGCTGTTCTGAATGAAATGACTAAAGGCGCGAGAGTGGTTTCTTTCTGGGGTTGTCCTAAGAACGGACAGGAAACAGAACTTTACATCGTCCTTGCGTACGACAATAAAGGTATTATGGCGGTTAGCTCGACGGTAGTGAATGGGGCATTTAGGTCTCTGACGCCCGATATCCCGCAATGCCATATGTTCGAGCGGGAGATTTTTGAACAATGCGGAATACGGCCCGAAGGCCATCCGTGGTTAAAACCCGTAC
>Ga0172375_10009160_pt1 | contig 13102 bp, 14 predicted proteins | sample LakKiv1m_FD_114537 | JGI IMG/M metagenome (GOLD analysis project Ga0172375, IMG submission 114537) | Freshwater microbial communities from Kabuno Bay, South-Kivu, Congo - kab_092012_11.1m | ecosystem: Environmental > Aquatic > Freshwater > Lake | place: Democratic Republic of the Congo...
GGTAATTGATAAGGACGGGAAAATATTGGGGATTGTGACAGTTGACGATGTGATCGACCTGGTTCTGCCGCCGGTTTCCAGAAGACTTAGGCATTTATTAGGATAAAAATAGGATAAAAAAATGAAGCTGCCTAGATTTAGAAGAATTTGGCTGTTCTTAATGTTGTTGGGCCCGGGTTTAATTGCCGCAACCGCGGGCAATGATGCCGGCGGAACAGCAACCTATTCCATTGTTGGCGCGCATTATGGCTATAGCATGCTTTGGATGCTGTTGTTGGTTGGTATTGCTCTAGTGGTAATACAGGAAATGTGCGCGCGCATGGGCGTGGTAACAGGTAAAGGTCTTTCCGACCTGATCCGCGAAGAATTTGGCTTGCGCTGGACCTTTTTTGCCATGTTAATCCTGCTGATTGCCAATATTGCGGTTACTATTTCCGAGTTTGCCGGTATTGCCGCCAGCCTGGAAATATTTGGCATTACCAGGTATTTTTCTGTGCCGCTGATGACGGTTTTGATCTGGGTGTTGATGACCAGAGGCTCTTACAAGGGCGTGGAGCGGATTTTTATTGGCATGTGTTTTATTTATTTTGCCTATATATTTTCCGGTTTTCTGGCGCATCCAGACTGGAGCCTGGCGCTTAAGCATACTGTTACTCCCAGCTTTAAGTTTGACCTTAATTTTATTATGCTTTCTATTGCCATGATTGGAACAACAATTGCTCCCTGGATGCAGTTTTATTTGCAGTCTTCTGTTGTAGAAAAGGGCGTAAAGATTAAACAGTATGGTTATCAAAAATGGGACGTGATACTGGGTTCTGTATCAGCGGTTGTGATCGCGTTTTTTATTGTTGTTGCTTGCGCAGCAGTGCTTTATCCCCGCGGCATTATGATCCATGAAGCAAAAGAAGCTGCGCTGGCTTTGCAGCCGTTTGCCGGCAACTATGCTTCGGCTCTTTTTGCTTTGGGCTTGTTTGCTTCGTCCACCTTAGGCGCGTCTATTTTGCCGCTTTCATCTGCTTATGCTATTTGCGAAGCCTTTGGCTGGGAAAATGGGATCAGTAAAAAATTTAATGAAGCCCCCATCTTTTACAGCTTATATACAGTGCTGATCATTATTGGTGCAGGCGTAGTGCTTTTGCCTAATCTTAATTTGATCAATGTCATGGTTTTTTCCCAGACCACCAATGGCATCCTTTTCCCATTTATCCTGGTCTTTATGCTGCTGCTGGTAAATAATAAGCGGTTGATGGGAAGCTATGTCAATTCACGTCTTAATAATCTCATTGCTGGAGCTGTTGCTTTTGTCCTGATTTTCTTGACCATCTTATTGTTAGCGGCCACTTTTACTGGTCAACTGTCTTAATCTATGATAAAATAACTTTTCCTTAATACACAAGGATGTTATGCTTAAAAAAATTCTAATAGCAAACCGCGGAGAAATTGCTGTGCGTATCATCCGCGCAGCCCACGATCTTGGCATTTTAGCCGTAGCTGTGTATTCAGAAGCTGACAAAGATTCTCTCCACACAAAGCTGGCAGACGAGGCTTTTTGCATTGGCCCGGCTGTTCCAGCTAAAAGTTATTTAAATATTCCCAGCATTATGAGCACGGCTGAGGTTGCTGGGGTTGACGCAGTTCATCCTGGTTATGGGTTTTTAGCTGAAAACGCCAAGTTTGTAGAAATTTGCCAGGCTTCGGGCATTAAGTTTATTGGCCCTTCTATTGAAGCTATGCAAAAAATGGGCGATAAATCAACTGCCAGGAATACCATGATCAAAGCTGGTGTTCCAGTTGTCCCTGGTTCTGACGGTATTATAAGGGATGATCATGAAGCTGAAAAAGTAGCCAATAGGATTGGGTATCCGGTAATTATTAAAGCTACTGCTGGCGGTGGTGGGCGGGGCATGCGGGTGGCCTGGAACAAAGATGAGCTGCTTTCGTCCATGCGTACTGCGCGCACAGAAGCTGGCGCTGCTTTTGGTAATCCAGATGTTTATATTGAAAAATATATTGAAGAGCCGCGGCACATAGAAGTTCAAGTGTTGGGTGATTCTTTTGGCAATGTTATTCATTTAGGGGAAAGAGATTGTTCTATTCAGCGGCGCCACCAAAAATTGGTGGAAGAAGCTTTATCTCCGGCGGTGGATGACAGGATCAGGCGTAAGTTGGGTGAAGCTGCGGTTAAAGCTGCTAAAGCGGTAAGGTATGAAGGCGCGGGCACGGTTGAATTTATTTTTGATAAGACCGGCAAGTTTTATTTTATGGAAATGAACACCCGTGTGCAGGTAGAACATCCTGTAACAGAGGTGATTACTGATACTGATATTATCAAAGAGCAAATTCTGGCTGCTGCAGGAGAAAAATTAAGCTTGCGGCAGCATGATGTAAAGTTTAACGGGCATGCCATTGAGTGCCGCATCAACGCTGAAAATCCAGATAAAAATTTTATGCCGTCGCCAGGCACTCTAAAAGCCTATTTGCCTCCGGGCGGGCCTGGCATTAGAGTAGATAGCCATGCTTATCAAGGCTATACTATTCCGCCTAATTATGATTCTCTGGTGGCCAAGTTGATTGCCTGGGGCAAGGACCGTCAAGAATCCATGGCGCGGATGGAGCGGGCCTTGGAAGAATATGTCATAGACGGCATCCACACCACTATTCCTTTTCATCTTAAAGTACTGCGCAATGAGGCTTTTCGGCGCGGTGATGTTACCACCAAGTTTATTGAAGAGCATTTTGGTACTTAACCATGGGTAAACGCACTACTGCCCGCAGGTTAGCCATGCAAGCCATTTATCAGGCGGAAGTCAGCAAGATTGATGTTTTAGAAGCCTTAAAAAACCTTACCGAAGAAGAGCATTTTATTCCTGAAACCATTGAATTTGCCAAAGAACTGGCGCAATTTTCCTGGAATAAAAAAGAAGAAATTGACCAGATTGTAAAAAAATTATCAATTGACTGGTCGCTGGACAGGATTGGCAAGGTAGACAGCAGTATTTTAAAATTGGCTATTGGCGAAATAATGCTGGCTAAAACTCCTCATTCGGTTATTATCAACGAAGCTGTTGAGCTGGCTAAAAAATATTCCACTGTTGAAGCTGCGAAATTTATCAATGGTATCTTGGGGGCGTATGTGAGGGAGCGTGATTAGCTGCCCTTCCCCTTAATTGCCTTTCTTCTCCAAATATGATATATTTATAAGGTTATGTTCACGGGAATAATCCAAGAATTTGGGACTGTAGCCGCCTTTTCTAATGCCCGTTTAACTGTTTCCTTTGGCAAAAACCTGCCGGAAATAAAGATCGGGGACAGCATTGCAATTAACGGTGTCTGCCTCACTGTTTCCAAAATCAAAAGAAACCTGCTTGAGTTTGATGTTTCTTCTGAAACCATTAAAAAAACCACTTTAAAAATATTAAAACTTAACGATAAAGTTAACCTTGAACCAGCCTTGTCCCTTTCCGGCCGTTTAGGCGGACACATGGTTTCTGGACATGTTGACGGAGTAGGGGAAATCAGGAAGAAAATCAGTGTGGATAATAAGGGATTTGAGCTTTTTCTCTCCCTGCCCAGCGCCCTGCTAAAATATTTAGTGCCCAAAGGTTCAATTGCCATAGACGGAGTCAGCTTAACCGTTGTTGATATTATCGATGATTTAGTGCTTATTGCCGTGGTGCCGCTTACCGCGCAGCAAACTAATTTGGGATTAAAAAAAGTTGGCGACCTGGTTAATGTTGAAGTGGACATGCTTTCAAAATACGTTGAAAAACAATTAAATAAGATACAAAGCGGTATTTCCGAGGAAACATTAACTCGGGCCGGCTTTATGCCCTTGGGCTGGATAGAGAATTAAATCTAAATGTCAAAATCCAAAATCCAAAATAAAAATAAATTCAACAAAATAGAAGACGCGATTGAAGCTGTCCAGAACGGCAAGATGGTGGTGGCGGTTGACGATAAAGAGAGGGAAAACGAAGGCGACCTGGTTATTGCCGCGGAAAAAATTACACCCAAAGCCATCAACTTTATGATTACCCATGCCAAAGGACTGGTGTGCGTGCCAATGTCCGGCGAACGGCTGGACCAATTAGAGCTTAAACAAATGGTCTATGATAATAAAGAAAGCCATTCTACTGCTTTTACCATTTCAGTTGACGCGCAAGCTAAGCATGGTGTTTCCACTGGTATTTCTCCTCTGGATCGGGCTAAAACTATTGAAGTTTTGATTAATCCCAAGGCAACAAAAGATGATCTGGCCAGCCCAGGACACATTTTCCCTTTGCGGGTTAAAGAGGGCGGTGTGTTAAAAAGAGCCGGCCATACTGAAGCTGCGGTTGACCTGGCAAAACTGGCCGGCTTATACCCGGCCGGAGTAATTTGTGAGATTATCAATGCTGACGGCAAAATGGCCAGAGGCGAAGAGCTGGTAGCTTTTGCCAAAAAACACAAATTAAAGATTGTTTCTATTGCCGACCTTATCTCTTACCGTTTAAAAAGAGAAAATTTTATTAAGAAAATCTGCGCGGTAAATTTGCCTACTGCTTATGGTGATTTTATAGCCCATGGTTATGAAGACATGCGCAACGGTGATTTTCATATTGCTTTGGTAAAAGGCAAAATAAAAGGCAAACAAGCTGTTCTAGTCCGGGTGCATTCAGAATGTTTAACCGGTGATGTGTTTGGCTCAAAACGATGTGATTGCGGCGAGCAATTGGCTAAAGCATTGGAGAAGATTGAGTTTTGCGGCCAGGGTGTTTTGCTTTATATGCGGCAGGAAGGCCGCGGCATTGGCCTGGCTAATAAATTAAAAGCCTATCATTTGCAGGAAAAAGGCTATGACACTGTTTCTGCCAACCATGCGCTGGGTTATGCGGCAGACTTAAGAGACTATGGTATTGGCGCCCAGATCTTGGCAGACTTGGGCTTATCCACTATCCGGCTAATGACTAATAACCCCAGAAAAATAATAGGGCTGGAAGGCTATGGCTTAAAAGTTTCACAAAGAGTTGCATTGGAAATTGCCCCTAACGAGCACAATGAAAAATATTTGTGCACAAAATCAGAAAAGTTAGGGCATATTTTAACAAAGGAGGGTCTGGTAAATGGTCAAAAAAATAGAAGGAAAACTGGACGCAGCTAAATTAAAGGTTACGATTATTGTTTCCCGCTTCAATGAAATAGTTTCAAGTGGTTTGCTGGGCGGCGCGTTGGACTGTCTTAGAAGACACGGAGCCAAAGAAGAAAAAATTTCCGTGATCTGGGTGCCGGGCGCGTTGGAGATCCCGTTGATAGCAAAAAAAATAGCGTCGAAAAATGACGCGGTGATCTGCCTGGGCGCGGTTATCCGCGGGGCAACACCTCATTTTGAGTTTGTCGCGTCTGAAGCGGCCAAGGGTGTGGCCAGTGTTTCGCTGGAAACAGGCGTGCCGATTATTTTTGGCGTGCTGACCACGGATAATCTGGAGCAAGCGCTGGAAAGGGCAGGCAGCAAGTCTGGCAACAAAGGTTTTGAGGCTGCCATGTCCGCGATTGAACTAGCTAATTTAGGAGAGGAATTATAGATGGCGCAGGTATTACTGAAAAATATTTGGAAACGGTTTGATAATAATGTTGAAGCAGTAAAGAATATCAGCTTAGAAATACATGACCAGGAATTTTTGGTTATGGTCGGGCCGTCTGGCTGCGGCAAAACGACCACTCTTCGGATGATTGCCGGGCTGGAAGAAATAAGCGAAGGCGAGATATATATTGGCAACCGCCTGATCAATGATGTGCCGCCCAAAGACCGCAACATTGCCATGGTGTTCCAAAATTATGCGCTTTATCCGCATATGAAAGTTTATGATAATATGGCTTTTGGCTTAAAGCTGCATAAGATCCCCAAGAAAGAAATTGAAGAAAGGGTAAAAGAAGCAGCTTCAATCTTAGGCTTGGAAGAATTGCTTGACCGCTATCCAAAACAATTGTCCGGCGGCCAGAGACAGCGTGTGGCAGTGGGCCGCGCTATTGTCCGCCGGCCGGAAGTTTTTTTAATGGACGAACCGCTTTCCAATCTTGACGCTAAATTAAGAGTGCAGATGCGCGCGGAACTGCAGAGGATTCATAAGACCTTGAAGACCACTATTGTTTATGTAACTCATGACCAGGTAGAGGCAATGACCTTGGGCCAGAGGATCGCAGTTATTTTAAACGGTGAACTGCAGCAGGTGCAAAATCCGCTGGATGTTTATTCTAAACCGGCCAACAGATTTGTAGCCGGTTTTATTGGCAGCCCGCCCATGAATTTTGTTAACGGCATTGTTGGCAAAAAGGGCGGCATTTATGCTTTTGCCTGTGAAAGCTTTGAATTTGATATCCCTCCTTATGTTGATCATTTGCTGGAAAACTATGTTGGCAAAGAAGTGATTTTTGGCATTCGGCCTGAAGATATCTGGGATACCAATTCTTCAGAATGGATTAAAGACAAAATTACCTTTGACAGCGTGGTTGATTTTAGGGAAATAATTGGTTCAGAAACCTACGTTTATGTGCATATTTGCAAAACTAATTTAATTACCCGGGTGGGCGGCTTAAGCGACGCCCTGCCTGGCAGCAATTTTAAAATTGTTTTTCGTTTGGATAATGTGCACTTTTTTGATCCGGCAACGCAAAAAGCAATTATTTAATGGCGAGCTTGTCAAACCATGACTAATGACGAATTGTTATTTGAAAAATCTTGCCAGGGGCGTGAGGCTTATTCTCTTCCGAATTTAGAAATACCTCAAGCAGAGCTTGCTCAATTGATCCCTAAGAATTTATTGCGTGAAGATTTAAACTTGCCGGAACTGTCTGAAATAGATGTGGTGCGCCATTTTACCAATTTATCCAAGAAGAATTTTGGCGTGGACAATGGTTTTTATCCGCTGGGCTCCTGTACCATGAAGTATAATCCTAAAATCAATGAGGAAGCCGCAAAGCTGGAAGGCTTTACTGATATCCATCCTTATCAGGACGAAGAAGAAATCCAGGGTATTTTAGGATTGCTGTATAATTTTGAGCAATACCTTTGTGCTTTGTTTGGTTTTAAAGCATTTACTTTTCAGCCGGCGGCTGGCGCGCACGGGGAGTTAACAGCTTTGCTCATGATGAAGGCTTATCATAGGGTCAAGGGTCAAGGGTCAAGGGTCAAGGTGATAATTCCGGATTCGTCGCATGGTACTAATCCTGCTTCGGTTAGCATGGTAGGCTATCAAACCGTGGTAGTAAAATCTGATGCGCGCGGCAACATTGATATTGACGCAGTGCAAGAAGCGGTTGGGGATGACACTGCCGGCCTCATGATCACCAATCCCAATACTTTAGGTTTGTTTGACGAGCATATTTTAAAAGTCGCGGAAATTATCCATGAAGCAGGCGGCTTGCTTTATTATGACGGAGCTAATGCCAATGCCAATTTGGGAATTTGCCGTCCGGCTGACCTGGGCTTTGATGTGGCGCATTTTAATTTGCATAAGACTTTTGCTACCCCGCATGGCTGCGGTGGGCCAGGGGCAGGTCCTGTTGGCGTCAATGAAAAGCTAGAACCATTTTTGCCGATTCCGAGAGTTGTAAAAAGTGATGCTAATTACAAATTACTAAGTACTAACTACTCACACTCTATCGGCAAGGTCCATTCTTTCTACGGTAATATTAACGTGATTGTGAAAGCTTTCACATACTTAAGGGGGTTAGGAGCAGATGGAGTTAAAAATGTCAGCGAAAACGCTGTTTTAAACGCTAATTATATGATGAATCGGCTAAAAGATTATTATTATTTAAAATATGACCGCGCTTGCCAGCACGAGTTTGTAATTTCTGCTAAATGGCAAAAAGAAAAATACGGGGTCAAAGCTTTAGATATTGCTAAACGCCTGATTGATTATGGTTTTCATCCGCCAACTATTTATTTCCCTCTGATTGTGGAAGAAGCTTTAATGATTGAGCCTACGGAAACAGAAGGCAAAGAGACTTTGGATGCTTTTTGCGATGCCATGATTAAAATTGCCAAAGAATGTGAAACCAATCCTGATTTAGTCAAATCTGCGCCTCAGACGACCCCGGTTAAACGGCTGGATGAAGCCAAGGCCGCGCGGGAGTTAAATTTAAGGTATACGCAGTAAAATCCTCACGTGGTCTGATTCTGTGTCGCAGCTCAATAAATGAATGTCGCTGCCTGTTGCAGTTTGAATAATTTGTCTGGCTATTTGTGCCCGGTCAAATTCCGCTTTGTCGTCATAACCATCATCGCAAGTTGTGTAGGTGTTTGAATAGCCAAATATCCTGATAACAAAACAATTGTTTTGTGTTGGCTCGATATCTAGAAAACCGCCGATAATGCTGTTGAATGCATGATGCTGCCAAACCGCTTCTGCTACTTGATGGTGGGTTTGGCATATACTGCCTTCATTTCTTTTTGCTTGTTCCAGCGTAGGTTGCGGGATATTGCCCAGGGCAAGCTGTTGTTGTCTGGTGTCCATAACATAGCTGCGGCAAATATGTTCTCCTTTTATGGCGACGAACCTTAAAAAAACACGCAAATTTTGTTGCGTGACTACAAACGGCCGTGAAAAATTAAAGGACCTGATCATTGGCTTAACATAAGGGCGGCGATTTACTGGTCTTACTGTCATAACTATATATCTTGATAAAATGTTTAAAATTTCATTGAAATTAAGTATAATCAAAACATGGCTGCTAACATGCAAACAGACCGGGAATTATTTGAAAAAGGCCGGCCTTGTGTCAGGGTTTATCAATGGGACAAACCAACCATTACTTATGGTTATGCTCAAAAGCTGGAACAGATCATTGATCTTGATAAATATAGTCGAGATGGTTGGGTGGTTGAACAGCGGCCGACTGGCGGGGGGGTAGTTTTTCATAACAAGGGCAATATTTCTTTTGCTATTATTATGCCTAGAGGGAAGTTAAAAGTTGATGAGGCGGTGGCAGTAACAACGAAAAAGATTGCTGATTTCCTTAAAATATGCGGTTTGGCTGTTAAAGTTGAGAGCAATAAGAAGTCCAACCAAGCTAATCTTTGTTCTGACTATGTTTCTCGCAATGAAATTAGTTTGAACGGAAAGAAACTTGTTGGTATTGCCCAGCGTTTTGGTAAAAATGTTATACTGCAACAAGGGACAATATTTGGGGATTTTACCCAAATAAAGTTAAAGGAGCTGGAAAAATGCATGAAGCTCTTTTCTATGAAAAATTAGCTGATCAAAAAGTTAAATGCACACTTTGTCCTTGGAATTGTGTGATTGGCGAGGTCAAGGTTGGCGTTTGTTCTGTCCGCCAAAATGTCGGAGGCATGCTTTATTCTTTGATTTACGCAAAAGTTGCCTCAATTGCTGTTGACCCGATCGAAAAAAAACCGCTTTACCGTTTTCATCCTGGCACAGAAGTTTTATCGGTTGGTTCGTATGGCTGCAACATGAAGTGCGGCCACTGCCAAAACTGGCAAATCGCGCACGTGAATTATTTCACAAGCAAGCCAAGATCAGAAGATATTTCGCCCGAACGCTTAATCGCAATTGCAAAAGAAACCGGATCTTCCGGCATTGCCTGGACTTATAATGAGCCTTCCATCTGGTTTGAATATGCTTTGGCTGGCGCAAAATTAGCAAAAAAATCCGGGCTGTACACTGTTTTTGTGACCAATGGCTATATTTCAATTCCGGCGTTGGATGAAATCGCGCCATATTTGGATGCTTATAGCTTGGATATTAAGGCTTTTAATAATGAGACTTACCAAAAACTTTGCCAAATAAAAGATTTTCAGCCCATATTAGATGCCAGCGAGCGCGCCAAAAAAAAATGGAACATGCATGTTGAAGTGGTGACTAATATTATTCCTGGTTTAAATGATGAGGAAGATCAATTAAAAGGCATTGCTAATTGGATCGCGGAAAAATTGGGCGCTGACACACCCTGGCATGTGACCCGCTTTTTCCCGTTTTTAAAATACAAACATTTACCGCCAACGCCAATAGAAACATTGGAACAAGCAAAAAAAATCGGAAAACAATCCGGCCTGCGCCACGTATTTATAGGTAATGTTTAATCTGGTTTGTGCCGGTAAAAAATTAGGATAATGCATAAAATCAGCAGAATTAAGCCGCCGATCAAGCGTTCAAAATAAATTGTGCGTAGTTTCTTTTCCCCGTGTTTAACAATTTCAATTTTATCAGCGTGAATATCCAAGTCGCCGCCGTGGGTTAGGCAGGCGCGGTGGAAAGCGCCGGTTATTTTTATTTGGTCGCCTTTAAATCGGTAACTGCCGGTATGATGGATATCTTTTGCCATATCTTTTGCTGCCCAAACGCCGATTGCACTGCTGCCTTCCTTAACATTAAGCCAGACATGCTCGCCGCGAACCATAATATCGCCAATTGCCTCGCCCTGAAATTCAATCACAATGTTGTCATATTGTTTCGCGTGGTTGATCAATTTACTCGAGCCAATTGGCGCGGCAACAGCACAAGTAACTAGCAGGGAGCAACAAGCAATTAGTAAAATCCGCATCATTGGCTTCTGCCTTTGGCGCCCTTAAGCCGCGCGATGATCAAGCCAAAAAAGATGAAAATTGACATAAACTCTAATCTACCTACCCACATCTGGATAATATAAGTTATTTTTAAGCCGTCCGGCATGGAAGGATCGGTAATCCCGGTGGATAAACCCACGTTAGCAGTGGCTGATACAGACTCAAACAAAGCTTTGTCAAATGGATAACCATAAAAATGGCCCACAATAGTGCCGATTAGATAAGTAATTAAATATAAAATTAAGATGATGAGCGACGATTTAGCCAGCCGGTCTTCTAAAATAATATCTTTTATGTGATGGAATTTTTCAACGACTATCGCGGAACCCGGCGCCATAATGTGTCTGATATCCTGTTTTAATGATTTAAAAAACAGGCCAATCCTTAATAATTTTATGCCGCCGGCAGTGGAACAGGCCGATCCGCCAAAACCCATAGCCAAAATAATCATCAGCAAGGCCAGGTAGCTCCATTCCAGCGGGAATTGCGGGGCGTAAATAGTCATAAACCCTGTGCCGGAATGGGCTGATAATAATTGGTAAAACCCTTTCCTGAATATGCTGATCCAAGTAGGGTAGGTGTGGAAACGGGTCAAGCCAATGGTGGTTAGAACAAATAATGTGGTTAGCGAAAAGAACAAGGTTTTTGTCTCAATATTTTTAAACAATTCCTTGATTTTCCCATGCCATATAGCATACTGCAGGCCAAAGTTTAATGTTCCCAGCACCATCAAGGCCATGGTAACCAGCTCATAGGGGAAGCTATGGTAATATAAAATGCTTTGAGACATGGGCGCAAATCCGCCGGTATCAAAGCCGGCCATAAAAATCCACAACCCGTGTAAAATTGAACGGACTATGGGCAGGCCTTCCAGAAAACCGATCAAAGCCAGGAAGGCTGTGCCAATGATTAAATAAGTGATGCTGATAAGCCAGATAAAGCGGGCAGTGTGGATCACGTTGGGAAGCACTTTTTCTTCCCTGGCTTCACCCACATACATGCGGTAAGCGCCGGCTGTGCCTTTTACAAAAAAGGTCAAGCCAATCAAAACAATGCCTTGGCCGCCCAAGAACATCATTAAATGCCGCCACATGTTAACAGAATTAGGCGCATAATCAAGATTAATAATTAAGGCCAACCCTGTGGTGGCAAATGCGCTCATCGTGTCAAAACAAGCATCCAGGTAAGAATTAAAATGTCCGGAAAGAAACAATGGGATAGCCCCCATAAACATGGCCATTAGCCAGGAAAAAGAAGTAACAGCCAGGCCCTGGCTCCAGTTTAAATCCTTAGAAGATGGGAAGACTTTTTGCATGAATATCCCGATGAAAACAGTTAAGCTCAGGCTAAAAAAGAAATTAACAGCCTGGTCCCATTCTTTGAAAATAAGGGCAGTGATAAGGGGAATCAGCATGATAAGACCCAAGGCGACTGTTAATTTGCCAATATAATGAATAACAGTCCTTATGTCTCCCTTGGTTGGGCGAAGCAGCATTTATTCCCTGCCCAAGAGCGCTTCTTGGAGCGCTTTGACCTGTTCTTTTGCGCTAAGGGCAATAATTGAATCATCCGGCAAAAGAATTGTATCGCCTTTTGGGAAAATAATATGATTGCCTCTTACAATAGTGGATAAAACACAATCAGCCGGAAGGTTGAGCTCTTTAATTTGCTTGTTAGCTACCGGAGATTTGGCTTTGATAATAGCTTCTACAATTGAAATGCGCCCGCGTTTTAAGGCCAGTAAGCTGAAAATGTCGCCAATGGTTGATTCTTCTTCAATTAATTTGCTGATAATAGTAGTGCTGGATACAGTATCAATGCCCAGCTTGGTAAAGGTAATTTCATTTCTTGGATTGTTTACCCGGGCAAGGACACGGGGTACGCCAAAAGTAGCTTTGGCTAACTGGCAAATGATCAAATTGTCCTCGTCATCACCGGTAACCGCCACTGCTACCTGGGCGCGGGCAATGCCTCCATCCTCCAATTTGGCAGGGTCGCAGCCGTCCCCGCTGATGACCAATACTTTATCCAGGTCTTCTGCCACTTTACGTGCGATTTTTTCGTTTTTTTCAACTAAGGCAACATCAAAGTTTTTCTCGGACAATGTTCTGGCCAGGTAATCGCCAACTTTGCCTCCGCCGATAATTAGTACATACATTTTTACGATTCCTTTTTTTCAGGGTTGCATTTATATTCAATTAGGCAAACATTGTCGCCAATATTAAGCTCCAGCCTTGAAGGAGTTTTGAGCAGGGCATTTTTGAATATTTCCGCTACAATAGTGGTTGTGCCAATAGTGTCAAGGCCGAATTTCTTGTAGATATCAGCCCTTAACGGGTCATAAATGCGGGTTAAAACCTGGGGCACATTGTATATTTTTTTAGCGATCTCGCTGGTCATGATGTTGGAATTATCGCCGTTTGTGACAGCGGCCAGCGCGTCAGCCCGTTCAATGCCAGCCCTTTTTAGTATGTCGGTATCAAAACCAACACCGGTGATGGTTACGCCATTAAAATCAGAACCAAGCCGCTTAAA
>Ga0172375_10009161_pt1 | contig 13101 bp, 11 predicted proteins | sample LakKiv1m_FD_114537 | JGI IMG/M metagenome (GOLD analysis project Ga0172375, IMG submission 114537) | Freshwater microbial communities from Kabuno Bay, South-Kivu, Congo - kab_092012_11.1m | ecosystem: Environmental > Aquatic > Freshwater > Lake | place: Democratic Republic of the Congo...
CTACCAGGGCCGCACCTACAAGGGCTACCGCGGCATGGGTTCCTTGGGCGCCATGCAGCAGGGCAGCCGCGACCGCTACTTCCAGGAGGGCATTGAGAGCCAGGCCAAGCTGGTGCCCGAGGGCATCGAAGGCAAGGTGCCCTACCGCGGCTCGCTCTCCACCATGATCTACCAGCTCATGGGCGGCCTGCGCTCCGGTATGGGCTACATCGGTGCCCGCACCATCCCCGAGATGCGAAAAAAGGCGAAATTCGTACGCATCACCGCGGCCGGCCTCAAGGAAAGCCATGTCCACGACGTCATCATCACCAAGGAGGCGCCGAACTACCGGCTGGGGGAGTAGGAAAAGCAATGAACAATGAAGAATTAAGCAGGCAAGGGCGGTGCTCCTCCCCATTATTCATTCTTCACTGTTAATTCTTCATTCCCAAAGGGCACTCCATGAACATCCATAGCGAACGCATCCTCATCCTCGATTTCGGCTCCCAGTACACCCAGCTCATCGCCCGCCGGGTGCGGGAGGCTGGGGTCTATTGCGAATTGCACCCGTGGGAGATGGACGGCCCCGCTATCCACGCCTTCAAACCTAACGGTATCATCCTCTCGGGCGGGCCGCAGTCGGTGCATGAGACGGAAACCCCGCGAGCGGACGATGTGGTCTTTTCCTTAGGCGTGCCGGTGCTGGGCATCTGCTATGGCCTGCAAACCATGGCCGCCCAGTTGGGCGGCGAGGTAGAACCGGCCAGCCATCGCGAGTACGGCTACGCCCAGGTGCGGGCCCGCAGCCACTCGAAACTGCTCGCCGACATCGAGGACCACGCCAGTCCCGAGGGCTACGGCCTGCTCGACGTCTGGATGAGCCACGGCGACCGGGTCACCAAGCTGCCACCTGGCTTCGCCGCCATCTGCGAGACCGACAGCGCCCCCATGGCCGGCATGGCCGACGAAACGCGCCACTTCTACGGCCTGCAATTCCACCCCGAGGTAACCCACACCCGCCAAGGGCGACGGATCATCGAACGCTTTGTCCACGACATCTGCGGCTGCGGCCGCCTCTGGACCCCGGACAACATCATCACCGACTCCATCGAACAGGTGCGCGCCAAGGTCGGTACCGACGAGGTACTGTTGGGCCTTTCCGGCGGGGTGGATTCCTCGGTGGTGGCCGCCCTGCTCCACAAGGCGATCGGCGACCAGCTTACCTGCGTCTTCGTGGACAACGGCCTGCTGCGCTTGAACGAGGGCGAGCAGGTGATGGCCACCTTTGCCCGTCACATGGGAGTCAAGGTGATCCGGGTCAACGCCGAGGAGCGCTTCCTCGGGAAGCTAAAGGGCGAAGAAGACCCGGAGAAAAAAAGAAAAATCATCGGCACCACCTTCATCGAGGTCTTCGAGGAGGAGGCGGCCAAACTCACCAACGTCAAATGGCTGGCCCAGGGCACCATCTACCCCGATGTCATCGAGTCGGCCGGCGCCAAGACCGGCAAGGCCAAGGTGATCAAGAGCCACCACAACGTGGGCGGCTTGCCGGAGCACATGAAACTCGGCCTGGTGGAACCGTTGCGGGAACTCTTCAAGGACGAGGTCCGCAAGATCGGCGTCGAACTGGGGTTGCCCAGCGAGATGGTCTTTCGCCACCCCTTCCCCGGCCCTGGCCTCGGGGTCCGCATCCTGGGCGAGGTCCGAAAAGACTACGCCGACACCCTGCGCCTGGCCGACGACATCTTCATCGAGGAATTACACAAACACGACCTCTACGACAAGGTCTCCCAGGCCTTCACCGTCTTTCTGCCGGTGCGTTCGGTGGGGGTGGTCGGCGACAACCGCCAGTACGCCCATGTGGTAGCACTGCGGGCCGTGGAGACCATCGATTTCATGACCGCCCGCTGGGCCCATCTGCCCTACGAGTTCCTCGACCACGTCACCCGGCGCATCTGCAACGAGGTGCGCGGCCTCTCACGCGTGGTCTACGACATCACCGGCAAGCCGCCAGGCACCATCGAGTGGGAATAAACCGAAAGGGGGAACCACCTGCCGCTCCCGCCTCCCCAGTGTCCATTCCCCCCCTTGCCGCCACCAACCACCGGCTCTCATTGCATTTGTCAGCGGCTATTTTTTCAGCTATTATTGAATAGATTGCTCGTCATCCGCCAGCCACCTCCCAACGCGGGGATACGTGATGCCTAAAAAGACCGCCGCACCGGAAAACGTGCCCGACCTTGATCGCGCCAACCGCCTGCTCGACAGCTTCGGCCACATCGCCGCCACCCTCAACACCCCGCAACTCAGCCACGACCAGCGCCTGGCCCGCATCCTCGACAGCATCCTCGACTACCTTGGCGTGGAACAAGGCTCCATCATGGTCATGGACAAAAAGGGAGGATTGATAGTCCGCGCCGCGACCCGCACCGAACTGATCGGCCACACCCAGCGACTGGACAACGGCTCGGTCGCCGCCTGGGTGGCGCATCACCGCGAGCCACTCTTTATCCCGGACATCTCCAAGGACAAACGCTTCAAGAGCCAGTGCCGCAAGAATTACAAAAAGAATGCCCTGCTCTCGGTGCCCATTCTCCACAAGAACAAGATCCTCGGCATCATCAACGTCACCGACAAGGCCGGCGAGGACAACCTGCTCAAGGAGGACATCACGCGGCTGTTGGACTTCACCGGCCTGGTGCTCTCGCTCCTGTTGCAGCAAGGATTGCAGGATGAGGTAAAAAAACAGCGCGACACCCTGCGCCAGCGCAACCAGGAACTCCAGCGGCAGCAGGAGATGCGGGCCGAACTCTCGAAGCTGCTGATCCACGACCTCAAGGGACCGCTCTCCGAAGTAGTGGCCAACCTCGATATCCTCTCCTACTCCATCCACGACGAACAGCGGGAATTCCTGGAGTCGGCGCAGATCGGCTGCAACCGGGCGGTGCGCATGGTGGCCAATCTCGGCACCATCGACAAGATCGAGGATGGCCAGCTCGCCCTTATCCGCGAGACCGTCGATCCCAAGGTCATCCTGGAAGAATCACTGAGCAGCATGCGCGGGCTCGCCCGCATCAAGGACATCGGCATCACCATGGCCATGCCGGATGAGGATTTGCCACCGATCGAACTCGACCGCATCCTGATTCTACGGGTCATGCAGAACCTCCTGACCAACGCCCTTGGCTACAGCCCGGCCGGCACCACCATCTCCTTCGGCTGCCGAGTCGTTGATAGCCGCAGGCTGGAATTCTTCGTCGAGGATCAGGGGGCCGGCATCCCGCCGGAAAAACGCGGGACCATCTTTGAAAAGTACACCCGTATCTCTGACAAACAGGACGCCTTGGTCGGCACCGGCCTTGGCCTCTATTTCTGCCGCCTGGCGGTGGAACTCCATCGCGGCAAAATCGGCGTCGAAGGCACCCCCACCGGCGGCAGCCGTTTTTCCTTCACCCTGCCGCTGTAAAGGCGAGTACACGAGGTTTCCGTATGCCGGCAAAATTGCCCAAGGACATGACCTTTCTCATCGTGGACGATGTGGACAATATGCGTCGCTCCATCAAGGCGATGCTGAAGCTGCTGAACTACGGCCGCGAATACTACGAAGCGCCCAATGGCCGCGATGCCTGGAAATTATTACAGGATAAGGACCTCACCTTCGACTTCATCATCTCCGACTACTACATGCCGCGCATGTCCGGCACCGAACTGCTCAATCTGGTAAGGGCCAACAAGAAAACCCGCGACATCCCCTTCCTGATGATCACCGCCGATGCCAACATGGACATCGTCGCCGAGGCGGCGGAACATGATGTCGATGCCTACATGACCAAGCCCTTTGTTACCGCGACCCTGGAACAGAAGATCAACGAACTCCTCGATCACCTTAACAACCCCGACCCGATGACCCGTCATCTCCTCAATGCCCGCGAACTGGACGAAAAGGGCGATTTGGCCGGCGCCATCGCCGAGGCGACCAAAGCGACCGCGATCAACACCCGCTCCTCGCGGCCCTTCCGCGAACTGGGCCGCCTGCTGCTTAAAAAAGGCGACCTCAAGAAAGGCCAGCTCTGCTTTGAGAAGGCCATCGAACTCAATCGCCTCGACGTCTCTTCCTACCACGCCTTGGGCCAGATCTACTTCCGCCTCAATCAGGTGGAAAAGGCGATGCAATTCTTTTCGCGGGCCATGGAGATCAGCCCCAGACACTCCGACCGGGCGCTCAATTTCGCCAAATTGCTGCTCAAGAAAAACCGGACCGTGGAAGCGGAAAAAATCCTCAAGATGGTGATCAAGAGCAAGGTCAACGACATCGACCTGCGCGAGGAAGTGGCCGATGCCTGCGCCCAGAACGGACTCTTAGAGTTGGCGGTAAAAACTTACCAGGACGTGCTCAAGGACGACCCGGAACGCTTCTACCTGAGCAAGAAAATCGGACTTACCCAACTCCAGGCCGACGACAAAAACGAGGCCTTGCGCGGACTCGAAAAAGTGGCGGAAAAATTCCCCGAGGACGTCGAGGTGATGCTGGTACTGGCCAAGACCTACTTCGAAATGCGCATGACCTCCCGGGCCGATTGGTGGGCCGGCAAGCTGCTCCGCCTCGACCCGAAAAACGAGGAGGCGCGGGAGATTGCCCGCAACTGCATCTGACCGCCCATGAGAGCCTGAGGCAATGGCCGAATCCGATTCCATTCTCGTCACCATCCATTCCGATACCGCCGTTGGGCAACAGCTCATCGGCGACCGCTGGCTCGGCTTTTTCTACACCCTCCGCAGCGCGCTCCAGGAGGAGGCTGTCGCCGAACTCGAAGGCACCGACGAACTCCTGCTTTTCCAGCACCACCAGCTCGCCAGGGCAGTGAACTCACTCTTCACGCACCTCGACCAGACCAAACACCAATACCAATGGGACCAGGCCCATGGCCCGGCACCGGTCCAGATCATCATCCACCTCGGCACCGCGGGCAACCTGCCGCAACCATTGCGCGACCCCGACTCCAAGGTCTGGGCGCTGCTCAATCACGAGACGTTATACATCACCAAGCCGCTCAGGGAACAATGGGCAGCGCTGGCGCAGGGGGGCGAACTGGCCGCCCACCATATCGGCGAGGATGAGGTTGGATTCTTCCCGGTAAAATTCCCGGCCCGCGGTCTCACACCCCGCGAACCGCTCTTCCCCAGTCGCCGCTTGACAAGGCAGCCCGACCAAAAAAAATGTTTCTACTGCGGCATGACCGCGCACCAACCGGCCAACTGCCCCAGCAAGCTACTCACCCTCCAGATGCAAGGACTGCCGCTGGTGGGCTACCAGCCGCTCGCGCAACTGAATGAACTCTTCCACGACGCCTTCACCCACCAGGAGCGGCTGCTGACCATTCTCTCACCGGGAGTAGCCACCTCGCAACTGCGCCGCGACCTGATGCTACAGGCCTACGTCGCCTTCTTCGATCTCTGCAAGATCTACCAGCCACGCTTCCTTTGGAATATCGCCTTTTCCGCCCATTCCCGCTGGCAGGACCTGGGCCGGGCCGAAACGATCAGCGTTGACAGCCAGAGCCTTTATCTCGGCCTCGACTGCCTGCGCGTTGGCCAGTACGCCCAGGCCGAGGATCTCTTTGTCGATGAATCCCGGCGGCCCAAAGGCAAGCAGTTCCACGCCACCATCGGCCGCGCCTTCGTTTCGTTGGAGACCAACCGCGAACACGACATGGGCCACTACCTCGAAAGCGCCATGCGGATGATCACCACCGACAAGGACCGCATCTACATCTCGCTCTTGCTCGCCCGCTACTACAACCTGCTCGACAACGCCTGGAAGACGGAACATGCGCTGGACAACGTCTTCACCATCGACCGCGAATGCCTCGATGCCCTTTACGCGCAAGTCCAGCTCGCGGTTAAAAACGGCTTCGGCGACCGTGCCATCAACCAGTTACGGCCCTTGATCATCGGCCAGAAGGAACTCTTCATCCAGGCCCTGATGGATCCAGAACTCATACCCATCGAAGGGCCGGTGGAGGAGATCCTCGCCGCGCGGCTGGAAGCGCAGCAGCAGGAGGCGGAGGAGCAATTCGCCAAGGCCCGTTCCGTGGTGCAGGAACTCCAGGGCTGGCTCCCCGCGGAGGAGCCGGAGATGAAGCATCTGCTCGGGGATTTCGCCATGATCGAGCAGCAGTTCGAGCAGCGCAGCTACTACGACCTGATCGATGTGGCGGAAAAAGCGCGCATCCTCCTGCGCGCCTGCTACCGGGTCCAGGAGGCGAAACTCGACGCGCTGAAACAGCGGACGGAAAAGACCATGCAGCGGTGGGAGGGGTACCGCTACTTCTGGAACTCCTACACCTACCAATCGCTCTTCAAGGAATTCCTCACCATCCTGACGGCAATCAAGACGACCCTGACGGCGGCGCAAGAGAGCGCCGTCAAGAAAATGCACGGTTCACTCTATCGGGAGGTCATCGAAAAACTGGACCAGGCCGAGGAGCAGTTCGAGGTACTCAAGCGGATGACGGTCAGGATGGCATGGATGCGCACCCTCCTCGACAGCCTCAAACTCTTTGCGCGCAAATTGCTCATCACCGAGGTGAGTATGCTGGCGGCAGCCGCCGTCCTGTTGCCGACCATGATAGTGCTATCGGGCGACGCTTCAGACACCGGTCTCGCATCCATGCTGCGGGATACCTGGTTCCAAAAACAGGCGATTCAGCTCATCACGCTGCTCATCGCGCCGATCCTGGCCCTGGCCCAAACTCTCTGGGCAATCATGGACTCTTGATCAGGCCGGGGATTCGTCACTGCCCACCACTCGGTTGCCGCCTTGCTGACGCGCCTCCCGCCGCCGCCGTTCCGCCCGCATGACCAAGGGGTCGATGACCGGCTTGGCCAATTCCGTCGCCTCGACTACCCCCACCGACAAAGTAAGCGTTAGATTATCGCCAGCCGACGTGGTAAAGGCAGTCTGCTCCACCCGCCGCCGCAGACGTTCCGCGAGTTCGCGGCCACTCTCCAGCCCGCCGTGGGAAAGGGCATAAAATTCCTCGCCGCCGAAACGACCGATCTCGTCCTCCCGCCGCTTGCTGGCAGCCAGCAGATCGGCCACCTCGGCCAGCACCCGATCCGCCTCCACCTCGCCAAGCCGGCCACGGATCGCGACGAAATCATCGATGGCCAGCAATAGAAAGGAAAAATTGTTGATGAGCTGCTTTTTCATCTGGCCAAAGCTCATCTCCAGCAACGTCTGCATGATGTTACGCTTCGGCAGCCGGGTCAGTTCGTCGAAGTAGCCGATCTTCTGGAGCAGGTCCTTTTGCTCCATCTCCTTGGTCACGTCGGTGAGCAAACCCAAGGAAACAAGGATGCCATCCTCGGCAAACGATCTGGTCACGGCGCGATCCTTTAGCCACAAGGCGCGCCGGCCCGCCATCACCACCTTGTAGACCGCCTCTACCCCACCCTGACGGCAAGCGGTGTCGCGCAACCCCTGGCGAAAGGTTTCCAGTTCCTGCCGGGTAACAACCTCTTCCAGCACCTCGTCGCCGAGTTCGGCATAGTGGTATTCCCGGCGATCGAGCACCGATTGCCGCAGCACCTCGGCCACCTCGGCGCTCCGACAGCGCAACAAACCACACAGGCGCTCGCTGGCAAACTCATACCAGATGACGTTTTCCTTCTCCCGCCAGGCCGCGATATAGCTCATAAATGGCGCGCCGGTCGCCTCAACGGCCCGGAAGCCGTCGATCCAGGCAACCACCTGCTCTTTCAACGCGTCACTATACTCCTGGTTGAGAATCCGGCCGCAATATCCCCTCGCCCCCATTGCAGAGGCGCCGTCGTTCAGCAACATAAAGTCCCCCCTTCTGCTGCCTGACTTTCTTGCCTACCTGTACCGGCCGTTGCCTGCCACGACCGCATTGTTATTGCATACAGGCGCCGCAAACCCAAGTCAAGCCTTAACCAGGGCCGCTCCGCTTTTCCCTCCCTGTTGCGGCACAAGGGGCAACCGGAAGCACTTGACAAAAAATAAGGGCGAGCGTATCCCATAACCAGAAGCGTAGGCAGTAGCTATCCCCTTCCACCACGGTCGTTTATGGAACATCCGATCCTTTTTGTTGACGACAACCCGGTGATCCTGAAGACCATCGAGGTGGCCTTTGCCAGGGAACCCTATCCGCTGCTCACCGCCACCAGCGGTGAGGCCGCGCTGGCAATAGTGCAAAGCCACCGCCCCCACGTCATCGTCAGCGATCTGCGCATGGAGGGCATGGACGGCCTTACCCTGCTGCGCAAGGCGCGCAAGTTCGACCCGCATTTTGTGGGGATGATCTTCTCCGCCTACATGGACCTCGACTGCATCATGCAGGCGGTCTCCGAGGACGCGGTCTGGCGCTACATCGCCAAACCATGGCAGGACAGCCGCGAACTGGTGGTGGCGGTCAACAACGCCATCGAGCTTTACGAAGCGCGGATGGCCAGGCACCATGCCGAGGAACAACTTGCCCGCGCCGAACGCCTTGCCGCCCTGGGACACCTCGTTACCGGCATCGCCCACCAGTTCAACAACATCAATGTCGGCATCATGGGTTACACCCAGATGGCGCTGGCCAGCCCCGAGCTGAACGCGGAAACCAAAGACCATCTCCAGCACATCCATATTTTCGCCAAACGCGCCTCCCAGATCGTCAAGGAACTCTCGGCCTTCAGCGACCAGAGTCAGATGTGGGGCTTCTCCCGCGCCGATCTCACTCATATCGCCGAAGAAGTGCTCGATCTTTTCGGAAAAACCATGGCCAGCGAAGAAATCCGGTTGGAGAGTACCTTGCGGCCGACTCCCTCGGTGGAGGTAAACGTCGGGCTGGTCAAGCAACTGCTGGCGAATTTCATCACCAATGCCGCTCACGCCACGGTCGGTCAGGCAGCACGCACGGTAAGGCTCGAAACCGGCTGTGAAGGGGAGCGGGTCTTTGTGCGGGTTTCGGACAACGGTTGCGGCATCCCCAAAAAATACCGCGCCAGGATATTCGACCCTTTCTACACCACCAAAGGAGCCCAAGCGCCGAACGGCTCACCACAAGCAACGCTGCCCGGCGTGGGTCTCGGCCTGAGCCTCTGCCAGACCATTGCCCAAAATCACAACGGCGAGATCACCGTGGCCTCCGAAGTGGGCAAGGGCTCCACCTTCACCTTCTGGTTACCCACCGCGGACTCGGCCGCCGAGGAATAACCGGGCAACACCGCGCGGTAGCACCCGGCCCCTTCAGCCGTCGAGGCGAAGAAGCTCAACATCGCCCCAAGCGCCAAGCTGTTCGTCCTTGATGACCACCACCCCCTGCACGCCGTCAATGGCCTTGGCCACGGCCAGGGCGTGGTCGAGGTCACGCACGCTCCGCACCACGTTGCCAATGCGAGTGGCCGCGGCGTCGGCCAGGCTGGTGGAACCAGCGAGCACGGTAACCGCATCGGCGGCGCCAAAGCTCAGGGAATGGCCCACGGTGCCGGAAGAGGTGCAGAGGCCGAGCGGCATCCGGCCAAGCGCAATTTTCAGGCCAATCCGGTTGCTGAGCGGCGAGGCGCCGGCAAAAATCGCTACCACGCACTCCTGGCGGCGGGCGAGGAAAATGTCGCCGCCATTTTCGATACTGACCTCGTCCACCCCTTCGATGGCCAGCAGATCTCGCCCCACGAACTCCGCCATGGCGCCGGCCACCGCGGCCATGGGACCAACCCCGGCAACGACCCCGGCCCGCAACATCTCCTTGGCAATGGGCGGCGCGAGCGGGTCAAGGGGCTGGGGAACCAGCGCCGGCAAAAAGGCGGGATGGTCGGCAATGTATGCTTCCAGTTGGGCACGGTAGCGCAACACCGCCGCTTCGGCCTCCGCGGCCACATCGCGGCTGGCCAGAATATGCAGGTCGGTCTCCCGCACCTGTACGCTGAAGGTGGCGAGATTGCCGGCGCTGACCTGGTTACGGTAGTCGCGCTGGCGGTAGGAGGCGGGGGCCGGCTTGATGTTCTTTTTCGATTTGGCGGTCATGACGTGCTCTGGTATGGTGCGACAACCCTTGCACAGTACCTGTTCGGAGAGAGCGATGCAACGCCGGAAAAATGCCCCCCCCCACCTCATCCTCTTCACCCGCTGGCCCGAGGCCGGCAACGCCAAGACCAGGCTCATTCCGGCGCTGGGGGCAAAAGGGGCCGCGCGGGCGCAGCAACGGATGAGCGAGACGGCCTTTGCCACCCTGGTCCATTACCGCGCCCTTACCGGCACAAGCCTGGAGGTATGCTTCAACGGCGGCAACGAGGCCTCATTCCGCAACTGGCTGCCAGACGCCAATCGTTACACGGAACAGGTTAACGGCGATCTCGGCGACAGACTCGCCCGCGCCTTTGCGGTGGCATTTGACAAAGGCCACGGGCCGGTGGTGATAGTCGGCGCCGACTGCCCGACCTTGGCGGCGCAGCACCTCGCGGCCGCCTTTCGTGCCTTGGCCGACCACGACCTGGTGCTCGGGCCAGCCACCGACGGCGGGTACTATCTCATCGGCATGGACCGGCTGCGCACCGGACTCTTTGCCGACATCCCCTGGAGCACGGCCACCGTGCTCCAGGCAACCATGGCCAAGGCGCAGACCTTCGGCCTCCACCACCACCTGCTGGAAACCCTGCCTGATGTCGATCGCCCCGCGGACCTCACGCATCTCGGTCATCATCCCGGCCCGCAATGAGGAAGCGGCGCTGCCGGCCACACTGGCGGCGCTTACCTCGGAAGCGGTGCATGAGATCATCGTGGCCGATGGCGGCAGCAGCGACAGGACAGCGACCATTGCCAGCCAAGCTGGCGCCACGATAGTGGCAAGCCCCCCAGGCCGTGGCCGGCAGATGAACACCGGCGCGGCAACAGCCACGGGCGACATCCTTTTCTTCCTCCACGCCGACACGCTGGCGCCCCCCGGCTTTGCCGCCGAAATCCACCGAATACTGGCCGACCCGGCCGTGGTCTTGGGCGCCTTCCGGCTCGGGATCGCCGGGCACACCCCTGGCTATCGGGTCATCGAAACCTTGGCCAATCTGCGGGCCCACCTGGGCCTGCCCTATGGGGATCAGGGGTTTTTCCTGCGAACTCCGGATTTCCGCGCCATGGGCGGCTTTGCCGATCTCCCGCTGCTCGAAGATGTGGAGCTGGTACGCCGGTTATGGCAGCGGGGGAAAATCCGCCTGGCCGCGAGCGCGGTGCGCACCTCGGCCCGCCGCTGGCAACGGTTGGGAATCTTACGGACGACGCTACGGAACCAACTAGTGTTGTTGGGTTTTCTGCTGGGCCAGCCCCCTGACCGCCTTGCCCGCTGGTACCGGCGCGGCCTCCCCGACTGAGATGGCCGGGGCTTTCGGCAGGAACTGCTTCTGGAGTTTTTCGTCCCGGACAAAAAGCAGCAACTGACGGGAGGTGGCAGTAAGATAGGGCGCGGTCATGGATTGCCGCAACAGCGGGGCGGTGGTGGCAACCACTCCGGTCAGGGCCATGAAGAGGGTCGAGGCAAGCAACACCGCCTTGCTGAGACCGAAAAGGCCACCCATGAGCCGGTCGAACCAGCCAAGCAACGATACGCTCATCACCTTGCGCAAGCCCCAACCGACTCCGATGATCGCCAGATAAACAAGCAGGAAGAGTAGGGCATAGGTGAGGAGAAAGCTGAAACGCGATGGGATGTACGATTCGAGCACCGCACCGAACTGCCGGTAATAGCGGCCAGCGGCAAGGAAACCGAGGATGAGGGCAAATAACGAGGCGAGCTGGCGCACCAGGCCGATCCAAACGCCACGGGCCAGAAAGAGGATAAAAATGATGAGAACGCCGATGTCAAGCGAGTTCATAGCTGTTTTCCTCTTCTCAAGAAAGCGTGTTTCGCATAAAATAGCAAGCAATTTGGGGCGCTGGCCGCAGCATTGCGGACAGCGACTTTCGTAAAACCATGCGGACAGCCATGACTTCTCTTGCCGGCGGACATATTTCCTTACTACCATCGGCGCCGTGGGGTGCGGCCCTGGGCCTGAACGAGCCGCTGCCCATCACCCTGCTCGACCTTAATCCGCTGGCCGAAATCAGCCCGCCGCAACTGATCGAGGTGCTCAGCGTGACGGAACAGGAGCGCTATCAGGGATTCCGTTACCCAAAACGCCAGCAAGAATGGCTTGGCGGCCGCATTGCCGCCAAGGCAGCGGTACAGGAACTGCTCGCCAGACTCGGCTTTGCTTCGCCGGCCGCCACCGCCCTCGTCATCGCCAGCGACCATAACGGCAAACCCCGGATTGCGTTTACCGGCCTGCCACGCACCGTGCACATCTCCATTTCCCACAGCCACGGCCAAGCTGTGGCCATGGCCAGCCTGCGGCCTTGCGGCATCGACCTCCAATATTTCACCCCCACGACGGCGCGGGTCAGGGAAAAATTCGCCACCACGGCGGAGGAAAAAATACTCGCCGCGACACTTGGCAAACAACCAGAAATCACCCGCCTCACCCTGCTATGGTCCGCCAAGGAGGCCATCCGCAAGATAGCGCCAATCACGCCGCTGCCCCCCTTCCAGGCCATGACGCTCTCGGCGGTCCAACCGGCGGGCGCGGAATATCTTTTCCTTTTCTCCGCCCCGGAAATATGCCACAATGCGCACCTGCGGGTGGTGGCCACGGTACTCGATGACTATGCCCTGGCCGCCAGCCTCTTGCCCACTAGGGAGTAACCTGTATGGAAATCACCCGCTTCCTGGCCAGCGTTCCCCTCTTCAACGGTCTCACCACAAATCAGTACGACGACCTGGCCATGATCGCCACCGACCAGACCATCCGCAAAGGCCAGCCCATCTTTGCCGAAGGCGACCCCGGCAATGGCTTCTATGTCGTGGGCAGCGGCCTGGTCAAGATCTACAAGCTTTCCCTCGATGGCAAGGAACAGATCCTCCACCTCTTCGGGCCGGGCGAGCCCTTTGCCGAGGCCGCCGTCTTCACCGGCTCCTCCTTTCCGGCCCACGCCATGGCCCTGGAGGAAAGCCGGATCTTCTTCTTCCCGCGCCAGGCATTCATCGACCTCATCCGCATCAACCCTGACCTGGCCATGAACATGATGGC
>Ga0172375_10009162_pt1 | contig 13100 bp, 9 predicted proteins | sample LakKiv1m_FD_114537 | JGI IMG/M metagenome (GOLD analysis project Ga0172375, IMG submission 114537) | Freshwater microbial communities from Kabuno Bay, South-Kivu, Congo - kab_092012_11.1m | ecosystem: Environmental > Aquatic > Freshwater > Lake | place: Democratic Republic of the Congo...
AAGGGAAGCTCCATGCCCGGATAGGGTTCAAAGCCTGCGGGGAAATGAAAGTCGGCCGTGCTTTTCTCGAACACCAGTTCCTGGTGCCGCGGGCCGAAAGCTTCTTCAGCGGGAACGTTGAACGAGAGCTTCTCACCTTGACGCCGCCCCAATAGCCTGGACTCCAGCCCCGGTATCACCTGGGCGAATCCCGTGACAAAATCCATCACTTCAGGTTCGTCGGAACCCTTCAAGATTGGTCCTTCAACAACACGGACCCGGTATTTGATCTTCACGTAGCACCTGGAATCCGAAATCGCGAACTCCGGCTGAGGGCTTCTATCGGTCATTCAATCATCCTCCGCAGGGAATTGTTCTTCCTGTCCTTCAGGACATATAATCATCTCATCCAGCATCGCACAAGATGGCCGGAGCTTTTCCTTTCAAGCCGGGGCGGTTCTTTGCACACAGGACCGACCTCCGGGCAGCGGTCCTGAAAGGTGCATCCCCGGGGCAACTGCCTCAGGTCGGGGACCATTCCGGAAATCACATGAAGCCGCTGCCTCCGGCCGGATCGGCCTTCGCCGATCCTGGGAATAGACTTAAGTAGCCCCACGGTGTAAGGATGCTGCGGCTCGCGGAAGAGATCCTTCACCGGCGCTTCCTCCACTATCATCCCGGTGTACATGACGGCTATACGATCAGCCATTTCGGCCACCACGCCCAGATCGTGGGTAATAAGGATGATGCCCGTTCCTTTACCAGTCTTGATCTCGTTCATCAGTTCAAGGATCTGCGCCTGGATGGTGACGTCCAGCGCAGTGGACGGCTCGTCGGCAAGCATGAGCTTCGGGTCGCAGGCTAGGGCCATGGCTATCATCACCCGCTGCCTCATTCCGCCGCTCATCTGATGGGGGTAATCCTTGGCCCTCTGCGCGGGAGAAGGGATTCCCACCTTCTGGAGCATGTCCACGGCTGCGGCTGCGGCTTCGGATCTGTTCATGTTCCTGTGGAGACTGAATACCTCCGCAATCTGGTCGCCCACCCTGAAAACAGGATTCAGGGACGTCATAGGTTCCTGGAAGATCATGGAGATGTCATTACCGCGGATGCGGCGCATTTCCGATTCGTCAAGCCGCAGCAAGTCCTTCCCTTGAAAGAGGATCTCTCCTTCTACGATCTTGCCCGGCGGCGAGGGCACGAGCCTCATGATGGAGAGGGCCGTGACGCTCTTGCCGCAACCGGACTCACCAACCAGCCCGACGGTTTCTCCTTCGTTCAGGTACAGGTCCAGACCGTCTATGGCAACGGCAAGTCCGTTGTCGTAACTGAAGACCGTCTTGAGTCCTTTGATGCTTAGCAGCCTGTCGTTCATTACTGGGTTCCGCGTTGTCGGCCGATGCTAACGGTTGAAGACGGGTTTTCTCTTTTCTACAAACGCTTCCAGGCCCTCTTTACCGCTGGGGTGAGCCGCACAGTTGCGAAGTGCGATCCTCTCCATCTCGATGTGCGTCTCGAAGGGGGTGCTGAAAGAGTCATTGAGGAGTTGCTTGGCACAAGCAAAGGACTCCAGGGACACGCTGCTCATTTCTTCAAGCATTCTCGTGGCTTCTTCCACGGTGTGGCCGTCTTCCACCACTTTGGTCACGAGCCCCCATTCCAGGGCCTGGTCCGAAGTGATGGGCTTGTCGAAGGCCGCGATCTCCAGTGCCTTTGCCAGACCCACAATCCTCGGGAGGGTGAATGTCCCGCCGCCGTCAATGGACAGTCCGTTTGAAGTGTAGGCCTGCCGCAGGACCGCGGATCGGGCCATCACACGGAAGTCGCACGCCAGAGCCAGCGAGAAGCCGCCTCCTGCTGCAACTCCGTTAACAGCTGCCACAACAGGCTTTCTCATGCGGCGGATCTCAAGAACGGACTGATGATACCGGCTTGCGGCAAAGTGGAATGCCGAAGGGAGACCTTCGGGCCAGTTTACGGCCCACTTGAGATCCGCTCCCGCGCAGAAGGCCTTACCCATGCCCGAGACTACCACCCCCCGGATCGTATCGTCCACGGCAAGAGTGGTGAGGTGTTCAGCCAACGTTGTAATGGTGTCCAGGTCAAACGCGTTGAAAGCCTTGGGCCTGTCGAACATGACGTGGGCTATCTCGCCGCACAGAGTCACTTTGACCGTCGCCGTCATATCGTAACCTCCGTTGTTGCGGTGTCGGCAGTCGCCAAGCGCGCCCGCCTCTGCTTCTCATCCTATCAGATTCGGTAACAGGCATTGCGCGCTTCTAGAGGTGGCTCATGAATTGGTATCAGGGTTCCGCTGCGGACGCAATGAGATTGAGACAACAAAGTGAGCGTCGAGTTGCGCGGCCGTTATTGTTCGTCAAAGGATCCCACCGACATATGCCTGCCTACCTCCGCTTCATTCTGCGGAGGCTATTTCTCGGACGCCGAGGCTGCCTCTGAGGTCGTCCATCTCTCTGTGGCCGGTGAGCGTGAGGAAGGCCTTTTCAAGGTTTCCGCCGGCACTGGCTATGGTGTTCTTGATGTTTTCCGGTGTGTCGGACGTGACTATTTTGCCTTTGTGGATGATTGTAATAAGGCTGCATATCTCTTCGGCCACGGCAAGGGTGTGGGTGGAGAGAAATACCGCCATGCCGCGGGAGCGGGCCATCTCGGTGAAGAGATCCTTGACGAGGCGGACTCCACGGGGATCGAGCCCCACCATGGGTTCGTCAATAATGAATATTTTGGGCCTGTGAAGCAATGCCGCGGATATTATGAGCCGTTGCTTCATGCCGTGGGAATAGCCCTCAATAAGTTCATCCTTCCAGTCCTTCAGCTCGAAAAGTTCCAGGTATCTCATTCCGAGATTGTTGAGGTCCCCTGTGTCAACTCTGTATAGTCCGGCGGTGAATTCCAAGAATTCCCATCCGGTGAGTTTTTCATACACGTATGGCCTGTCCGGGACAAAGCCGGTGACGGCCTTGGCCGCTTCCGGCTCTTGGGCCAGATCACGGCCTGCAAGCACTATCCTCCCGGTGTCGGGCTTCATTAGTCCTGCGAGCATCCGGATGGTGGTGGTCTTCCCTGCGCCGTTGGGCCCGAGGAATCCCATTACCTCGCCCGGAGGAACGTGAAGATCAATATGGTCAACAGCCTGGGTCTTTATGAATTTCTTTGAGAGGTTTTCCACTCTGATCATACGGCGTCTTACCTCAATGCTTTACCGAGTCATTTTGCTTCGACGACCTTAAGCGTCAGTCGGCCGAGAAAACCGATTACGTTGACGTGCTTGTCTACGTCTCCGTAGAGAAGCGCCACATGGGTGGTGCTCGCGGGGAGTTCATCCAGCAGCGGGTCTCCCGAGAACCAGGTCTTACCGGCCCAGTAGTTCACCCACGCGTGATAGTAAAACCCATCGCCGGAATAGACCAGACCCACCGCAACCCTGGCGGGCAATCCCACTGCCCTGGCGAGAGCGACAGCAAGAATCGCGTGCTCATTGCAGTCTCCCTGGAGATTCACGAGAACCGTATGAGCGTCTGGGACAGCGGGAGTGGGCACTTTTTTAAGGTTGGTGTAAACCCACGTGTTGATCAGCTTCGCGGCTTTGACAGGATCGGTTTGGGTTCCCACTATTTCGCGTGCTTTGGCTATTATGTCAGGGTGATCGCTGCGTATGAATGGAGAAGCGGCAAGGAACTGCTTCATCCGTTCATCGTTGTCCGGCAGTGCGTAAGTGGCCTGTGGAATAGTCTCCCGAGTGATGGTGATCTCCGAGCCCTCGAACTTCTGCCGGAAGCCGTCCGAGGGTATGTGCCAGTCCCCTCTGCCTTCGACCTTGAGGCGCAGAGTCTGCAGGTCCGGGTTATCGGGAATCTTGCCTTCCACCGGCACTGAAGTGAGGGAAACCATATCGGGAAGTTCCCTCAATCCTTTCATTTCCCTCGCGATTTCCGTCTTGTCCGATCGGATGACCGTTATTCCAAGGGGCATTCGGCCTTTGATCAACCGTCCTTCGCTGTCAATCCAGAGCGTAGCCTCCATTGACCGGAAGATGGCACGGACTCGCCACGCTTCAACTTTGGAGGCGTTCATCTCGATGTCGGCCTTTTCCAGAACATTGATGACAGCGTCCCATTTCTGGCCATCCAGAGGATCGAAAATGGGCAGCTTGATCTCGTCTCCAACCTTCAAGCCGGTGAGCGGGACCGGTAGACCGAGAGACCGTGCGATTCGAGGGGTTTCGTAAAGTTTCAACTTCCGCTGTGCACTTCCCTTGGAGCCGGGCGTCTCTATGATCAAATCGCGGCCGTCCATCCTGCCTCGAACATCGAACGAAATCAGGCCGGAAGCGATCTTCAGCTCAAATCGCTCGAGGTGGAATTCACCGTCCACGTCGGATTCGTTCATGATCCGGACAGGCTTTAACTGGCCCTGGATATTGAGGGAGATGTTCAGCTCGTCCAGGAGTTTCCAACCGCCCTCGCGGCGCACCTGTCTTGAGCGCCCGAAACCGGAGTATGCCCCGCCGATGCGCACCAGGAACCAATCGTCGGATTCCGTGGCCGAGATCTGTACGCTCTCCGACAGGGGGATCCGGGACGGAAAATATCTGTCCTTGAGCAGTATGCCCATGAGCACAAGCCAGACGAGGACCACGATTGCCGTGATTGCTGGGTTGAATCGCCCGGACGGTGCCCAGCGAAAGGGTAAAACAGGATGCTTCATCAAATTCATAACCGAGTCTTGAGAATTCCCATGAATTCTTCGTTGTTCTCAAGGACCTTGAGGGCTTGATCCTCGGTAAGCCCAGCTCCGATGAGTATCTGTACAGCCCTGTCCCTCGTGATGAGATTGTCGGGGCTATGGGTGTCGGTGTCAATGACCAGGGTTGCCCCGGCCTGGAGGCCCAGCCGCGCAACATGGCCATTGGTGAGGCTGTGTCCGTGACGGGCTGAGATTTCAAGGCGCACACCTCTTTGCACGGCCAGTCTCACTTCTTCAGGCGTTATGAATCCCGGATGGGCAAGTATGTCCACCCCTGCCTCAATGGCGGCAAGGTTTGTTCCGGGCGCTACCGGCTCCACAGGAGATTCTCCGTGGACTACCACCAAGGCCGAACCTAGCTGACGGGCCTGTTCCACCAGCTCCCGAATCTGTCCTGGCGGCGCGTGCGTGATCTCGACCCCCGGAAAGGTAAGGACAGACTGGAAACGGTTAAGGTCCGCTGCGACCTTGATGATCCTGAGCGCCACCAGTTCCAGGTTGGAGCCGTCCACATGGTCGGTCAGACCGATAGCGCGGTAGCCCTTTACACAGGCCCTGCGAACCAGTTCGCTCGGGATCAGCTCGCCGTCGCTGAAAAGGGTGTGGGTATGAAAATCAATCACTAAGGCACCTCCAATTGATCCGACGCGGATCGAGCTGGCATGGACGTGCAAACGCCGCCCGCACCAAGATTTCGGGGCGTCCCTTTAAGATATATCCGATGAAGAAAAACTCCAAGCTCAACCGCAATGGGAAATCTATTATAGCGGTTACCAAAAAATCTGTCTGATTGTTGAAGGAGACCTCTCCCCGACCCTGTGGGGATGGCCTAGGACTACGTGACTATTCACGCGGGTGCCACGGCTGGCTTGCCCAGCAGTGGCACCCAAGGTACGATCCTCATGTTTCGTAGGAGAAACCGGAAACGACATCAATTGTGGCAGTGGCTATAGAACCGTTGCCGAAATTTCCATCTTTTCCCATTTGGCATCAAACCGCTTTGGTTCGTTGCTCGCGTCGTGACACCAGGGTACTTGGATAAGAGGCGAGGCCGCTCCGGGGGCTTGTGCCACGGCGTCCGTCGGGAAAAAGTGCTTTGCATGATCATGATTTTATTCTAAGATCTCCCTGGCCGCTGGACCGACAATCACGGCGCAGTACGGAAAGACGATGGAAAAGAAAGAGGCTAGAATCAGATGCAATGGTTGCGGGACCTCGTACAAGCTCAAGATTCCCGTCACCGACAAGCCTGTGAGCTTCAAGTGTAAGAAATGCGGCAAGGTCCTGAAAATTCAGATCAAGTCGGTCCATGATGCAGAGGCACCGCCTGCAGGCCCCGTTATACAGCCACCGGAAGCGCCCTCCTACGAAACTGCCCTACCCACGGAATTCGAAACCACTCAACTGCCTGACACGGCTGATTACCAAGATTCTGCCGGTCAACCTCCGATGAAGCAAGCCACTTTCGTGGAATCCCATGAATTCGGGCAGGTGGAGTTGGCTCCTCCCCCGGAGGAAGACCGCAGCCGCCGCTGGCTGGTGTTGTCCGCGGACCTGATTAAGGGGCCGTTCACGGACAATGAAATAGTAAGGATGATAAAGGACAAGGAAATAGTGGCCGGCACCTCGCTGAGGTTGGGCGACCGGCCATGGATCAAGGCCTCGGAGATCGCTCAGTTCAGAGAGATGTTCGAGCAGCAGGATCGCGGTGCAAAGATAGAAGGAATGAGCTCTATTTCTCTTTCCTTCGAAAACGACGAGGGCGCCGCGGACGTGCCCATTGTGGGGCCGCGATTTTACCAGCAGCTCTCTTCGGTCCTGTTGTATCCGGTGGCCGGAGGCAAGCCGGTTGCATTAGGCATCTTCGCGGGAATCGCTTTTGTGCTTTCCGCGGTGCTGGCATTTGAGTTTCTCATCGGCTTACCTCTCAATATACTGGGATGGATGTTGCTCTACGGTTACCTAGCAGGGCTGATGAACTACAGCATGCAATTTCCCTCGAATCCTCCTCCTGCATGGAATTTCGCGCGTGCCCAAGAAATGGGCTTGAGAGGAGCCAGGGTGTTTGCGGTACTGGCCGCGTATTCGCTTGTTCCGGCTACTATCTGTTTACTGGCGATGATCGCGTTCTTCCTGAGGGGAAGCCCGGAACTCGGATATGTATTTCTAGGTTTGACCATAGTAATCTTTGCGGCGACCATGTTCGTTGTTCCGGCTGCGCTTGTGATCCTTGGAACCTCCAAGAAGCTTGGCGCAGCTCTGAGCCCGTCCAAGATAGTTGCCGTCGTTACCAAGGGCGGAAAGCCTTATCTCATGCTCGGTGTGTTTTCCGTCGCGATCGGCCTGTGTTGTATGGTTGCGACGGTTATGGGTGTTTTTCTGGTGGACATTCCCACGGCCGGATTTGTGTTGGCAGGACTGATAATGGCCTTGCTGATGTCTTACGTGCATTTTGTATGGTTCCATGTTCTGGGCAGGTTCTCCACCGAAAACAGGCCGTTGATGAATAAAGTCTTGGCAGCCGCGTGAGTCTCGAGGTGGTGGAAATTTGTTTCCAGGAAAAATGATCGGGAACGTCTTCCGGAATCACTATCGGTTCATGGTGATCCCGGCGATTGTGGCAGCGATGGGTCTTTCGGCCATGTCGGCGCACGGGTTCGACCTCGTGGACCTCGTGTCGGGCGTAATAGATTCTCCTCAATTCAAGGGCAAGGATCCTCTGTCGAGATTGCAGTTGGCTGCGGATCTGCTTCGTTCCAACAAGCTGAAGCATTCTGACATGGCTTTTCTCCTGCTGGACTGGGGCGACCAGTACCTGAGAGAACCCTCGGATCCTCTGGAGCGCCTCAAAAGGTGGGCAAGCCTTACCAGCGACGACAAATTGAGTCAGCTCAAACTCCCTCGTGATTTTTTCAATCGCATTCTTCTGGCGGAATACCTGGTGAACAAGACCCAGTATCTCAAGATGCCGCCAAAAGAAAGGCTCGAACTGATCGCCAAATTGGAAGAAAAAAATTTGGTGGATTGGTCGGTGGCTCTCGCCTATGCCCAGCTTTATGCGGGGTGCATCATCGCCGGAGCGAAGTCCTTCAATGAGACGTCTCCCTTTGGCGCTTTGGGAGTGATCAGGAAGCTGAAAGAAGAGAAACTCGTGGGGTGGCATTACAGAGTGCCCACCGAGGCGGTTCTCATTGCGGAGGCGCTGGCCGCGGACGGGGATTATCAGAAAGCCTCGCCGTACGACCGGCTGGTCAAACTCAGGGATCTGGAACGAAAGGATATCATTACCTCCATGAGCAAGAAGGAGCTTGAAAAGCTTCCGGCCTGGAGGTTTCTGGTCACCGACTCATCGTTTCTCAAGGCAGATCCACGAATCAAAAAGGACCGCCTTATGAAACTGAAAGCCGACGGGTTGATTTCAGCCGCCACATCCTCGGATCTCAAGGCCATATTCAGGCCCAGTTCGCCGGCTCCAGCCCTGGAAGCCCGGCCGGCTCCTCCTCCCCAAAAAATGTTGCCGCCTGGAAGATAGAGTAGATCGCCTCTACTCAGTATTATGGAAAGGATACGGCCGTGTGCGGAATAGCAGGCTTCTTGGGTAATTGCGTATGGCGGGAAAAACCGGATCTCTCGTGGGTAAACGAAGTGCTCCGAAAAATCGAGTCCTCACTGGTGGGGACCTCTCAATGGGAGGAGTTTGGCCGCGGCCTCCAGGGGCTTGTGGAACGTTTCGACGACCTGATGTCCTTCGGCCTCCATGTCGAGCTTGCCGAAGGCCTTGAAACGCTCAGAAAGATGGAGCAACTGGCCCAGGTCCTCGAGCGGGCCACATCAAACCTGTCTGCGTTCATGGCCGAGCAGGGTCCCTCGGAACAACTGGAACAGATAGCTGAAGTTGCCAGAGACTGCGCGTGGCAGATCCGCGAGGAAGTCCTCGGGAATGTCCGCAGGGCGAGCAAACTGCGCCCCCGCGATTCAGCCGCGAATGCGTCTCCTAGATCTCGGCGGATGGTGGCCTGGGCCGTGGAACAGGTCATGGAGAACCTGGATCGTCTGGAGGTTCGAGGTCGCGATTCGGCCGGGATCTCCATCCAATGCCTGATTGAAAATGAAGGCGATAGCCCGGAGATTACCGGTATCGGCAGCGGCGAGAAGGTTCAGGACGGAGTCAAGAGCAGCGTACACAGAATTCAGGGTGAAGCCGGGACCGTCGTTACCTTCGTTTTCAAGGTGGCCAATCTGGTCGGAAGGCTGGGTGACAATACCGCGGCTTTACGGAGAGCCGTGCGCGACGACGAGCTTCTCTGGAAAGTGTCGGATCGAACCGCGCAGGTCAACATAGCGGCTCATACTCGGTGGGCCTCCAATGGCATTATCAGCCTCGCCAACTGCCACCCTGCAGACGGGACCCTCTACGGTCCGGACAACCGGGAGACCGGTAAGGACAAGGAGGCCCAGTTCGTCCTCAACGGCGATGTGGACAATTACCACAACCTCGTGGAAAAAGTCGTTCACGGCCGAGGCTACGCTATTGATCCCACGGTGACGACCGACGCGAAGATCCTGCCGGTTTTCTATCGCCTCGGAACAGATCCCGGCCGTTCTCCCGAGGACAGGTTCGCCCATCTTATGAATAGCTGCGAGGGGTCCCTGGCTGTTGTGATGCAGCATCCGCTGCTGCCGCATTCGCTCCATCTCGGTCAGAAGGGGAGCGGACAGAGCCTGTTCCTGGGCAGGGTTAGAGACGGCCTGATAATCGCCTCGGAAGTGTACGGCCTCGCGTCGAGGACGCGGCGGTCATACGCTCTTTCGGGGACCGAACGCGGGGGCACCCAGGTCACCATATCCGTGGACGGGTCGGGATCCGAAATGGCGGGCCGCTATCTGGAGGGCGGAAGTGCTTTCGAGGTCAGGGCCGAACCCATCTATATTCACTCCCGGGACATCTATCGCGGCACGTACGACTACTACTTCGAGAAAGAGATACACGAGGCCCCCAGCAGCGTTCGCAAGACAATCAAAGGTAAGTACAGGAAGGTGGCCGGTGAGGTGGTGTTCAACACAGACGGCCAGGGCGTCTTCGGCCGCCTGGTCGGCAGGCTCAGGGATAGGGCGCTTCCCCCGATCCGCCGAATAATGGTCATCGGCCAGGGAACGGCATCGGTGGCGGCCATGGGAGCGGCATACCTGGTCGAAAGGGCCTTGGCGCGTACAAGGGTCACGGTAGGATGGTGCAAAGCCTCGGAGATGTCGGGATTCCTCTCGGACGAGTCGCTGGAAGATATGCTCCTCATTGCCATCTCCCAGAGCGGCACCACCACGGACACCAACCGCACGGTGGACGTGGCGGGTTCTCAAGGGGCTTGGATTCATGCGATCGTCAATCGCCGAAATTCAGCTTTAGTGACCAAGTCCGATTCCCATTTCTACACCAGCGACGGCAGGGACGTTGAGATGGCCGTGGCTTCTACCAAGGCGTTTTATTCGCAGATTGCCGCGGGAAAGCTTACGGCGATGCTGCTGGCCCAGGAATTCGGAAGCCTGACCGACGATGAAATTCTCGACGAGATCCAGGAGCTGGAACGATTGCCGGAGGAAGTGGAGTGGGTCCTGTCTCGCAAGGAAAAGATTCGGAAGTCCGCCGAAAAATATGGCCCAAGCAGCCGCAACTGGGCAGTGGTGGGAAACGGCCCTAACAAGATCGCAGCGGACGAGATCAGGATCAAACTGAGCGAACTATGCTACAAGTCCATACCCTGCGATTTCACGGAGGATAAGAAACACATAGACCTCTCCACCGAGCCTCTTACTCTGGTAGTAGCCAACGACCTTCCCGAACAAATAGTGCAGGACACGGCGAAAGAAGTCGCCATTTTCAGGGCCCACAATGGTAAACCGCTGGTCTTGTGCTCGCGGGGCGAGAAACGATTTAACGATTATGCGGAAGAACTGATCGAGCTACCGGTTGTGGACGCGGGGCTGGGGTTCGTTTGCGCCACGGTGGCGGGACATCTGTGGGGCTTCTACTGTGCGCGTGCAATAGACGCTCGCGCGGAGGAACTCCGCAGCCTTCGTTCGTTGCTCACCCGAGCGCTCGAAGAGCCTGAATCTTGGGATCCGGAGGCCGTCAGCTCACGATTCCACGCGGTGATGCAACTCGTCGCATCCGGCGAGATGAACGCGGCTCTGCCGGCTTCCTCAGTGGCATCCCTGGCGGTTTACATGGCTCTGCTGGACCACCGTTTAGCGTGGGATAAGGACGCGGGCCGCATGGTGGAAGAAGGAATAATCATTCTCAACAAGGCCATCGAAGAGATGACCAGGCCCATTGACTCAATCCGCCACCAGGCTAAGACCGTCACCGTGGGTATCTCCAGACCACAAGAGGTTCTGCCGCCTCTTCTCATCCGGGCATTGGAGGAACTCAGCGTAGCCCCTGCCCAGATCAATGAACTGGATCGGCGGCTGCTGCGAACCGTTTCTCCGATTATCTCCGATGTGGTGGGAGGACTCCTCTATAGAGTGGTCGAGATGAGAGACGGCGCACCGTCAGGCCTTTTGGGCGAAATACCAATGATTCAGGTCGCAGCGAGATTCGGTTCGTCCACGGGGAAGGCATCGAGGTACGACGAGCCGCGGGCCGCGGGTGGAAGCAAACGGACTGCCCTGAGACTTGAAAAAGCAATCTGGAGTTCCGGGAAGGGGGGAGAGGAGAATCTGCTCCTGGTTCCGTTGTTCGATGAGGAAGAAGGCAATTGCCGGGGCATAGCGCTGTTTCATCTCAAATTTGTTCACCAGGCCTCGCTGCAACAAAAGATCGGGATACTGAGGGCGTCCGGGAATCGCTACCACGAGGTTGTGGAAAGGCTCGAAGAGCTTTCCAGCCCCTTGGGTCTGGAAGATTTCCTTGACAGAGTATCTCCGAGAGATTTGATGTTGGCGCCGATGGAGGCGATGATTTTGGGAGGGGGAAGATAAATAGGGTTTTCCGGTTCGGGGGACGATAACAAGTGGCGGCATCCGCCCTGCCGGGCTGGAGTGAATGCCAAGAATCATGTCCGAAAATGGCGATCGTTCGGTGGGGCGTGCAAGCAGAGAGTGTCTCAGAATTCCGGGCTAGACCGGAATCGTGGCACGATCCTACGTCAGAACAGTGATGAAATACAGGGCCGCTTTCCTTCCGGCATTGCGGGATGGACAAACAAACGGCTGTAGGGGCGGGGTTTATCCCCGCCCGTTGTCGGGGAACCGGTGAGGCGGGCGGGGATAAACCCCGCCCCTACCCTACATCGTGCCACGATCTTGGCGAACCCCGTAATTCTCAGCCCCCTCTCCCTGCTTCGCTCTTCTCTCCCGGCAACAGCCGGAAAAGGGGCTTCCTCGAAAGCCATGTTCCCAGGCATTTCGAGGAAAGCCCTTTTTTTACCTGCGGAGTGTCCTCGGTCACTGCTCATCGGGGATTGTACCAGTGGGTATCCGCATGTGCGGGCCCCTCGGCCTCCCACATCCTGAAAAGATGCGAATACTTCCACCAATCGCCCGTGTCGTAATAGTACTTCCAATCGGCACCTTTGTTGTGGGCGTCCCAATATCCGTTATCCTCGCTGTAATCGTACCGGTACTGATAGTTAGAATCACCGTTCACCCAGTGCTGGTCTCCGTCGCCGAGGAACGACGGGTTCCACCACCCTTCGTCACCCAGGTTGTGATAGTTCCCGTAATAGCCCCTGTGCTCCCACAGGCCGATTGTGTAGTAGTAAGCGAATCGCGGGGTGTCCCAGGCGATTGAAGCAGTATCGCCTTTGCCCCAGTACCCGGTGTGGATGTCAAGTGAGTAGTGGTACCACCACCCGGTGCCAAGGTCGTGCTGCGCGCCGTCTCCCACAAACTGCGCTGAAGCCCCCTCTGAGCTCAACCACTCCCAGTCGGACCGGTCAGACCGCACGAACCACTGCGACCCGTTATACCAGTAGTCGAACCGCTCCGAATCGCCCTCCTTGAAATACCCGCTATCCCCACCGCCGTAGCAATAGGCGAACCCATTGCCAAGGTCGTGGTCCGCGCCGTCTCCCAGGAACGCGGCCGAATAGTCGCTCCCGGTGAGAGCGGCCCAGTCAGTGTTGTTGCCCTTGTGGGACCACTGCCCCGCGGCATAATCGTACGATAGCCGCTCCGCGGAGCCGACCTTGAAATACCCCTCCTCATCGGCCGCCACATATTGATAGGCAAATCCGTTGCCAAGGTCGTGGTCCGATCCGTCTCCAACGAACAGAGCCGAGACGCCGGCCGCACTGAGCGCTGCCCAGTCCGTGGCATTGCCCTTATGGTACCACTGCGACGGGCCATAACCGTAG
>Ga0172375_10009164_pt1 | contig 13098 bp, 11 predicted proteins | sample LakKiv1m_FD_114537 | JGI IMG/M metagenome (GOLD analysis project Ga0172375, IMG submission 114537) | Freshwater microbial communities from Kabuno Bay, South-Kivu, Congo - kab_092012_11.1m | ecosystem: Environmental > Aquatic > Freshwater > Lake | place: Democratic Republic of the Congo...
TACACTTAGTCAATATTCCTTCAAAGCCCGATGATATTAAGAATCGTCCTGCCCTGGTAGTATCTTTGGATATCCGCAATGAGTTGGCAAACGATATAATTGTTGTCCCGTTATCAACAAATTTGAAAAAAGCTCCTACCCATATTTTACTTCAACAGGGTGAAGGCGGATTATTAAAAGCTTCAGTAGCTAAATGTGAACAGATAACAACCATCGACAAATCTTTCCTTATCAGAGGTCCTTTTGCGGATAAAATAAGCAATGGGAAATTAAAGGAAATAGAAAAAGCGATTATGATAGCAATTGGGATAATATAAAGTATGAAAAGAAAAATAATTCTTTTTTACAGGTTATTCTTTGGAAACTAATACCTCAATACCCTTGCTGTAAAGGTTTTTAATTATTGCTTTATCTGTCTTGCTGTCTATTATAAGTTTTTGGATGTTATCCCATTGTGCCCAATTTAATATGCCTTTTTTGTTAAACTTACTTGAATCTGCCATCAATATTGCTTCATCGGAAATGGTTAAGAATATTTTTTTCATCCTTATTATTTCGGGGAAATAGGCATCCATAACTCCCTTTTCTTCAGATATCCCGGCTGCTGAAAAAAAGAAAATCTTTGCATGAAGATCTTTCAAAGAATTTTCTGAAAAAGTTCCTACAAATCCGCCTACTTCACTGTCAAGCACACCGCCGGTATTTATAATTCTTACCAGATTATTTTCCAAAAATTCCTGTGGAATTAAGACAGAATTCGTAATAATAGTTATCGGTATGTTTCTGTTTTTAAGTTCTTTAGCCAGATAATAAGAGGTTGATGATTCATCAAGTATGATGTTATCGCCTGTATTGACTAATTTTGCAGCTTCTTTTGCAATACTTATTTTTTCAATTTTATTCTGTTCAATTCTTTGACCGAGTTTTGTGATGATTATGTTTTTATAATTTTCTTCTATATTATCAATAATTTTAATATCGTTATAATTTTTCTTGATCTTATTCTTTTTTAAAAGGGTTCTGATATCTCTATATATAGTCGGTATTGAAGTGTTTAATATTTTAGCTAATTCCTTTATATCATTATTCTGATCTTTAATAAGTTCTAGTATTTTATTTCTTCTCTCGTCAGGATTCATAGTTTTAATTTGTTAGATGATAAATTTATAATCTATTTTAAATAAATAATGATAATAAGTCAATATAATCAATAAAATAGTGATAAAATTATTATTTATTATCACTAATATATTGACAATGCTTAATAATTTCTTATAATTAGGGTAATTCTTAATTAAATTTTCTTTATCTCTGACAAAATTTATTTTTAAAAATGGAGAAAATATATGAATCACAAAGAGAGAATGGCAGCAAGTATTTTTAAAAAAGAAGTCCCCGATAAAGTTCCTCATGGTGATTGTATGATTTGGCCGCAGATACATGACAAGATTCTCGGAGAGTCTACTTTTGAGAATGCAGGGGAAATTAATTATCTGGAATACTGGATGTCTGAAAACTTTGATAGTCATTTCTTTGAAAGAGATCTGAAAACAAGAAATTTTTTAGGCTTTGATTGGACACATGTATTTCCTACGGAATACTGGCAAATTATTGACAGAGACAAAGATTCTTTTATTAAAAAAGATCCATATGGCGTAGAGTGGAAAGTTACTTCCGATTCTCTCTCAATGCATAAGTCTCCGATAAATAGTTTAAATGATATGAAAAATTATAAGACTCCTTCCCTTGATCAATTTTCTTTTAAAAATTTGGAAAGATGGGTTAATGACAGCGATCTTTTTACTTTTGTCCAGATAGATTCCGGAGTCTTCAAGCTATATCAAATCATAGGTTTTGATAAATTTATGATCCAAGTCATGGATAATAAAAATGAATTAATCAGTTTAAATGAAAAACTTTGTGAATTTCAGATTAATCTTGCAAAAGAAGCAATAAGGAATGGAGCAGATTGTATCTGGCTTTCGGATGATCATTGTGGTTTTGATTCATCTTTTCTCTCTCCATCGCAAATGTGGGAGCTCGATTTTCAATTTCAAAAAAAGATCGTAGATGAAGTTCATCGTTTAAACCACCCATGCATCATGCATTCCTGCGGAAATCTGAATAATACAATAGAACTTATGATCTCAACCGGAATAGATGGGATCATGGGTATTCAGCCCACTGCAAACAATGACATTGAATCTTATAAAAGAAAATATGGCAAAGATATAACTTTTATCGGGAATATTTGTGTCAGCAAATTAATGCCTTACGGAAAACCCTGGGACATAGATCTTGAAGTGAAGAATTTAATTAAAAAAGTCGGTTTTGACGGCGGGCTTGTGGTTTCTACCTGCAATGCATTGCTTAATGACCAACCGATAGAGAATGTTATAACTATGCATCTGGCTGTGGAAAAATACGGTCATTATCCTGTAGCTTAATTATCATTATCTTTAAAACTTATAGTTAGGTGAAATATGGAAGACAAACACAAAATTTTAATTAAAACCCAAGAGAAAAATAATGGAATTTTTCGTTTAAAACCTGCTTTTGTTGCCAGGGATTTTTTGGAAACTGGAAAGAGGCTTGGATTAAAAGATGAGGAATATTTCCTGGGTGAAAGAGGCTGGATAGCGGAAAGATGGCTCGGTGCCACTAATTCCGCAAAAACCAGATTAGGACCTGAAGATGAAGGCATGTGTTACTTAAATTTAGAAAATAATATAAAAATTACTTTAAAAGAAGCAATTGAGCTAATCCCCGAATTAATATTGGGAAAGGAATACTTTAAAACTCATAAAGGATTAAGCAGGCTTGCCAAAATTTATTCTTTTAAAGACAGGATACAATATCATTATCATCAAATGGAGAAAGATGCCAGGTTAGTGGGATCAAATTCCAAAGAAGAAGCCTATTATTTTCCTGAAGATGTAGACCTTGGACCACACCCGGAAACTTTTTTTGGTGTGCATCCTTATATTGTCAGGGAAAAAAAGCAGGATATTCTCATACCTTATCTGGAGGATTGGAACAGTGATTTAATCCTGAAACATTCAAGAGCTTATCTTCAAATACCTGGAGAAGGGTTTCACATTCCATCAGGTATTTTACATGCTCCCGGCACGGCAGTAACTATAGAACTGCAGGAGGAATCGGATATTTTTTCAATGCTCCAGGCTAAAACCGGAAAAAATATAATTCCAAAAGAATATTTATATAACGGAGTAAGTGACGGAGACAGAGAAAAATATAAAGAAAGAGTTGTTTTAAAACAATTGGATTGGGAAGCAAACGGAGACCCTTATTTTTACGAAAATCACAGGTTATTTCCTCAAATTATTGAAAAAACAAAACAGGATGGCGGGGAAGAATATTGGATATATTACAATACGAATAAATTCAGCGGTAAAAAATTAACAGTAAAACCGGGTAAGAGCTTTAAAAGTATTGATGCAGGAGTATATAACATATTTGTCATGAGCAGCAAAGGTACGTTTGATGGTATTGAAATAGAGAGCGGGGATTTTTATAAAGAAGAATTATTAGTCTGCCATGATGCTGCAGTTAAACCTCTGACAGTGAAAAATACCGGCAGTAAGGATTTAAAAATAATAAAATTTTTTGGTCCGGATATCAATAATAATGCTCCTGTGATTAAGAAATATAAATGTTGATTCTCTGATTAATTAACAAACTGGTTAAACTTAAATTATAGATATGGAAAAATTCATGAATGTCATCAATAAGATAAAACTGCTCATTTTTCTTTTGTTTATAATACTTATTTTCTCATTATTAAACCCGAACTATTTTAGTCTGAATAATTTATTTGGAATTTTGATTTCCATAAGTGTTGCAGGACTGGTCTGCCTGGGTCAGGGATTGTGTATTATAACCGGAGGTTTTGATTTTTCAGTAAATGGTGTGGCCTTGATGTCAGGTGTTGTGGCAGCTTTTCTTATAAGTAAATTTGATATAAATGTCTGGATTGCATTATTAATAGTTCTTGTATTAGGGGTGTTTATCGGATTTCTAAATGCATTAATAATCACAAAAGGCAATATCAATCCTTTAATTATAACTTTATCAATGGGATCTATACTAACGGGATTATCTTTTTTTATGACCCATGGAAGTTATATCAATGTAAAGGGTGAAATTTTCAGGATCCTGGGTACTTACAGGCTATTTAATATCAAAGTCTTACAGATACCTGTAGTTATTCTTGCAGCGATGGTTTTAATTTTATTGATTATTTTAACCCAGACTTCTTACGGAAGGTTTATTTATGCTGTCGGCGGCAATAAAATTGCTGCCAGATTTTCAGGAATAAAAGTGAACTTAATAAGCGGGTCCGCATACTTGTGGAGTGGTTTTTTATCTGCTTTGGCCGGCTATATAACTGCATCAAGAATTGGATCTGCCCAGCCTGGAATCGGATCAACATTAGCATTGTTTTCAGTTACTGCAGTAATTCTTGGCGGAATATCGTTTAAAGGAGGAAGAGGAAGCATATTGGGAGCTGTTATAGGGATAACAATAATCCAATGTCTTAATATCGGTCTAAGGGGTTTAGGTCTTCCAATTTACTATCAGGAGTTAAGCATAGGTGTGGTTTTAATTTTAGCTGTATATTTTGATTCCTTAAGTTCCGGGAGAAATAGTTAACATATGCTGGGAGGTGGTAAGAAGAATAATCATATTTTTATTTATTAAAAAACAGAAATCTAATAACAAGGAGATGAAAAATGAACAAAAAAATTCTTTCACTGGTTTCAGGTATTTTAATAATACTTCTGGCTCTGACTTTAGGTGTCGGCTGTAAAAGCAATGCAGGAGCTTCTACTACAAAAGCACAGGAAACTACTGCTACGGCGGCTGAAACAACAGCAGCTGCCGAGACCACAACAGCAGCAGAAACCACTGCTCCAGCTCAGAAGTTAAAAATCGGATATATTTCAAAATTCTTAAACCATATATGGTTTTTAACCGAGGCTGATGCAATAAAAAAATTTTGTGAAGAAAATGGTGTGGAATATCTGCAAGCAGATGCAGAAATGGATGATCAGAAAATGCTGCAAAAAGTGGATGAAATGATTGCCCAGGGTGTCAACGGACTTGTTATTTGCGCAACTTCCCAAAAAATAGGAGTACCTATTACTGAAAAATGCGCAAAAGCAGGTGTTGCAGTTGTTGCAATAGATGACTTTATGGACTCTTATCAGGGTGGATTAGTTCCATATGTAGGATTATCCAACTATGGTGTGTGCTATGCAGGTGCGGAGCAGCTTGCAAAACTGGCTAATGAGAGAGATTTCTTTAAAGAAGGCAATGTGGTCAAAGTAATAAATATACTTAGTACAAAAATACCGGTGTTGGTTGAAAGAGTAAAAGGCCACAATGATGCTTTGACAAAAAATACACCATTAAAATTTCCTGCTGATTTTTTAACAGCCGATACTGAACAAGCTTTTCTTGAAGAAGCACTTGTGTCAACCAATGCCATAGTAAGTGCTCATCCTGAAGTAACTCACTGGTTAGTAACAGGTACAAATGACGACTGTGCAGTTGCAGCAATAAGGACTTTTGAAGAACTTGGGATTGATAAGAGCAATTATATTTCCCTCGGCTTGGGTGGATATGATCTGGCACTGGAAGAACTTGCCAAAGGAAATGACAGTTTCATTTCGATGGGACTCAGGGCAGATTTACATGGAAGAAATGCGGCACAGGAACTTTATGAATTCATAGTTAATAAAACACCTATGAAAGAGAAAATAGAAGTTCCGGGTACATTGTATACGGTGGATAATTATAAAGAATCACCATTTTATAAAGAAAAATAATTAATCTTTATAATATAAGTTAAAAATTAGTCTGCCTGGATATTAAAAAACTTAAGTTATTTAAAAATGGAAGAATATATTTTAGAAGCTAAAAACATAATAAAAGAATTTCCCGGTGTTATAGCTTTGGACAAGGTTAATTTCAATTTGAAAAAAGGTGAGATACATGCACTGGTAGGTGAGAATGGTGCAGGCAAGTCCACATTGATTAAAATTATATGCGGAATTTATCCGAATTATACTGGTGAAATATGTGTACACGGAGTTGAAAAAAGGATAAAAAGTGTTAACTATGCCAGAAATTTGGGAATTGCTTATGTACCTCAGGAAATTGACTTAATGAATCATTTAAATGTTGAGGAGAATATATTTATAGGCAAATATCCAGGCAGATTAGGTTTTATAAACTGGAAAGAGTTAAAAAATAATACCAACAAAGTAAAAGAGCAGTACGGGGGGATAGCTTTAAGTCTTGAGAATAATAACCTGGTTGGAGATTTAAGTATCGCAGAGAAACAGCTTATAGAAATTTTAAGAGTTCTTGCACTTGATATGCGTGTTATCTGTCTGGATGAGCCAACGTCATCCCTGACAAGTGAAGAAACTGATAATCTTTTTGAACTGTTATTCAAACTTAAAAGAAATGGCATTGGTACAATCTATGTCAGTCATAAATTAAATGAGATTTTCAAAATCTCAGACAGGATTACGGTTTTTAAGGACGGGAAGTTTGTTAAAACTCTTGCAGCAAATGAAACCCATCCTGATGAAATAACGAGACTTATGGTAGGCAGAGATTTAAGTTCTTTAAGATGGGAAAAGAGGTCAGATAAGATAAAAGAAGAGTTTGCGCTGGAAGTAAAGGATCTTGAAATCAATGAAAAGGCAAGGCAGATTAATTTTAATCTTAAAAAAGGTGAAATTCACGGACTCTTTGGGTTAGTCGGTTCCGGAAGGACTGAATTTGCAAGAGTGCTTTTTGGCATTGATAAAGCAAAAGGCGGAAAAATCGTTGTTTTTGGCAAAGAAGTTAAAATTAAATCATCCGATGCTGCTATAAGCTATGGACTGGGACTGGTTCCTGAGGACAGACATAATCAAGGTTTAGTACTTGCCATGGACATAAAGAATAATATAAATTTTGTCATTTATAAAATGATTTCCAGATTTGGATTCATAAGCAGAGCTCTTGAATCAAAAAAAGCAGAAAAATTTTTAAAACTATTAAATATAAAAGCACCTTCAATAAGAACAATTGTCAACAATCTGAGCGGCGGGAATCAACAAAAAATTGTTATAGCTAAATGGCTGAATGCTGATTCCAAAATTTTAATTTTCGATGAACCTACAAAAGGTATAGACGTCGGTTCAAAAGATGAGATATATAAATTGATAAGAAGCCTGGCGGATGAAGGTAAAAGCATAATCCTTATATCTTCGGAACTGCCCGAAATAATGAATTTAAGTGACAGGATAAGTGTTTTTAAAGACGGTATTGCTGCTGCCTGTTTGGAAAACAGCAGGGACATTACGGAGTATGATATTTTAAGGCATGCAATCAAATAAAAATTTTTGACATTAATAATTTGATTTTAAAATTATGGAAAATTCACAAGCAAAATTTTCAGATAGAAATAAAAAAACTAAAAGAATAAAAAATATTGATAATTTGATTATCTTTGCAGTGCTTATTGGCGTGGTTTTATTTTTTTCTTTTAAAAATAAGTTTTTTCTTGATGAAGTAAATTTAAATGCATTATTAATTACCTTATCCATTATCGGAATTGTTTGTATCGGCCAAACTTTATTATTAATATCAGGAACATTCGATATCTCATTGGGTTCAATTGTTGGTTTTTCAGGTGTTTTACTGGCCAAAATTCTTGAATTGTTTAAAATCAGCAATTTATCTTTATTCATTTTATTTGCTTTTATTGTTGTATTAGTCGGAGGACTCATAGGTTTTATTAATGGTTTGATAATAACAAAAGGTAAAATAAATGCCATTATCACTACAATCGCCATGCTTTCAATAATTTTTGCTCTTTCAATGATTATCTCCAAGGGGAAATATATAAAAATCAGCAATTTAAGTTTCTTATCGCTTGCTTCTCAAAAATTTGGATTTGTACCATTAGCTTTCATACTTTTAATTGTTTTATTTCTTATATTTTTTATTGTTTTAAAATTTACCGTATTTGGCAGATATATTTATGCCATAGGCAGTAACGAAAATTCCGTAAATTATGCCGGTGTAAATGTCGATAGAATCAGAATCCTTCTGTTTGTTTTGGCAGGCGCACTTTCTGCATTTGCAGGGATTATCCTTTCCTCAAGACTGACAACCGGACATGCTACTTTCGGAAGCTCATATCCCATAATTACGGTAGCAGCTTGTGTCATAGGAGGTACTTTGCTAAGCGGAGGCAGCGGAGGTGTTATCGGGACATTTTTAGGCATCACTTTACTGACTGTTCTCGAAAGCGGATTCAGTATTGTAGGGATACCTACTCACGTCAAGGATATATTTACCGGAACTATACTGATGGTCTCAGTTATTATAAGCGAGTCATTGTTAAAAAGAACAAAAAGATAATTTATTATTTTAAAAAATTCTTTATGAAATTTACTTTTAATAATTTGTTGAAAGGAGCCGGATATCAGTCTTTTAGGAATTGATATTGGTACCACAGGATGCAAAACAATAAATTTTGATTATAACGGAAAAATTATTTCAAAAGCTTATAAGGAGTATAAATTAATTTGTCCTAAAGATGGCTGGGGGGAATTAAATCCTGAAGAGGTTTATTCTTCTGTGATTGGGTGCATCAGAAAAATCCTTGAAAATCAATGCAGTGATCCCGTAAAGTCAGTTGGTTTTTCCGTACTTGGGGCTGGAATTATCCCGATAGATAAGAATCTTAACCCGGTTTATAACTGCATAACTGCTTTAGATAATAGGTCTGTTAAGCAAGTTCGGGAGTTAGAAAAAAAATTTGGCAGAAATGAATTGTATCATGAGACCGGAATGCCTTCCCATCCATTTTGTGTAATAAATAAGTTAGTGTGGTTTAAAGAGGAGATGCCAGAAGTTTTTGATAAAACATGGAAATTTTTAAATTTGGAACAATATATCAGATTGAAATGGGGGATTGAACCATATATTGATTATAGTCTGGGAAGCTGCACGATGGCGTTATCTATAAAAGAAGGCAAATGGTCAAAAAAGATTTTGGATTTTGCCGGTATAAACCAGGATTTACTGCCGAAGGTTTGTAATTCAAGTCAGGTAATCGGAAGCATAAGCAAAAGAATTTCTGATGATACAGGTTTACCTGAAGGGGCTAAGGTTGTTGCCGGCGGACATGACCAGGTTTGCGGAACTTTAGGTGCCGGGGTTTTAGATGCTGGGATGGCACTTGACTCAACCGGAACTGTTGAAGCAATTGTACCTGTTTCCAATAAACCGATTCTTACAAAAAAAATGCTGGATAGCGGTGTTTTATGGGAATTTCACACAATACCCGGAATATTTATGGGGATAGCTGTTAACTTTACAGCTGGTTCGGTTTTAAGATGGTTCAGAGATAATTTTTGTGAAAATGAGATATCAAAGGCTCATGAGCAGAATTTGAATGTGTATGATTTGATATTGCCAAAAGAAGACTGGCTTCCGTCAAATATATTAGTTTTGCCTCATTTTTCAGGAAGTGTGAGTCCGTGGAATGATCCGGAGTCAAAAGGGATTATTGCCGGTCTGACACTAAATACTTCAAAAACTGAAATAGCAAAATCAATAATTGACGGGATAACTTATGAGGCAAGGCAGAATATGGAAATTTTTGAAAATTCAGGCATAGGAATAAAAGAGATCAGAGCAATCGGAGGTGCCTGTAATGATAAGAAGTGGCTGCAACTGAAGGCTGATGTTATGGGAAAGGTAATTTCTGTTCCCGATGTGACAGAAGCTTCAAGCTTGGGAGCTGCGATACTTGCAGGTTACGGTATCGGCTTATATAAAACGATAAAAGAAACAGCAGGTAATATGATAAAAGTAAATGAGGTTTATTACCCTGATTCTAAGAACAAAGATTTATATGAAGAAAAATATAGTCTTTACAAGAAAATGTACCCGCTCTTAAAGGATTTTTTACATGAATTGCAATAATTGTAGATAGGGGGACCATGAATTCAAGAGACAGAGTCATAAAAGCTTTTAAGAGGGAAATACCTGACAGGATACCCCATTTTGAAGTAGTTATTGATAATGGAATAATAAATAAAATAATTCCGGGTAAAAACCAGTTTGATTTTGCTGACGAATATGACATTGACGGTGTTTCTGTTAAATTTGACAGCAAGGTTTTTAAAGTTGAAGATAAAGTATTTAAAGATGAAAGAGGTTTATTATTAAGAGAAACAACCGAAGAATACAAAATTCCTGTTAATACTGTTATAAAAAATGAAGCTGATTTAAAAAAATTTGAATTTCCTGATCCGAATGCTGATCATAGATTTTCAACCTTAAAAAAGGCTGTAGAAAGATTTAAAAATAAAAGAGCTGTTGTTGTAAGATTGAAAGACGGCTGGTCGGAGGCAAGGGATCTTCACGGATATGAAAATACACTTATGGACTTAATTGATAATCCAGGTCTGGTAAGAGGCATTATAGAGAAAGCCGTAGATTATTATTCGGAGCTTGGAAAAATTGCTGCAAAAATTGGTGCAGATATTGCTTTTTCAGGTGATGATATTTCCGGAATAAACGGAATGCTGATGTCACCTTGCCATTTCAAAGAAATTGTCTACCCTGCAATGAAGAGATTATATAAAAACTGGCACAGCTATGGACTTCTTGTCTTGAAGCATTCCGATGGAAATTTAAATGATATAATGGATTTGTTGGTTGATACAGGCCTGGATTGTCTGCATCCCATAGATCCTATAGCGGGGATGAACTTAAAAGAAGTAAAAATTAAATATGGCCACAGGATTTGCCTGATGGGCAATGTAAATTGTGCTGGTAGTTTGGTTTATGGCTCAAAGGAAGATGTAGTGAGAGAAGTGCTGGATTGTATAAAAGCTGCATCTGATAATGGAGGATATATTTTATCATCAAGCAATTCCATACACAGCAGTGTAAATCCTGCTAATTATTTAGCAATGATTGAAGCAGTCAGACAATATGGTAATTATTAATTACGGTTATTAATCATAAAGAAGGATTGCAATGCTTATCAATGACTTGTTTTTTTATAGCGGAAAATCAAAAATATCCGCAGTTTTAAATTTGCCTGATGAACAATCCAACAAAAATCCCTGCGTAATCTTTATGCATGGTTATGCAAGCAATAAAAATGAATTTGGAGGATTTGATAAATTAGCGGAATTATTTTGTAAAAATATGATAGCGGTATTCCGGTTTGATTTCAGAGGCTGCGGCAGCAGTATAAGCATAAATAAAAAAGGTGAGATGCTTTGTGTTTCTGAATGGGTTTTTGATGTCTGCAATGCTTTTGAAAGTGTAAGCAGGAACAAATCAATTGATGAAAAAAATATAGCTTTGCTTGGGGTGAGCATGGGCGGAGCAACGGTCTTATCTTCTCTAAAGTATTTAAGAAAAGCCAGGGCAGCAGCCGTATTATCACCCGTAAATAGAGGACTGAGCTGGCTGAAAAATCTTTGGCTGGAAAATAAAAACCTGCAGGAATGGAAAAATTTTTTAAAAACAGTTCTTGAAAAAAATGGCAGGAAGCTGAACGGCAATGAGAATGAATTTATAAATATAGATGATTTGCTTGCTTTTAATAATAAAGATAAAAATATGTGGAAAGAATTATTAAGTAATTTTTCATACGTTTGTGATAAAGCCAGCTATTCATCTGCATATGAAATCATAAGATATCTTAATTCTTCCAGAGAAATTAAAGCTTTTAAAAATACGCCGGTATTATTTGTTCACGGTGATAATGATTCTGCAGTACCCTTTACGGGCACTCAGGAATTATATGAAAAATATAACGGTGAAAAAGAATTAATGATTTTAAAAAATAAATCCCACGCTCTACTGCTTGAAGAAGACAGCAATATATATATGGAAAATATTGTAGGCTGGTTTAAAAAGTATTTATTTAAATAGAAAAAATTTAATTTTAAAGAATTGTTAAATCGGGATATTCTTTATCAATCATTAATGAAAATTTTTCTATCTGAAAGAATAGATAAGGAATTAAGTGCATAAGTGACGCCGCGATTAATTTAAGTCTTTTATAACATAATAATTCTCACCTAACAATTGGAAATATTTGAAATGAGAAAAAAGATGTGATATTATAAATATACAAAACGGTTTGTGTAATACGTTTTGTATATTAAGGAGGTTTTAAGGTTATTAGTATATTGTTTTTTTAAAGCTTTTATTCTTAAGAATTTTGAACTTAAAATGAGTAAATGGATAAATTAAGAAAAAATTTATTTGCAAAAACGGAATTAATGATTTTTAGAATATTAATATTTTTATTATTAATTGGAATTTTATATCTGGTCTTTAATTCATATTATATACATAGGAAGTCAGTGTTAAGCACATATCGGCAAGAAATTAATTCAGGTAACAATGGAATAAGTAAAAATATAGTTTCAGATTCTATTATAAAGCTGAATAAAGATCAGATTTATAATTTTAAAAATGAGGCAAAGGAATTCAATGTTTATATAAAAAGTTTTTTTTCAATTTGGAATAACCAGATTGATAAAGACAAAGATTTAATAGAGCTTTTTAATAATCTGGAAACCAGAGACGAAGATAAAAAGATGTTATCCGTAAAGTTATATGAAGAATATGATAATTTTTTCTATGAGCTTTATAAATTAAAGGTTCCGAATATAGCTGAAGAGATGCATGATTATGCTTTAAAAACTATTTCTGCAAGAAGATTATTTTTTTTGAATTACAGCAAGAACAATATAAATAATTTAAAAGAAAATAAATATGATGCACTTGTTTTTGAAGATAAATTTTGGGCAGAGTTTAATGACATATTTGATAAATTTGAAGCTGATGCAGAAAAAATGGGTTTATCAAAAGAAAACAAAAATTTAATAATTTATCAAAATTAAATTTGTAATTAAATAAATTATAAGAATAGAGATTTTTATAGAAATACATGAATAATGCTTTTCCTGATATTGCGGGGTAAATAAGCATTTTCAAAGTAAAATATTTTGAAAGGAGGTTTAATGGACA
>Ga0172375_10009169_pt1 | contig 13092 bp, 15 predicted proteins | sample LakKiv1m_FD_114537 | JGI IMG/M metagenome (GOLD analysis project Ga0172375, IMG submission 114537) | Freshwater microbial communities from Kabuno Bay, South-Kivu, Congo - kab_092012_11.1m | ecosystem: Environmental > Aquatic > Freshwater > Lake | place: Democratic Republic of the Congo...
ATCTAAGGAGCATTAGTATGAAAGTGTTAGCAAAAACTACCGAAAATGGCTGTGATTACGGCATGGATATATTAGAAAAGTTAATGACATGTCCGTTAAACGGAAATTCATGCGTGACTCAACAATTATGCTCTCCGGCTGTGTTATTTGCTAAAGCACATTTAGGAATGCTAGAGCAAGAAGCTCCGTATGAAGTTAAACCGGAATGTCCGATTGTTACTTTTTTAAAGGCTTTAAATATTACAGCGACAGCATTACTTCCGCTTGCTCTTGGAATGCCGGATGATTACGAAGGAAAAGAAAACGAAGAAGACAGAGCGAAGCGAGTATTAGATTCGCTAAAGCTAGATGGTTAACGACATGGCTAACCCGACAACATCAACCGTAACAGTTGCTATAACAGCGCCAGCGTTATATAAAAATATGATGGCTCTCGAATTTATGGCTCGTGCTGTCCCCAAAGCGTGGGACAATGTGCATCCAGAATTCGGAGCATACATGTGGTACAGCAAATGGCTGGAAGAAGGCACAGTTAAGATGGCGGCGCGTCCACATATTGTTCCGGCTGTAAAATCAGCAATGTCTAGTATTGTGGCTTCGTTAGCGGCAGACGCAAGAAAAATTTTATTCGATGTTTGGTTCGGTATGTCGTCTTCGTGGAATATACATGCGGTGCAATTGAAATTGGAGGCAGCTTGGGTGCGCGCATTAAACGACAAGCCCAGGCAATTTGCTACAGGAAGGCCGCAGTGTCCTGTGCTTTATGGATTTCACCGCAGGTCTATTCGAGGTTACGCGCAAAAACCGGATATAACGAAGATAAGCCGGTTGCGTGAAAAAGCATGGAAAAAATATCACGAGTAAACTAAATGGCAACAGGCTCCGACAGACATAAGCGTTTTAGCTTGGCCTTAGTGACATGGCTTCGTACGAATGCTACATTAACCGGTCTTGTAACCGGTTCTACTAATATTTTTGCAGCGCCAGATATATCAGTGCTTCCGGCTAAATGCGTTGGAGTAATGATTCCTAATATTTTACCGATGTTCGATGACGTGGATGTAGGACCGTATTTCGCCACAGTTGAGCTTATTTTGCGCGGTACATCCATAAGTGATGTTTACTCAATGATTGGTTGTATAGAAGATTTAAGCGCAAAAAACGAAACAACCGGAGCATGGGCGAAATTTACCGGAGTTTCTTTGCAGACAGACAGTATTAAGTTTGCAGGAGTCTCTACGGAGGCTAAGGTTATATCAGGTGTGAACGCGCTTGAAATGCGTATTCAACTTGATATTGTATGGCGTGAAACCAGCTAACAGATGGTAGAAAAATAAAAGGAGGTGACAGAGCTTATGAATAAAGCGAATATCGTTATCGGCGCAGCTTCAATTTCCATTGACGGAGTTGACGCAGGGCACACACAGGGAGGCGTTAAACTTAGACCTTCTAATGAGAAGACCGAAGTTATTTCCGACCAAGTGTGCGGTGTTGTTGCGCAAGCAATCTCAATGCAACGTTTCTTTATTGAAACGACATTGCTGGAAGCTACGTTAAACAACCTTCGGATGGCGTTCAATGAGTCTGCATCGCAGCAATTCAGCGGTTCGGGTTTACGGTTAGGTTCAGCGACCCCGACTATAACCGAACACGTTGTTGTTGTGACGGGGAAAGCTCCGCCTAACATGACGAAAACAAGGACGTGCAGTTTTACTCGATGCGTTTCCATCGAGGAAGTTGAATTCAACATCGGGCAGCGTGATGCGGCATCGGTAATTCCGGTTAAGCTGGAAGTGCTGAAAAACGATGATGGCACATTCGGCTCAATGGTTGAGTCCTAGACAAATGCCTGTTGAGCGTATGAGGATAAAATTAAATGCACAAGCAGAAGGTAAATGATATGCCAGAGTTAGAAAAAGAATTTAAGCCAGTGCGCCCATACTGTACAAAAGACTTTGAGTTTGTTGTGGCGTTGCTTGCCTACAACAAGCAGCGTTACGTTATTCAGTCTATGGTTCCGTTTTTGAACTCACGTAAACCACAAAGCAGAGACGTACAGTTTACCATGAATATCTATGGACGTACCGACTCCGGCGATTTGCTGGATGTGGTAGACGAAGTTGCAGCGTTACGTTCTGATTATTTAAGCAATGCTTTGCGAGTTGATCCTTGCACATTGTTCACCGTACAACGAAGCGTTCGTTCTGCCATAGCGGATAAAATAGCCGAGTTAAGAAAAAGCTCTTGTGTAGAATCGTAAATCAGGATGAAAACAATAAACCAGATAGAGGTTAATTATGAGTTACAATGACGATGTATTTTCAGTAATTTTGGCGTCACACATTGAAGTGGCGCTCCCGTCGTTTGGTAAAACGGTGAAATTAAAATGCCGTCGTCTTCCTTTTACTACGTTTATGAAGCTGCTTGTTGAAATTTCACAGACGCTTCAAAATGAAGTCACATTAATTAACAAGACATTAGGCGATGAATTTGGCAGATTAGTAGCTAATATGCAGCACAAAGACGGCGCGGGCAATTCCGTTGTTACAGCAGCCGAAGTTACAGCATTATTCCGGTTAGCCTTGCCGTTGATTGTAAACGTTGTAGCTAAAGTGCCTAGTATTTCTGAAATGCTGCTAAAAGACATTGTACTGGACGCTACTCCAGAAGTTTTATCTGCCTTGCCGGTATGCGACGTAACGGCGATTATCGCCGATGTGTTTGACACCATTGATATAGACATTATCGCGGAGCACGTTGCAAGGGTTTTTACCCGCGCCGCCACGATACAGGAGAAGGCGGTATCGTTACGCGGCAAAACATTGGAAACGAAACAAGACGCATCCGAGTTATCGTAGCTGACACAGTTGCGTGTTTACTGCAAATATATCCAGGAGCGTCTTTAGAAGATATAGCCAAACTGTCAATTGAACAAGTAGACGCGTTCCGAAAGGCTTATAATCTTCGAGAACTGCGGCAAATGACGTATTTTACGCAAGCCGTAGCGCATGGAGTAAGCCGTGACCCGAATGCGTTTTTAGTATATTTACAGCAACGAGAAGAATTTGTGTTAAGCGGAGCTAGAACGGTGAGCGAATATGAAGATTCCACTATGCAATACTTCAGCGACGCTGAGTTGTCAACAATGTTTAAGCCGGGGTAACTAATTATGCCAGCGCCAACAGGTACGTCAGGAAGCATTGTAGTATACTTTAACGCTGTAGCTACTGGTTTTTTAAGCACAGCGCAAAAAGTAAGTGGTTCTTTGGCTACTTTGGCTTCTGGGCTGCGGCAAGCTGGAATGCACGCATCAGTCATGGGGCGTAACATGTTGTATATGGGTACAGCGATGGCTGTTCCTTTAGTTAAAGGTACAAAAGACCTTATAGCTTTTGAGAAAGAATTCGGCCTTGTTACAACTATGATGGATGACGCAAACGCCGGAACGGTTGCTGAATTGCGAGAAGGTATAAAAGACCTGGCTAAAAAATTTGGTCTTGATTTATTAGATGCTACAAAAGCTGTTTATTTTGCGCTGTCAGCTCGCATTCCCGCTGATAATGTTTTAGACTTTGTGTCTGTGGCTGCAAAATCAGCTGTAGCTGGCGCTACAGATTTGGAAACAGCTTCAAAGCTGCTTATCGGTACGGTTAATTCATACAGTGTCGCTCTTGGAGAAAACAACACGTTTAGCGAAAAAGCAGCGATACTATCAGACTATCTGTTTAGAATTGTGCAAGACGGTATTATTACGTATGATGAACTCTCTGTATCATTTGGCCGACTGGCTCCTATAGCATCGTCTGCTGGCGTTTCTATGGAAGAAGTCGGTGCTGCTGTAGCTGCGTTAACACGTAACGCAATTGGACCGCAAAACGCTATTACAGGTCTGCGGCAAGCATTCATCGGTGTTCTTGATCCAGCGGCGCAAGCCGGACAAGCATTTAAGAATGCCGGTATAGACGTGGAAGGCTTTCAGCAAGGAACAGTTTCATTCACTGAAATCTTGCAGCAGATGGCGGATAAACTTGGGCTAACAAGTGAGAAGTTAGATTATGCTAGGGACCGCATTAAAGAACTTCCAGATGAAATGCTGGATGCTGAAAGAGGAACAACAAAGTTTTCTGAGGCTGTGCATATTGTAGCGCAAACTACGGGTGGCGTTGCCAGTGAACTGGCTAAAATGTTTCCTAATATTCGCGCCTTTTTAGCTATGATGACTCTTGCTAAAGACGGCGGTGAAATGTTTTCTAATGAACTCAGTCGTATGGCTGATAGTTCTGGCGCTGCCGATGATGCGTTTAATAAAATGGCAAATACTTTATCGTTTAAATGGAATCAGCTTTATAGCAATTTTAAGGTGACATACGTTGACTTGTTTGAAGTTATGAAGGGTAAGATAGAAGAAACATTTTCAAAATGGAATGGTTGGATAGACAAAGTAAATGAGACTATTAAGAAACACCCAGAGCAAGTCGAAGCTACTATAGAAAAATATTGGGGTTTGACTAAAACAATGCTTGGCTTAGGCGCTGGAGTAAAGATGCTTGAGTCTGTTTCATTAACTACAGCCGCCATACTATATATAGCATCAGCGGCAGCTGGAGTTATTGGCGGTCCTCTTACTCTTGCTTTCGCTGCTGTGGCTGGTACTATTGGTGCTCTGTGGTATAAAACATTTTTATGGGGACAAGAGCATCAAAGGGTTATTGATCAAGCGCCAGAATTAAAAAAACAGCTTGGTGAAGCTCTGGATGTTATTAACGCAAAATATAAAGATGCAAAGATAGGGGTTGATGATTTATTAACGAAAGAAGAAGAGGCTGCTATACGACGTAAAGCGCTGATAGACGAAGTATACGATAAACTTCATAATATGCCAACATGGAAGTTATTTGATTTTTCAGAAATGAAAGAAATGGGGCAAGCGTTAAAAGATTTTGAAACTTTTACAGATGCTCAAATTTTAGCATATGAGTCTGCGTATGCAGATCAGGCTGTTTTAGTCGAACAAAAGAACAAGTTATCTATAAAGTCTGCGGACTTAGCGGAAGAAAACGCCCAAAAGGAAATAAATGCCCTTTTACGAAGAAGCGCCACACAACAAGAAGTAGATCGTATTTATATGATAGCGTTAAACGGGAGGGTTACAAAAGCGCAAGCTACCGTGTTAATGCTTAATGGAATAACTGATAGTGAAATACTAAAACTGGCGGTAGGAACGGATGAATATAGAAAAGCGTTTATTGATAGGGCGATAGTTGAGCAGGGCTTTTCTGTAGTCGTCTCAGCTGAAACTGTGAAGCGTCTTGGATTTTCCGAACAGGAGACGGCAAAATTTGTTGAGCGTATGAATGAATACCTTCAAGCAAATAATATGAAAGTTCTTAACGAGCAAGAAACAACGAGAGCCTTAGAAGTATTAAAAACAACTAACTTAACCGTTGAACAAGCTGCGTTTGTTACAAGAGAACAGCTTAATGATTCAGAAATTCTTATGCTTCAGAATGGTATGAATATAAGAAGTGTTTTACATAAGAGTGAATTGGAAAACCTAATAGAAAAACAAGAAAAAGAAAAGATAAGTTATGACGCACGTGTATCGCAGCTTACAACGTTTATTAATAAAACCCGTGAAATACTAGAGTCTGATAAAGAAAAAAAAGCTGAATTAATTACTACGATGCGTGAGTTTGAATATACTAATAGTACCGATAGTATTAATCAATACACTAAATATCAAAATGAGTACCATGAAATTACGCAACGTATAAACGCCAATCAGCTTACTTTGCATGACGCCGAGTTAGAACGCAAACGCCAAGAGGACGCTGCTAATGGAATTTTCTATGAACGACAAACCACCTATACGCAAAATCAGTTGCAGTTAGAACAGCAAAAGATTAACGCGCAACAGCAATCGGTGCAAGCAACTCAGTATTACGTACAAGTTGGCGAAGCTGCTATGTTTCAACTAATGAACCAAGATGCCAGTTTACGTACTTCGTTCTCCCAACTCACGCAAGAGCAAAAAACCCAATTCTTGGAGCGTATCGGCGCTGTAGTCAGTTGGGGAGATCAAAATACAGATGTTCATGCCAGCGCTATTGAGCTTTTACAGGGGTTTAAGAAAGAAACCAAAGAAGCAGCGCAAGAACTAAATACTCAAACAAAAGAAATGACTAAGTCCACAAAAAACTTTGGGCAAGAAACAGACGTAGCATTAACTCAGGGTTCTACCGCGTATACAGGTTTTCTTGATAATGCTATTACTGCATTAAACGGGGTTGACAGCAAACTTGAAGAAACAGTTAAAGTAAAGACACCAGCAGCGTTAAAAGAAAATCGGGGGAATTACGAAGATGATTCAAAAAAACTGTTAAACGATTTAGCTCCGAAATATCAAGAATTTTTTGGTTATATAGACCCTGGTCAACCGCACTCACCGTCATTGGTGCAAAGGGTCGAATGGGGAATTTGGCAGATGCAAAAATTGTGGTATGACTACGCCTTGTGGTTTCGTGATTTATGTATATGGTTTTATGATCAAATGTCGTACATGGACCCAACTGCGTATCATTCTCCGTCTTTGGTTGACAAAACACGCACTGGCACGGAAGCTATTCGTAATTTGTGGCAAACCAATGTTATTGACGTTATCGGAAATGCTGTAGAAGCCATGTCCGGTTTCAACCCGACAGCTGCATTTGCTACAGGCGGCGTTAATATTGCCACGCGGATACCGAGAACAGAAAGTTACACGACAGGCGGAAGACGCAGGGCTTCTTCCAGCGATAGCATTAACATGACGTTTAATATAGAAAATGTTCCAAGCAAGGAGCAATTGATTAAGTTAATGAACGACGCACAAGCGGCTAAAGAACGCATACGCCTTCGTAGGCGCGGAGTATAGCTGTTATGGCTACTGTAAATTGGGTGCATACTTATGATCCTCAAATTCATATTGGGTCTACTGTATACAGGCTTCCGCGTCCTGTACGTCAAATATCAGACGATTACACGAATAAAATAAACAAGATAGAGATACCTCAGCAAAACGGAACCATCATTGGAAATGTTTCTCGCTCCGGGGCCACTGTTACGTTTGCTGGAATTATTTCTAAAAATACGCGCAGCGGAGTTTTACATGAAAAACAAATGCTGCATGATGTATTAATGAATACAGGAGGACAACCTTTCACATTTTACCGGTTTTATGATGCCGCTAGAGAAAACTATCGGTGGTATGAAAACTGCGTTTGTGAAAATTTAAGTTTTGTCGAAGTCCCTGGTGAAGTATTTTCAATGGCGTATAGTCTAACGTTGTTTGCCCCAGACGGCTTAGAGCATGAGTTAGTGACTACGCGCAATGAAAATCCTTCAGGAGATCAGAACGGAAATTTAAGTAATCGCGCTGTCGGCGGTTACGGAGGGTCGGAAGTTGTTTACTACGGCGATGACAGCTCCGAAGTTTACGTAGGTTCAGAAACAGCCCCCGATGACACAGCTAGACTTTACGGGCCGTTGTTGATTAAAATGCGGTATTCATCTAGTTCATCTGATTTCGCTGTGGTAGATGGTGACGGCAATATAATTTTTAAGATAGATGGTTCTGGCAATGTGTATGTGAAAGGCAATATTATTTCAGTAGATTCTATAACATTTTAATTAAGGCTTAATAACTATGGCAACGAATGATTTTCCAACAGCGGCTACATTAACAACGTTAGGTCCGACGACTCGTTGTTTAATTATTGTAGGAGGTTCTCCTAATACGTATTTAGGCGTTTGCAATAGATTAGAAACGCCTGTATTTAAATTAGACGGTGATGGTAATGTTTATATAACCGGAAACGTTATTAACATGAAAGAAATCGAAGATTAGTCATGCCGTACGCACGAAAATTATTAGTAGGTGGCAAAGATATAACGAATCTTTGCGGAGAAATTACGTTTTCGTGGTCAAAAAACGGCTGCGATTCCGCATCTTTTTCTGTGCTTACTGCGCGATTTGATGATTTTATGGATATAGACATCGAAGACGATGTTCGTATTATTTATGACGCAGACGACACTGATAGTTGCTGGTGGCACGGTTTCGTTGTTGAGCTTGAAAGTCAACTGGAAGGCGGCTTATCAGTAGCTTGCGTCGGAACAAAAGAGTTATTGGCTGAAGTTATTCCAACCGGAATCTTTGGAACGGGGGTTGAAACTACAGTGCCGACAGGAGTTACCGCTGTAGCTGGTGACGCTGACGAAGGTGTAGATGGTTTGGCGGGTCCGGTTAGCTATTATATAACAATAACGTCGTTAGACAGCATTGGCGAAATATGGGCTAAACCCGCATTTGGACAGTCATACAGCACAAACGGCTCTGGTATTGTTTACACTACTGTTTCGTTTATAGAGGGAGACACAGCTAAAAAAATAACGATAGATTGGACAGACGCAACAGGACCGGTTCGAGGGTATCGAATTTACATTTGCACAAGTACAACGTTTGCATCTGACGACGGGTGTATAGCTTTCGACGTTATTGGAGATAATACATTTACGTACGACGGAGAACAAACCGGAGAAGCTGATGACGCTCCTAGTACGTCCACAAGTTTAACTCCAGATATTGACGACACCGATATTGAAGCCGTTATTACGCATTTGCTGGACACGTTTTTGCCGGATGCTTTAAGCACAGGCTCCATTGATTTGGGAGATTACAATAATGATTTAGACTATTATGATTTATCAGAAGGCGCAGACGATATGATGGCTGTACTGGATGCTTTGTGCGCTTTGTCTTGCGCATCTGCTTACTGGTATGTAGACGCTGAAAATACAGTTAACGTCAGCCTTAAAAGTGAAACCGTTACTAGAGGCTTTAGAATTTATTCTGAAAATACAGTTGACGCTGATGATTCAAATGCGTTAATAGCCGTTACAAGAACAAAAACGCGAGATGGCGTTACCGATATTTCTATTATTGGAACTGATACTTTACAACAAGACACGCAAGATGACGCAATTGATACGTCAGTAGAAACTCCGGCAAGCACGGCAAGTACAATGCAGCATACAACCGTTACTTGGTTGGAAACGGTTAAAGTCCGTTCTGCTTTTTCATTGCGGTTTAGCGCAAGCGCCATGAAAGACATCATGGACAGTTTGACCGGCTCGGATATTTTAAACCCGGATGTTTGGCGTAGTTTTATTGCAACGTATGCTACGCTTGACGCTTGGCTTGTTGATTTTCCAAACCGCCCGTTTATATATAATAATATAGCCACTCTGTCTGATAATTGGATTTATAATTGGGTAATGGCGAATTACCAAACGATTAGCGTGTTATTGGCTGATCAGGAAACCCAAGTGGCTAAAAGTTATGATCAAGATGTAGGCGGCTCTTCATACGGAGGCGGCGGTAATTTTAATGTTACGGGCTTTCGACCTAACCATATTGTACGACGCTATCCAGGAATTAGTACGGCAGCAGCGGCGCAGATGGCGGCATCCAGCACTGCGGTACGTTATGTCCCGAATCCTGAAGTATGGAAAGCTACTGTAGCCCATGTGACTAACTTATATAAGCCGTGGTATCGTAGAATTAAAATTTATACTAGCGTAGGAGATTCATATTCAATAGATATTAATGCGTCTGAATATACTTTTGGAGATATAGCCGTAGCTGTACTAAGCGGCGGCTTTGAAATGTATACGAAAGAAACGGAAGAAACTGACAACCGAAGAATTTTAAAAAAGCTGGTGTCTCAGCAATCAAGCCCGAATACGTGGAGGTAGAATAAAATGAATAAGTGCATCAAAGTTTTTCTATTTACGTGTTTTGCGTATTTAGCAGTAATCAACAACAGCGTAGCGCAAGTAGCTACTGGAAAGCTCTATAACAGAAGCGCTACAGCATGTTCTAAATACCAAGTAGTCGTTTTAGATACAGCGCACGATAACTCGTTTATTAAAACGACAACAGAGCGTGATGCTAACGTGCTGGGCATTGTTTGGGATACAACGATCAACGTAGCGGCTACAGGAGCAGTGCAGATTGCCCCAGGTGTTTCTATCGTAAGCATTACCGGAACAGTGACTCGCGGAGATTACTTAATTACTTCTACGACGGCGGGAAAAGCTAAAAGCGGCGGGACTACTGATTCTGAAAATGCTTTTGGCATTGCTTTGGAGGATGGAACGGATACAGATATTGATTGCTTTCTTGTTCCGTTTAATACGTTTCCGGCTACAATAAATGTTGACACGGAATTAAACGTTAGCAGCGGCTACGGAGATTCAGGCGTTACCATAGGAGATGGCGGAACAATTAGCGCTGACGGGTTGATTACAGCCGCAGCTGATATTTTACTTTTAGATGATCAAGACTTAAAGTTTGGAACAGACAGCGATATTCAGATTCGGTATGACGAAACAACCGATGATCGTCTTGAGATTGGCGATGGCACAAACCTCTTCTTATGGTTGAAAGATTTAGGAACGACTGCGCGACTTGGGTTGACGGATGATTCTATTCTTGCTTACGGCACAGATATGGACATCCAAGTTACGTACGACGCTGCGACTGATAACCGGTTGGAATGGAGCGACGGAACAAATCTTCTTGCGTGGTTGACAGACGCGGGTACGACTGGCACGTTTGGCACGACGGGATCAATAGTCACGACCGGCGCGCTGATTGAAGACACCGACAACGAGGACTTAGTGCTGCGCACAAACTCCAACGCGAACCAGTTGGTATTGGACTCGGAGGGTCATGTTGGCATCGGAACAGCTTCTCCTAGTTCTATGCTGCACATTTATAGTAGCGAAAATACGATAAATCAACTTCAGCATCCGTCATACGGTCTGATTGCGTTCAAATTTCCCAGCACTCGAAAATTTCAGGTTTACAGTTCATCGGCAAGTGATTATACGTTGGAATTCACAAATGGTTCTACAGGATATCTGAACGCGATATTCGAGAACCTTGTTGAGGTTGGTAATGATTTAGACGTAAAAGGCGGTGACATCCAGAATTCTGCCGGAACGACCTTGACCACGCCGGAAGAGTGGCATATCACTGCCGCAGAAGGGTGTTTTGCAGACAAGTACAATCCGCAGACCAGCGACACGGACACGTACATAAATTTTGCCGCAGACCGGTTGCGTTTATACGCTGGCGGCACGTTGATGGTGGATGCGCTCGAAGGCGCTCCAGACGTTGGCACGTTGGGTGGTGATGCGTGGTGGGTAACGAATGCGCTGAATGTCGGCGGCGGTTACGGGTCTACGGGCGTGACTGTCGCATCATCTGGTGATGTTTCGCTAAACGGAAACCTTATAGTAGACGGTGCATCATCCAACAAAGAAGTGAAAGTAACAGCGTTTACGGGGGCCAGCACAGATACGCTTGACGCTACAGGAAAGCATACGGTCGTGTTAGACCTTGCGGCGAGTGACACTCTTGTAAACATCACAAATGGCGTTACAGGACAACGATTAAAATTAATCAACATAGACGCTGCTAATGCACCTGTAATTGATGATGAAGGCGGCAACATAGACCTACCTGGAAGCAATGTAGATATTACACTTGGCGGCGTGTACGACAATATAGAATTGACGTATATCACAACTGATACAGTAAACAAATGGATTAAAACTGGCGGAGAAACCGGATATTAAGGAGATAAGAAATGAAAAAGGTATTAAAAACTCTGGTGATAACTTCTATGGTAGCAATTATTCTTTGTGCGTCTTCAATTTTTGTACGCGCTGAAATTGACTACGAAATCAGAGCATTGGCGTCGTGGTTGGATTCTAATTCTATTGAAGCGGCGGCGTGGCTCAAAGTTAATCTTACTAAGGAGCAATACGCCGCATTATTGGAACTTTTCAGACCGGCGAAAACTCCAGAAGAAACAAAGCAGTTGCTAGAACAGGCCGCAACGGAATTGGTTTCAAAAGGAGTGCCGACTACCGATAAGGCAATTACTGATTTAACAGTACGTGTTGATGCTATTCAAATTGAAATAGACGCAGCAAAACCTGTTGAACTAGAAACACCGGTAGACGAAGAACAGCCTAAGTAATAATTGCTGTTAGACTGTAAATAATATATTGACTTTACGTGTGCGTTGTATTACGCTTAACGTATGAATACGGCGTTAAAATGTTACGGAGGACAAAACGCATGAGAGTTAAGAGTAAACATCGCATTACGTCTACAATGTTTAGAGGTTACTTAGTTTGCGCGTGGATTTTATACGGCGGGTTTATTCTGCTGTTCAACGGTTGGTCTGAAGCAACGGCTCAGGGTGGCTCTGTAGACATCGTAGCAAGCAGCATAGATACTCCGAAGCCCTTGCTTGATAAAATAGACACCTGGGGGCAGCTAGGGGTGTCAGGGAGTATTTTAATTTATGTGCTTTGGTGGGGGCGGGACCGGGAAACTCGGTTGCAAGCGAATATAAATAAACAAACTGAATTTGTTCAGACGCAATTAATAAACGCTTTAAATCGAGTTACGTCTGCCGTTGATTCGGTATCTGTTGCAAACGTTGGAATAGCCAGCGCTACAAAAACAATGTACGAAACGACTGAAGTTATGAATAGTCGGCCTTGTTTATGGACAGAAGAGCAAAAAATGCTTGCAAAAGTCAATCAATTAAGTAAAGGTTAAAGCGTATAGCACGAGAAGGCTGCCGCAAATGAAAAGTCCGTGGGAAGAAACAGCAGCATCTCTTGTGTTATCTAAATATGTGGTACGTAAAAAAGACAGACAAAACGTAAAAAAAACGTTAGATTCAAATAAGGCGCTCTGTTGTGTTTTACTTGAGACACAAGAGCGCCTTTGCGATTTATTCGACACATCTAAATCAGAATTCTATCTTGAAATAAGTAACAGTAGCAAGACGAAAAAAGAACCAGTTAAACTTGTTGTTAGAATTAATACATCTCTGCTTGAACAAGAAGCTCTTTCTGGTTTGAATAAAATTGAAGTGTGGATTGACAGTTATGAAGCTTCTGTATTTAACAGAATTTCATTTGATGTATCTACATTTGATTAATTCTTCCACGTTATAGTCATCG
>Ga0172375_10009172_pt1 | contig 13090 bp, 15 predicted proteins | sample LakKiv1m_FD_114537 | JGI IMG/M metagenome (GOLD analysis project Ga0172375, IMG submission 114537) | Freshwater microbial communities from Kabuno Bay, South-Kivu, Congo - kab_092012_11.1m | ecosystem: Environmental > Aquatic > Freshwater > Lake | place: Democratic Republic of the Congo...
GAGGAATTCCGGGGGCACGGGCGACAGCGCGAGGTTGTAGGCGAGTACCGCCATCTCCAGCAGCACCGATCGCGCGCCTTGGGTGTCGATCAGTACCAGGTCATAGAGAGGCGCCAGGACCGGCAAGAGATGGCGCAACCGCAGGCGCCCATCCGGCGCGTGCAGCAGCAAGGTGTTCAGCTCGCCTCGGTGGTCGTTGGAGAGCACCAAGTCCAGGCCCGCGACGATCGTGCGGGACACAAGCAACCCGAGGTCGCGCTCGTTGAAGGCCAGCAACTCGTAGATGCCACCAGGTGCGCGGTGGCCTAGCTCGTAGTACGAGGACAAGGTGGGCTGCACGTCGAGGTCGAGCAGTAGCACACGCAGCCCCGCGTCGGCGGCAAGCCCGCCGAGGTTCGCGGCCGTGGTGGTCTTGCCGACGCCACCTTTTGTTGAAATGATGGATACGACCTGCATGGCGTTCTCCGTGTGAGGATGGGAAGTCCGCTGGAGAACGGGTCAGGCCCGGTTGTTGACGCGCTCGGCGATCCACTGATCGATCTCGATGGAGTCCCAGCCGACCGCGCGCACGCCCAGGCGCAGCGCCTTCGGGAACAGGCCTTTGCGCATCAGGTTGTAGATGTGGGCGCGTTTGAAACCCGACTTGGTTTCGACTTCATCAAGCCGCAGGATGCGGCGCTCGCTTGCGGGCAGTGCAGGTGTTTGCGACATGGCGGTCACTCCTGAACGCTCAGTGGCGTTTGTTGGCGTGACCTCCATTCAATAGACATGGATGGGAAAAGACATTGCAAATGCAATCTCCGCGATTGCACATACAAGATGGAAAACCTCAGACTGTCGCGCTACGCAGCCGGCGTCTGGCCGTGGCGAACTTGCCGTTTAGCGTCCGCTCCGCGATCCCCATTGCGCCGCTGTGATGGGCGACCAATGCACTAACCACCGCCTCCTGAGTCTTGAAGCTGGAGTACGGCACGCCCGAAGGCGACTGGCCGAGCATCAGGTCCAGCATGCTGCCGATAATGTTCAGGTAGGTGGCTTCGGCGCGATCACTGATCAGGCACTGTGCGCCAGCAGAGGGCGCCATCTGCTTGAGAAGCGCCCCGTGCTTTTCCTGCAACTCATGCAGTTGGCGTTTGTACTGGTCCAAGGTGGACTTCAGGGCCAGGCGCTCGACTAGCATCGCCTGCCCAGTTTCCAGCGAGATGAAGGGATGGGCGATGCGCTCGCTTCGGGAGAAGAGGAAGCCCGGTCGTTGCTCGGGATAGTGTTGTCGCATCCAGCGCTTCAGATCGACGTGACGCACCGTCAGATCAGGGGAGTCGATCAGCGTGGAATCGCGCGTCGTGATGCCGTTCTGCCCGAAGGGCAGTTCTCCATTGAGGATGCCGTCGAAGATACGTTCGGTGCAAAGCCTCAGCTCGGCACAACGTGGGCAGTCCAACGACTGCGGCAGGCGCCTTGGCGACGAAATCGAAGCCAGGATCACCTGCTCGTATCGCAGCAGCCCGGCCCAGCGGATGGACGCTTCGATCGGGCGATAGAACACCTTTGATGTTGGTGCATCATTCTTGTTCTCGTGCATGCTCCGTCTCCTTCCAGGAGAAGAACTACATGACCGACTCCTTTGTCACCGACCTCATGGTCGGCCTGTCGTCTGTGCAGGAAGTGGGCACCTAAGGCCGCTTCGTCATGTGGTTTGAATACTTCTCACCAGTTCGCGCAACTGGTAGTCGTCGTGTGCTCGATGTGCAAAAATTCATCGATTAGAAGGTCGAGCATCGGGACGTAGGCTCGACAGTGACGCTCACGCTATCAGGGTCGTGAGAAGTTACGGTTTCTGCAAAACCGTCTAGGTATGACCTGATATGCCAGCGGTCTCAGGAGGCGTGAGGGGGCCGCAATCGTCGTCGAATGTCCAGCCGGACGCAGCAAACCCGCATCTGTCATGCTTGCCCCGTCATCCTGATATATCGACAAAGAATCGTGTGCGGAAACGCGGTGGCCAGCGTGCGCGTTCTTTCAAAGGAGCTTGAGCAGAAGGTCGCCTGTGAGTTGTGGTGCAGGCGTTCCCAGGTGGAATCCGACCTGTGCCATCACCAGAACCATCTGCCTGATCGTCTTCGCGATGATGGATGCGGGGCAGACAACCGGGCGTGGATGATGAGTTCGAGGCAGTCGCCTACGACGATGTACCGATCGTGGGTCTGGTGTACTGAGTGCAGCTCTTTGGACGTCTGTGGAACTCTTTGGACGAATTTGTTGCCGAGGACGAAAAACAAGGCTACAATTGAGGTCTTCGCTGGCCAGCCCAACGAAGAAAGTGTTTGGGAAACAACGACTTACTGTCCTAGTACACGTCTCGTTTCCCGCTCCAGTTTGTAAGATCGCGCCGCAGAAATCATGCGGCGCCTTCGTTTTGAGGCCGGTTGGCAGAGTGGTTATGCAGCGGATTGCAAATCCGTGTACGCCGGTTCGATTCCGACATCGGCCTCCATATTGAAGAGCCCCAAGCAATTCGTTGCTTGGGGCTTTTTCTTTTGCGTCCCAGAGCGCGCGGCCACCGGTACTGCCGGTGAGTGGCGGCAAGCGATTCCGCCGCTGCTATCTATACTGCATGGGCGCATCTCGCTCAGGAGAATAGCCATGCGACGCCTCTCAGCCTTTGCCTTCGCGATTCTGTTCAGCTCACCACTGCTGGCGATGCATTGCCCCATGGACATGGCCAAGATCGACGAACTGCTCAAGACCAACCCACCGAAAGACGCGGCCACCCTGCAGCAGGTGCGCGAACTGCGCGCCGAAGGTGAGCAGTTGCATCAGGCCGGCAAGCACGCCGATTCGGTACGGGTACTGGGACGAGCGCTGTACCTGCTGGGTCAGAAACCCTGATCAGCGGACGCGGCGAACGCCAACCAGCAGCCAGAACAGCAGGCCCAGTACTGGGAAGAGGGCGATACCGATCGCCCAGAGCGCCTTTGCGCCCACGCTTCGCTCGCTTTTGAACACGCTGATGATCGCCAGCAAGTTCAGCGCGATGAGCGCCACCGCGGCTGCGATGGCCAGGTAAGTCATCGAATCGGACACTTCACATCTCTCCTGACGGCTCCGTTTATGAGGCCGCGAACCGTGCAGGAGGGTTCCGTGCCGTTAATGCATCAAATGATGCGATGAGCCCGGCCCGGTTCTAGGTTCAGCCCAGCAGCTGCTGGAGTTCGTCGCTGCTGGGCACCTTGCCCTCGATGAGAATATCGTCATCGACCGCCAGCGCCGGCGTGCGCATGATCCCGGCATCGATGATCGCGTTGACGTCGGTGACTTTCTCGAGCTGATATTCCAGACCGAGGCGACGTGCCGCCGCTTCGGTATTGGCAATGAGTTGCTGGCACTTGGCGCAGCTGAAACCGTAGACGGTCAGTTTCATCGTCGTCCTCACATCAGTTGGCCATAGAGATAGCCGCTGAGCGTGGCCATGACCACGACCAGCGTGCAGTACACCAGCGTCTTCTGGGTGCCCAGCACCGTGCGAATCACCAACATGTTCGGCAGGGACAACGCAGGGCCGGCGAGCAATATCGCCAGTGCCGGCCCCTTGCCCATGCCTGCGCCAACAAGGCCTTCGACGATAGGCACTTCCGTCAGTGTGGAAAAGTACATGAAAGCGCCTAGCAGTGAAGCGAGGAGGGTAGAGGCGAAGCTGTTGTCACCCACTGCCCAGACCACCCATTGACTGGGGATCAACCCTTCATGACCGGGACGGCCGAGCAGCATGCCGGCGACCATCACACCGCCCAGCAGCAGCGGCATGATCTGTTTGGTGAAGTCCCAACTCTGCCCGACCCACTCCCTTCCGGCAGCGTTCTCACGACTGGCCGCCAGCAGCAGCCCGCCGATACCGATGACCATCGCCAGCTCCGGCCATTCGGGCCGGAGCAGGGCGCTTGCAGCGACCAACCCGGCCACGACCAGCAACGGTTGTAGCGACCAGCGCCAACGGCGTACCAACAGCGCCGCCAGCAGGATGGCGAGCACAGCGGTGATCGGCCACTTCCAGGCGTAAACGAGCATCCATGCCGGGCTTTCCGCCCTGGCCCAGTTGGCGAACACCAGGATGCCGATCATCATGCTGAACAGCGCGACGATGTCGCCGAGCGGACGGCCGCTGTCGTCGGCGGTGAACCCGCGGGAGCCCTTGGCGGCACGGGCGGCCTCTTCGTGACGGTAGAGCAGGTGCATGATCGCGCCGATGACCAGGGCAAAGAGGATGGCACCGACAGCCCGGGCGATACCCAGCTCGGCGCCAAGCACCTTGGCCGTCACCACGATGGCCATGACGTTGATCGCCGGCCCCGAGTAGAGAAAGGCGATGGCTGCGCCGAGCCCGGCACCGCGCCGGTAGATGCCGCCGAACAGCGGCAGTACGGTACAGGAGCACACCGCCAGCAGCGTGCCGGCGACCGAGGCAACGCCGAAGGCGATCGGCTTGGGCGAGGCCGGGCCGAGGTGCTTCATCACCGCGCCCTGGCTGATATAGACGGCCATCGCGCCTGCGATGACGAAGGCCGGCAACAGGCAAAGGATGACGTGCTCGCGGGCGTACCACTGGGTCAGGCGAAGGCCTTCGAGTACGGCATTCTCGAAGCGAGGCTGCCCCAGCGGCAGGAAGAAGATCAGCAGAAATGCGGCAGACATGCCAAGCAGCACCTTGGCCTCGCCAGGGCAGTCGCGCCAGAAACGCGCCAGGTGTTTCCACAGCGAAGGGGAGGCGTCAGCCGAAGGAGCCGATCGCTCGGGCGCGGAGCTGTCCATGACCATGGTCCTGCTGGGTAGTCACGACCATGGTAGTTGGCTTGCGTGCAGCGAGGCTGATCCGCGTCAAGCGCAGGGCTATGTTCGGTTAGCCGTCAGCGCGCGGTTGTACCAGTCGCGGCTGCGATTGACGCTGCGCACCAGCCAGAGCATCACCGGCACCTCGATCAGCACGCCGACCACCGTGGCCAGTGCGGCACCTGAGTTGAAGCCGTAGAGCACGATGGCGACGGCCACCGCCAGCTCGAAGAAATTCGAGGCGCCGATCATGGCCGACGGCCCGGCCACATCGTGGCGTACCTGGAAGCGGCGATTGAGCCAATAGCCCAGCCCGGCGATCAGCAGCGTCTGCAGCAGGATGGGCACGGCCAGCATGGCGATGATCAGCGGCTGGGCGACGATGGCCTCTCCCTGGAAGGAGAACAACAGCACCAGGGTGGCCAGCAGCGCAACGATGGAGAATGGTTGCACTCTTGCAAGGGCGGCGTGGAATGCCTCTTCGCCGCGCTTGAGCAGGCGTGCGCGAATTATCTGGGCGATCGCCAGCGGGATGACGATGTACATCACCACCGAGAGCAGTAGCGTGTCCCAAGGCACTGGAATCGAAGACACACCGAGCAGCAGCGCGACGATCGGGGCGAAGGCGAACACCATCACCACATCGTTCAGTGCGACCTGGGTCAGGGTGAAGTTGGCGTTGCCGTTACAGAGGTTGCTCCATACGAAGACCATTGCGGTGCAGGGCGCCGCGCCCAGTAGGATCAAGCCGGCCATGTAACTGTCCAGTTCGGCGGCCGGCAGCCAGGGCGCGAAGACCTGTTTGATGAACAGCCAGCCCAGCAGCGCCATGGTGAACGGCTTGATGGCCCAGTTGACGAAGAGCGTGATGCCCATGCTCGCCCGCTGCGCGTAGACCTCCCGCAGGGCGGAGAAGTCGATCTTCATCAGCATGGGGATGATCATCACCCAGATCAGCAGGCCGACCGGGATGTTCACATGGGCCACTTCCAGGGCGCCCACGGCCTGTGCCGCTGCGGGCATGCCAAGCCCGAGCAGCGTGCCGGCAATGATGCAGAGGAATACCCAGAGGGTGAGGTAACGCTCGAAGAAGCCCAGTGGCGCCCCGGCCTGCTTGCTGGTCACTTCGCATTGAGTGGACATCTGGAACCGTACCTTTTCTTTCTGTAGGTGGTGGGTTGTGTCGCCGCGCTAGCGGGATTGTGCGGACAGCGCTTCGGCCACTTCGTCGACCGTACTTCGGGCGCTGCGCGTGACGCCGATCAGCGTGGCAGATGCCGTGCCGGTCCACTCGCCGTAGCCGACCAGCCAGAGATTGGGCTGTTTCACGGCTCGGGTCCCTGCTACCTGCACCTTGCCGTCGGCCTCCACCAGCCCGCACGGGTGAAGATGATCGAGCGCCGGGCGAAAGCCGGTGCACCAGACCACCGCATCGAGGCGAGTCTGACGGCCGTCCGCCCATTCGACGGCAGTTTCGTGCAAGCGCACAAACGGCGGTTGCGCTACCAGCACGCCACGTTCCCGCGCGTCGAGCACCGAGGGCACCATGACGATATCGCCGAAGCCGCCGGGCAGGTCATCGACGCTGCGGCCCTCCTGCTGAGCCTTCCAGCGCGCGGTTGCACGCTCGAACAGCACGCGACCATCGACCTCAGCGGGAAGGAATGCCGGCGGGTCCTGAGTGACCCATATGGTTTCGCCGACCTTCGAGAGTTCCGCCAGGATCTGCGCGGCGGAATTGCCGCCGCCGACCACCATCACGCGCTTGCCGGAGAAGGGCGCAGGGTCCCGGTAGTACGCTGAATGCAATTGCAGCCCCTGGAACGCCTCGCGCCCCGGATAGTCCGGAATGAAAGGCTTGCTCCAGGTGCCGGTCGCACTGATTACTGCCCGGGCCAGCCAGCGCCGATCGCCGGCCTGAACCTGCCATAGATCGTCTACGCGCCTGATCGCATCGACATGCACCGAGCGCTGAATGGGAAAGCTGTAGCGGGTCTCGTAGCGTTGCAGGTAGTCGATCACATCGTCGCGCGACGGGTTGCCCGGTTCGAGAGGGGTGGGCATCGGCCAGCCGGCGATAGAACTCCAGGCCGCCGGTGAGAACAGCCTCAACGAATTCCAGGCGTGGAGCCAGGCGCCACCCGGGGCGGGTTGATCGTCCAGCAGCAGGTAGGAAAGCGCCGTACGCCGCATGAAGTACGCGGTCGCCAGGGCCGACTGCCCGGCGCCGATGATGATCACATCGAGCACATGGGGGGCTGACATCAGCAGACTTTCATCCAAGACATTCGGTTCGCATTATATACGAACTTGGGAATATACGCGGATTGCATTACGCCGAGCAAATTCGCCACGCCAGGAGCTGCCTTCAGTACCTGTGCGCAACCTGCGCTTTACTCGCATATGCGTTAAGCAATATATTCGCCGACGCATACGTTTCGCGATCATCAACCGATCGGCAAGCGTCAGAAGGGTATTTTCGTGATCGAGCACCTGACACCTACCACCGTATTCAAATGCCTGGCTGACGAGACTCGCGTGCGCATCGCCTTGCTCATCGCCCGCGAAGGCGAGTTGTGCGTGTGCGAGCTGACCTGCGCGCTGGATGAAAGCCAGCCGAAAATTTCCCGTCACCTGGCGATGCTGCGCAGCTGCGGCATGCTGGAAGATCGCCGTCAGGGACAGTGGGTCTATTACCGTCTCCATCCGCATCTGCCTGACTGGGTCACGGACATGCTGCAACCGATTCTGGCTGCCAACAAGAACTGGCTGAGCGACAACGTGCAGCGTCTGGAGCGCATGCGCAATCGTCCCGAGCGGGCGACGGTGTGTGGCTGAATCGCATCGTTCACTCGCCACAATTTTCAGGATTACCCCATGCACGACGACCTACCCAACATCGATCCAGCGCTGCTCGATCTACCGGATCTCGCCAAGCTGGGCCTCCCAGACGGGCCTGCGCACAAGCCGCGCATCCTGCTGCTCTATGGCTCCAACCGGGAGCGCTCCTACAGTCGCTTGCTGGTTCAGGAAGCGGCGCGGCTGCTGGAGCGTTTCGGTGCCGAGACGCGCATCTTCAATCCATCCGGATTGCCACTGCCGGACGATGCACCTGACAGCCATCCGAAGGTCCAAGAACTGCGCGATCTGGTGCAGTGGTCGGAGGGGCAGGTGTGGTGCTCGCCGGAACGGCATGGCTCGATGAGCGCAGTGTTCAAGGCCCAGATCGACTGGGTGCCGCTGGCCATGGGCGCGCTGCGCCCGACTCAGGGCAAGACGCTGGCGATCATGCAGGTCAGCGGCGGCTCGCAGTCATTCAATGCGCTCAATCAGATGCGCGTGCTGGGTCGCTGGATGCGCATGCTCACCATCCCCAACCAGTCCTCAGTGGCCAAGGCCTATCTCGAGTTCGACGAGGCAGGGCGTATGAAGCCCTCGGCCTATTACGACCGCGTGGTGGATGTGATGGAGGAGCTGATCAAGTTCACCCTGCTGGTACGCGGTCGCGCCGATTACCTGGTCGACCGTTATTCGGAACGCAAGGAGTCGGCCGAAGCGTTGTCCCGTCGCGTCAATCAACGCTCAATCTGACTTCCAGGAATCGCCCGCGTGTCCCATCCCTACGACATCCTCGATGTACCCGGTTGTGCCGGTCAGCTGATCTTCACGCCGTGTCCCGGCAGCAAGGGCAGCAGCCTCGACGAGGCGCTGGCCACGCTGCAGGCGGCTGGTGCCGAAGCAGTGATCACCTTGATGCCCGCCGAAGAGCTGGCCCGTAACGACGCGAGCCAGCTGCCGCAACTCTGTGCCGAACGCGACCTCGAGTGGTTTTACCTGCCCGTGGCCGACGAGCAGGTGCCGCTGGCAGACTTCGATCGGGCCTGGGAAGGGGCGGCAGTTCGGATCCATGAGTTGCTGGATGCCGGCAAGCGCGTCGCCATTCACTGCAAGGGTGGTTCAGGTCGTACCGGACTGATCGCAGCACGCATCCTGATCGACCGCGAAGTGCCGCGCGCGACCGCCATCGCCTGCGCCCAGGCGCTTCGCCCCAAGGCTATCCAGCATCCGGCGCATGTCGGCTGGATCGAACGCTTCGGCGCATGACGGGCCTCTCATGCTGAATACGCTCGGCTTGTTCGTCATTACCGCGATGGCCGAGATCGTCGGCTGTTATCTGCCGTACCTCTGGCTGAAACAAGGCAAGAGTATCTGGTTGCTGGTTCCGGCGGCGCTTTCCCTGGCGCTGTTCGCCTGGCTGCTGTCACTGCACCCCACCGCCGCCGGGCGGGTCTACGCCGCCTACGGTGGCGTTTACGTCGCTGTCGCACTGGTCTGGCTGTGGCTGGTCGACGGGGTTCGCCCCACCGGGTGGGACCTGCTCGGCTGCGCCGTGGCGTTGCTGGGTATGGCGATCATCATGTTCGCGCCGCGCAATCTCTGATCCATCATTTCAGGAGCGAGTCATCCATGAGCATAAAAGTAGGCATCAACGGTTTCGGCCGCATCGGTCGTCTGGCCCTGCGTGCGGCCTGGGATTGGCCGGAGCTGGATTTCGTGCAGATCAACGATCCGGCCGGCGATGCGGCCGCCCATGCGCACCTGCTCAATTTCGACTCTGTGCATGGCCGCTGGCAGCACGAGGCGAGCGCCGACGGCGACTGCCTGGTCATCAACGGCCAGCGGGTGAAGGTCAGCGCCAACAAGGTGATCGCAGACACCGATTGGTCGGGCTGCGATCTTGTCATCGAGGCGAGCGGCAAGATGAAGACCGTTGCGGTGCTGCAGCAGTATCTGGAGCAGGGGGTCAAGCGCGTGGTGGTCAGCGCGCCGGTGAAGGAGGCGGGCGCGCTGAACGTCGTCATGGGCGTCAATGACGGCCTGTACGATCCGGCGCAGCACCGCATCGTCACCGCGGCGTCCTGCACCACCAACTGCCTGGCACCGGTGGTCAAGGTTATCCATGAGCAGCTGGGCATCCGCCACGGTTCGATCACCACCATCCATGACCTGACCAACACGCAGAGTATTCTTGATCAGCCACACAAGGATCTGCGCCGCGCCCGCGCCTCGGGCATGAGCCTGATTCCCACCACCACCGGCTCGGCCACGGCGATCGCCGAGATATTTCCCGAGCTGCGCGGCAAGCTGAACGGCCATGCCGTGCGCGTGCCGCTGGCCAATGCCTCGCTCACCGACTGCGTATTCGAGGTGGAGCGCAGCACCGATGTCGCAGAGGTGAACCGCTTGCTGCAGGCTGCAGCGGAGGGCGAGCTCAAGGGCATTCTCGGCTACGAGGAGCGGCCGCTGGTTTCCATCGATTACCGCACCGACCCGCGCTCGTCGATCATCGATGCGCTGTCGACCATGGTGGTCAACGGCACGCAGGTGAAGATCTACGCCTGGTACGACAACGAATGGGGCTATGCCAACCGCACCGTGGAACTGGCGCGCAAGGTCGGGCTCGTCGACGTCCGGTAGGGCAGTTACATCCCCTTAGGGAGAGTTGCAGCCCGCCCTGAGGGTTCGCGCCTGTATCAGTGATCCGTACACATCTTCGAGCCGCCATGCACGCTCTCCAACGTCTTGCGCCGGAAATCCGCCAGTACCTGGTGGTGACCGGTAACTACTGGGCCTTCACACTCACCGACGGCGCATTGCGCATGTTGGTAGTGCTGCACTTCCATGCACTGGGCTACTCGCCCTTGCAGATCGCGGCGCTGTTCCTGTTCTACGAAATATTCGGCGTCGTCACCAACCTGATTGGCGGGTACCTCGGCGCGCGGCTTGGTCTGAACCGGACGATGAACCTCGGCTTGGCGCTGCAGGTCGCGGCCCTGCTGATGCTCACCGTACCGGCCTCATGGCTGACCGTGCCCTGGGTAATGGGCGCGCAGGCGCTTTCCGGCATCGCCAAAGACCTGAACAAGATGTCCGCCAAGAGCTCGATCAAGCTGTTGGTACCCGACAGCCAGCAGGGCACGCTCTATAAGTGGGTCGCGATTCTCACCGGCTCGAAGAATGCCCTCAAGGGCGTAGGTTTCTTCCTTGGCGGCGCGCTTCTTACGCTGCTGGGGTTTGCCGGTGCGGTTCTCTCGATGGCTGCCGTGCTGGCGCTGGTCTGGCTGGGCAGTCTGGTGCTGCTTAAAAAGGATCTCGGCAAGGCCAAGGTCAAGCCTAAGTTCCGCGACATCCTGTCCAAGAGTCGCGCGATCAACGTGTTGTCCGCGGCGCGCCTGTTCCTGTTCGGCGCGCGAGACGTGTGGTTCGTGGTGGCCTTGCCGGTGTATCTGAGCGCCGTTTTCGGCTGGGACTTCTGGATGGTCGGCGGCTTCCTTGCGTGCTGGATCATCGGTTACGGCATTGTCCAGTCGGTCGCACCGGCGATCACCGGCAAACGCAGTGGCAAGGTCCCGGATGGGCGCGCGGCTTTCCTATGGGCAGCGTCGCTGGCCGCGTTGCCTGCGGCCATTGCGGTCGGGCTGGCGGGCGCTGCGTCGCCGCAGTGGGTGCTGATCGGCGGGCTGCTGCTATTTGGTGTGCTATTCGCGGTGAATTCGTCGCTGCACAGCTATCTGATCGTTAGCTACGCCAAGGAAGATGGCGTCTCGCTGGATGTAGGCTTCTATTACATGTCCAACGCGCTGGGTCGATTGGTCGGCACGCTGCTGTCGGGTTGGGTGTTCCAGGCCTACGGCCTGCAGGCGTGTCTGTGGGTGTCGTCGCTGTTCGTGCTGCTCGCTGCGCTGATCTCACTGTGGTTACCACGGCATGACGGCTAGGGCAGGGCGGGCGCCGAACGCCCGCCTGACATGATCAATAGCTGTACTGCAGCTGCGCCCAGAGCTTCTCGGTATCCACCGAGTAATCATCGGCGTCGTAGCCGGCGTACTTGACGGTGGCCACCAGTCCTTTGACCAGCGGGATGGCATGGCTGTAGGCGACGTTGATCTCCTCGCCGTATTGCTGGCTGCCGCGTTCGGCGCGGAAATCGTGGTACCAGGCCTGCAGTGTTCCACCTAACAAAGGCAGAGTGCCGCCGAGATAGACATCCTGCACACCGTCCGCAGGCGTCAGCAGGAAGACATCGGCCCAGCCCTGAAAGGCGTGCTTGGTAGCCAATGGCGTCTGGAAGGCCCGATTGCCCGGCCCCGAGTCGCCACCCAGGACCTCCACGCCCGCTTTAAGCGTCGCCCCCTTGAGTGCGTAACCCAGCTCCGCCAGGTAGTACTCGCTGCTCAGCTCCTGCGAATTGCCGGCGTAGTCCTGCTGGCGGGCATATTCGAAGGCGTAGCTGAGGCTCCGTGCGGCACCGCTCAGGCGCAGCCCGGTAGTCTTGCTCGAGAGCGTGCCAAGCGCCGCGCTCGGCGCGCTGGCAATGTTGTCCAGACCCAGCAGGTAACTGTAGGCGGTGGCGGTCAGCTGCGGCGAGAGGACGTACCGAGCGTTGATCAGATGGCTGTGGCCTTCGATATTGGCCGGGTTGGCGCGATTGTCGAAACGGTTGTCGCCCGGGCCGAAGATCGTGTTGACGTTGTCTATGTAGGCATAGGTCAGCGTCAGCTCATCGACAGGCTGTAGCTGGCCCAGCACGCCGTCGTAGGTCTGCTCGTTCTGGCGCCAGGCCACACCACCAACGAAGCGTTGATTGTCCAGATTGATCCGCTGCCGCCCGACCACAGCATTGCCGAGTGCATGGTCGTACCGCAGCAGCGCCTGATTGATCTCGCTGCCGTCGGGGTCCGGAACGGTCGAATAGTCGGTCTGGCCGTTGCGCGTGCTGTTGTATGCCGCGTCGCCCAGGCGGCTGACGTTGTCGACCTCGACCAGCGCGGACAGGCCGTACCACTGACCGGTCTGGAAGCCGATGCGGGTGCGCAGCGTCTGCGCATTGGCATGTTTCAGCGCGTTGTCCTGGTCGATGTGCTCGTAGCGATAGCGCAGATCCAGAATCGGCTTGGCATCGGTGAACAGGTCGCTGAAGTTCTCGCCGGCGAGGATCGCCGGACTGCAGATCAGCCCGACGCTAAGCAGGCAGGGTGTCAGATGATGTGGACGCAGCTTTCTCATGTGTCGCTCCCTTGGTTGGCATCGGAGCGAACGATAGGCTGCTTACTATTTTTGCCATTGACAGCAGTCAAGGCCGAAAAAAAGGTTCATCGCGCTTTCCCGGGGAAGGCGGCCTTGATTTTCAGGAAGAAGTACTCCGAGTCCCGGAATCCATAGGCCATGCGCTTGATTACCTTGATGCGGTTGTTAACACCCTCAA
>Ga0172375_10009173_pt1 | contig 13090 bp, 7 predicted proteins | sample LakKiv1m_FD_114537 | JGI IMG/M metagenome (GOLD analysis project Ga0172375, IMG submission 114537) | Freshwater microbial communities from Kabuno Bay, South-Kivu, Congo - kab_092012_11.1m | ecosystem: Environmental > Aquatic > Freshwater > Lake | place: Democratic Republic of the Congo...
CACCTGACGCTGCAAAATAACACCCTATTGCAATTGCCGTTTCACTCATCCACTCCGGTGCAATACCTACTGCTGGCATGCCGCCTATCTCGTCTGAAAGACCCCCCTCCTCAGCCATTGCAGTTGCTATTGTCAGAATCCTTGAATTATCCACGCATGCGCCAAGGTGAAGAATCGGAGGAATACCTATCGCCTCGCACACCTCTCTCAGTCCCGGTCCAGCTTCCTCGAGAGCCATTTCAGGTGTCAGATATCCCGCAGTTCCACATGCAGCAGAGCCGCAGCCTGTTGACACTATTAACACATCATTCTTTATCAATTCAATTGCAAGAAAACGATGAAGACCCTGTGCAGGAACCCTTGGATTATCACAGCCTGCAAGACCGACCACGCCGCGTATTCTTCCTGCTATAATTGCATCATTCAGTGGTCTGAAAGATGCCCTCCATGACCCTCCCTGCATGTATTCTATATATTCGTGGGAAAATCCTGCTATTACCGGAAATTTATCTGAAACATGGCTGCCTTTTACTTTTCTATTAGGATAGTTGTCGATGGCAAACCTGACTATCTCTCTCGCAATTTCCTTTGCCCTGTGTTCATCATACTCTATATGGACGGCTCCGGGTATTTTCGCTTTATATGATGTAGTAATTACCTTTGTATGAAATTTTTTTGAAAGCTCGGTTAATGCAGGCATAATGCACTGGACATCTACTGTTAATGCATCAATAAGTCCTGTCATGACCGCAAGTTCCTGATTTGTAAATCCCCCTGCTGTCGGGATCCCATGCCTCATCAAGACCTCATTTGCAGTGCAGCACATACCTCCAAGATTTATACCTTTGGCGCCCTTAGTTTTAGCATATGCAATCATTTCCGGTTCATTTACTACATCGACTAGCATCTCTGCAAGTGAGGGTTCATGCCCATGTACAATGAGATTGACCTCGTCTTCTTTGAATATTCCAAAACTCGCCTCTGCCCTCACAGGTCTCGGGGTACCGAACAGGATATCCGTAATATCCGTCGCTATCATTGAGCCTCCCCACCCGTCACCAAGGGAAACCTTAAGAGCGCTCAAAAGGAGGTTATCCGGGGCATGGTCAACACCCATATGCGTGCGGTGCATTGCCTCTGTTATTTCCCTATCAACCCCTCTCGGAGTAATACCCCATTTTTTCCACCTCTCCTGTGTCTTTTTAGGCGCTCTTTTGATATAATTAAGTTCGCCTTTCTGGCGGCCAAAGTCCTCGATCAAAGCCGTAGCTACATCTCTTGCAACATCATTGACAGGACGACCCTTGAACTCTATTTCAAGAATTCCTGCAATCCTGTAAAGCTTTTTCACATCAGTTATCCTGAAATCACTTGTTTCACCGTTTGCAACAGATAGTAATATAAAAGCCATATCCCTCGCATGATCTGAATGGGCTGCTGATCCTGCTACAGCCATTCTCAGGAGGTTCCTCGAAGCAACCGTTGGCAGCGTAGCTCCGCATACTCCTCTTGCCTCTTCCTCTGCATTTTGCCCAACAAATCTGCATGGGCCCATATGACATATTTTGCAACATGCGCCTGAAGCGCCGATAGAGCAGGGTTTAAGTCTCTGTGCCCTATCAAAGCATGTCTCTATCTCATGAGATTCGCCCCACTCTATTATCTTTTCTGCAGCTTCATTTGCGCTTTTTAGAACTTTATCCATGTATCCTCCACTTTTATCAGTGATCGGTGTCAGTGTTCAGTGTCAGTGTAAGTTAATAGTGATAGTAAAAAGAATTCTAAACCGACACCGACACTGATCACCGTCACTGATCAGTGACACTTATAAAATCGGTTCCATCTCAAGCGCTGGATGTCCTGCACTTGTCAGAAACTCTAAAAGCTTCTCAGAATCCTCACAGATTGTCTCATCCGCTATCTTATCCAGAAGGTCCGGAACCCCTTCCTCAGCAGCTCTTTTGTTAAAAGCCTCTTTAATACTCTCTTTCAAGTTCTTAGTCATCCAGACAATTCGTTTGATTCCTCCGTCACCAGCGAGAAACTTTTTGCTGATAACAAAGTTTCTGCCAATGCCCATAAATCCAGGGTTCTGTGTGCCTCCGCCAACACTCCCGGCCAATGTTGAAAATTTCATTCCTACGGGAGTCATACCTGTATGTCCCCGCTGAACTAGCATCACACCATTTGCCTCTGGAATTATCGCAACAATGCATTCAAAACAACCGCAGGAGGTCATAGGATTTTCCATTATGGTATAAAGGTTAAGTGTTTCGACCGCTCCACCTGAAGCCTTCTTTAGATATTCATCAATACCCGAGTATCTACCATATCTTGAATCCAAAAGCCCGCCCTTGTTTATAGGCTGATTTCCACCTGTCGGGTCTATCTCGAAAGCAGCCTTGCAGTCAAGCCAGTTGTATGCTCCGCAGAGACCGAGTCTTTCAGGGCTGATAACGCACACATGGCTTGGTGCAAACGACTGGCAAAGGAGACACGAATAAAATGTATCGACCGCCTCATCTACGAGACCACCGAGCCTCTGGTCACGCTCTTTGTATACATTTCTTGCTTCCTCAAGGAGTCTTAATACATCTTCCTCATCCGTATAAATCGTCACCTGAACCTTATCCACTATTGCCCTGAACCTGTGGTGGGTCATTGTAGCATTGATTATTCCGAGATGTTCAAGTGTAAAACCATCTTTCTTGGCATTATGGTTTATTCTTATCCAGTTTAAATCGCGCTGGCCCATATGCCATACGCCTTGAGCCTCATTTATATTGTGGTGTATTTTTCTTTCTATAACAGATTCAAAGTCCTTCTGCATCTTTCTTCCTGCTACATCTATGACAATGCCAAGAGGCATCTTTCCGCCGTTCTCGTATCTTTCTTGCCAATTATCGCCAACGACTATAATTTTACCATCCTCTATATCGTCCATTTCCCTCATCCTCACAAATTCAAATGAAGGTGTCCGCTGCCCGCCAAACTCTATAAACATATCCTCTTTTCGTATCCTCTCACCCTCAAATGCCGGGCCATATCCAACAGGTATAGGTGGCTTCTCGACAATGATCTTTAAACCCCTGACCTCTATCGCCTTCTGAACAATCTTATCATGGTCAAATTCTTTATCGACCTCTTCATATAAGCATACTCCTGTTGGGTGTATAACAGGCACGTCTGTATCGCAAACTGCAGGATAGCCCATATTAATAGCGCCTGCGCCAGTAGTCCACTTTATATCATCAAGTTCACCTAAAACTAACGCAAAAGCAAAAACCCTGTCCTTTGTGTATTTGAGATGACCCTTAAAATCGCCAGGCTTCTTACCTCCAAAGATGAGCGACGCCCTTACTGACCAGCTCAGAGGATAAATAGTATGTTCCGTATCAGGCCCTACCGGGACTATTCTTGTATCCCACCCGAGTTCAACCCCTCTTCTTAAAAGCTGCTTAGTAACGCTATTGCCGTTCACATGTCCTGAAAGAAAAGTAAGGATATTCTTCTCCTGGAGTTCCCTGATAATCTTTGCAGCAGTATCATCATCAGGGGCAGCGCCAATAACTGCTGCAAAACCAGGCATGGTTCCGTCAACAAGTTGGATACCTAAACTTCTCTGGATGGTATCTGTTATAAATCCATTATAGACATATCCTATATCAGGGTCTGTCACAGGCTCAAGGCCATTGATGTAACGTAATGCCATTATTATCTCTTCTGCGAAAAGCGTTGCCATACCTGAGTCAAGGGCCTCGCCTAAATACGGTTTCCATAAATGCTCTTCAGGTTCCGGGTGAAGTAATTCCTTCGCCATTCCGAGCGCCACCCTCATGTCAGAAAGGGTCTTTACAGGAAAACCTGTCATAGCATATATCATGGGCAGATAGTAAGCAGTATCTGGGAATTCAAATGCAAAAGCCTCACCCTTCTCAGCAATAGCCTTTTCGAGCATCTCTTCAGCTTGTTTTACAAGTATATTTGAACCTCTTATAGCCGCTGAGGCTATTAACTTAGACATCCTGACCTCCTAATAAAAATAATCTCCTATTGTTTGCTTGCCATTCTAGATCTTTGAAATGCTGGTATTCCGTTCGCCTCTCTAGGACCAACTGTTATCTTCCAGCCTTCAAGCTTGTCTTCTATTGCACCACTAAGAATCGCTACATATCCTGGAATTATAAGCTCCCTGTGTTTTATCTCATTCTCTATGCCGCTTTCCTTAATAAACTGCGCAATCTTACCTGCTGTAAATTTTCCTGCCGCCCATGCAGTAAGCACTGAAAGGCCTTCACAATCCATAACAGCGAGATAACTTGGAACCTTGCTGTTTTCAACCTCGCCAGAAACTATAAAATAGGTAAGGGAAAAGTTTGTAGTAATAAACAGAGGAGAGTCAGGTGTTGGTTCACTGATCTTGTAAATCTTTTGCTCAACCTGCATCGGAACCTGAGGGTCTGTATAGATGTTCTGCCTCAATGTGAATAAGGCAAGGTTCTTCCACTTCTCAATACTGCTCAGAACAATTATTGAAGAGTATTTTGCAACTCCTATCACTGATATGAGCGCCTCGACAAGACCATCTTCACGCTGTGCAAAGGTTATAACAGGATAACCAAGTGGTTTGAAATTCTTCTTTAGGGCCGCCCTTCTGATTAATGTATTATATTCTAGGATTTCCTTTGCCTTCCCTGCACCCGGATCTATCACCATATCTTCAACACCCATCGACTTAATCTTCTCGGTAAGGGTTGAGAGTTCATCAAGCCCTCTTGCAGTAATGCCGAGTGTTGCCTTATATGTCTTTGCAATATTTGCCATCGCTTCTGAATTTTCTGAATCTGCTCCGTATATAATCGGCTTCTTATCTGCAAATAGCTTTACAGCAGCTTCAGCAGCCTGGGGGTTAGTTGCACATATCATTACAGGTATTCCGGTTGCCTTTGTTGCAACAACCTTAGCAGCAGCCTCAAACTTTCCCACATCTTTAGAATCATTAATAATTGCTAGTGCATCGATCCTCAATTTCTGGCCCACCCTATCTATTTCTGAATCCAGAACTTCCTCAACCTTTCTACTTACATCAGCTTCCGGAAGCGTATCTTTTATTTCAAGCGCAAAAACACATGGGTTAACAAACCTTTTTTCATGCCTGAAAAGCACTGTCTCCTCTCCCATCTTAACCGCCCTATCACCTACACCGACTACAATTGGTCTTACCGGAGGAGCAGATGCCTCTCCAAGTTTTTGTTTTGCTTCCTCAGAAACATCAGGACATAAATCTAAAGATGCCTGCCTCTGGGCAAGTTTCATTGCAAAGGCAAGACAGGTAGGAAACCCGCACTTCTTACAATTCGTCTTTGGCAAGAGTTTAAATATTTCAACGCCAGTTAACGCCATTATAAACCTCCGGTAATGTAATTGCAAATTGCAAATTGCAAATTTTAAAATTCCTTAATTTTGCATTTTTCACCTGAAAATACCTTTATAACACACCCCCAACCCCTCTTAATAGAGGGGAAGTTTAAAGTTCTCCCTCTTAATTTAATAGAGGGGAGTTCTGCGGTTTCCCATCTATTAAGAGGGGATTAAGGGGTGTGTATTTTCATTCCCCTTTGTGCCGACTTGTCAGCATGTGTGTTTCATTTTGCAATGCTTTTAAACCAGTTCCTCGATCACCTTTTCAAGTGCATTAATAGCATTAGGGTGCCTCATTATTAGAAGCTCAACACCAGCCAAAAGCAGAGCTGTCGCGGTAACTGCTTCCCATATTATTCCTCTTTCTTCTGCAGAACCCCACTGAGGCACATCTGTTTCGCCAGCCTGCGTTTCTTTTACCTTCCAGACATACATCCCTATGTCACCTATCATTGGAGGTTGCATAGTCATATCATTCTGTGTTAAGGCAGCAAGCCTTATCCTCTCCATAACTGAATAAGTATATTCAAGACCATACCCAAGAGCCGAACACATTGGATCTGTAATCAACCTCTTTTTGTCAAACCCCATCTGCGTAATAAGTATGTTCAACTGTTTCGCGAGATTTATATCAAGTTCAGACATGGCAATCAGCTTGAGATTGTTTGCCATTGCAGCAGCAACAATCGTCTTATAATTAGCCTCCTGTGCCTTACCTATAATACAGTTTTTATCTTTTGCAGCCTCTGCTGCAGCGACCAGAACAGAGGCATCCTTTTCAGCATGGTTGCTGCCTAGAATAATCAACGGCATATCTATCGCAGAAAGAACATCCCTGACAGTTTTTGCAGCATCCTCGGGTGAACGATTTTCCCTGTCGGGGTGCGTGCCTATAAGTCTGAGCGCTAAGGCCCTGGCCTTTAAAGTTTCCTGACAAAATTTTGCCCATGATACAGGGTCATTAGAAACATCTTTATATGGTTTTTGTACAGTCCCAGGCCAGTCATTCGGGGGAACATCCTGTATTTCATATGCAATAATAGGACTGTTCGGCGTTAAACCTTCAAAGCTATGGAATGGAAGTACATTTTCGCCTCCAAATGTACCCTCATTAGAGCCAGTACCAATAGTTACAGAGTAAACCTTACCTGAATAAGTCTCTTTGGGTGGAACGAAAGCCATATTTTACCTCCAAACTTTTAGTCATTAGTCACTGGTCATCGGTCATTAGTTTTTGCCATCTGACCAATCTGACCAATGACCAATGACTACTTTTTTACATTTCCAGATAAGAATGGGCGTAAAGTGTCCTGCCCAATATCACATCTATAGTCTTTGCTGTTGGCGCTGCCTCATGCGGGTCTGCTATAGCAGCAGTAAGCCCCTCGTACATTAATAGGGAAAGATAAAAATTGTTCAGTATAGGTCTCAAGTGCTTTGGACACCCATTTGAAACATTACTAAGGCCTACTACTGTCTTCATAGGCGGATCGTTCAATTCCTGAAACATTTTTATTGCTTTTATAACTTTTAATGCATGATCCTGCGACGTTGCTATCTGCAACACTAGGGGGTCTAAGTATAAGTCTTCAAGTGGAACTCCGTACTCCGCAGCCCTCGCCATAATCTCTGCGGCAATGGCAGCCCGCTCCTCCGCATCTGCAGGGAGTCCGCCCTTACCGACTGTAAGACCGATAACCTTAGAATTATATTTCGCTGCGAGTTCGAGCATTGCGAACCTCTCGGGGTCATTCGATGTTGAGTTTATCAGGGGTCTTCCCCACTGGTTGTTGTGGATCTTGAGACCGGCCTCTATAGCGCCATAATTTGTTGTGTCAAGACATAAAGGTAAGGGTACGACCTCCTGTATGGTGGTGACCATCCACTGCATCAATTCCTCACCACCGTCTTCAGCCGGACCTACGTTAGCGTCTATCATTCCTGCCCCTGCTTTCCACTGGGAGACTGCGATCTCTTGTATGGGTCCTTTATCCCTTTTCATCATAGCCTCTCTTACTCTCCTGGCTATTATGCTTAACTTTTCACCTATAATTAACATACTATAGAGACTCCTTTCTGAATAGCAGGGGCGATTTAGAAATCGCCCCTGCTTAAATCTATTGTTACAAAACCTCCCCTTTTACCTATAAAGGACTTTTACCTATATAAGGACTCCGGAACGGAGGTGAGTATACCATAAATTTTGTTTACATTACCATAAATTTTATTTTTAGGTAAAGTTTTTTTAATTTTTAATTCATGGATAAAAAGACAATTTAAGTTCTTGAGATGACACAGGGTAAAGGGATGTGGCATATTATATGTTAAAATGAAATATTCATACTGACAAGTCGGCACAAAGGGGAATGAAAATACACACCCCCTTAATCCCCTCTTAATAGAGGGGGAACCGCATAACTCCCCTCTTAATAGAGGGAGAACTTTAAACTTCCCCTCTATTAAGAGGGGTTGGGGGGGGGTGTTATAAAGGTATTTTCAGGCAAAGCTAATGTTTAAAAAGGCCATTTGGATAATAATAGCAATTGTCGTTGCATTCGCACTTTCAGCGGTTGTTGGCATTATCAACCCGTCTGAAAAAATAAATGCACTCTGGCTTGTTGTTGCCGCCGGATGTTTCTATGTCATTACATACAGATTCTATGCCTCCTTCCTTGCTGCAAAGGTACTGGTTACAGATGAAAAGCGGATCACCCCTTCCAGGAAATTTAATGACGGGATTGACTATCATCCGACAAACCGCTGGGTCTTATTCGGGCATCACTTTGCTGCCATAGCAGGTGCGGGTCCATTAATCGGCCCAATGCTCGCTGCACAATTTGGATACCTTCCAGGATTCTTATGGATACTTATAGGCTCAGCACTCGGAGGCGCTGTGCAAGACATGGTTATATTATTTGCCTCTGTAAGGAGAAACGGCCGTTCTCTCGCACAAATAGCACGAGATGAGATCGGCCATGTCGGGGGATTTGCTGCTGCATTTGCTATACTTTTTATCATTATTGTAGCGCTTGCAGGCCTTGGTCTTGCTGTAGTAAACGCCCTTTCAAAAAGTCCATGGGGCACATTTACTATTGCCCTCACTATACCTATTGCATTCTTTATGGGAATATATCTCTACCGTATAAGACCTGGAAAAGTTGGAGAAGTGAGCGTCATAGGTGTTACTCTTCTTCTCATCTCTGTTTTTGCAGGTCATTACATTCCGGGTTCATTCCTCGACCCTTTCTTTAATCTTTCGAGAAACAGTCTTATACTTTCAATTGTTATCTATGGTTTTATCGCATCCGTCCTTCCCGTCTGGATGCTCCTCGCACCGAGGGATTATATATCGACCTATATGAAGATCGGCACAATCTTTCTCCTTGCTGTCGGTGTTGTCATCATGGCGCCAACCATACAGATGCCTGCTACCACAAGATTTGTTGAGGGCGGAGGACCAATTATACCGGGGACGTTATTTCCATTTATGTTCATTACAATTGCATGCGGCGCTATATCCGGATTTCATGCCCTCGTTTCATCAGGCACTACGCCGAAGATGATTATGAGCGAAAAAGACATTCCGTTCATCGGCTATGGCGCTATGCTTGTCGAAGGCTTTGTAGCAGTTATGGCGCTTATAGCTGCAACCATTTTAATTCCTGGAGATTATTTTGCGATAAATACCAAACTCCCGCTCGATTCAATTGCAGCCCTCGGATTTCCTGTTGATAAAGTTAAGGAATTTTCAACACTAGTGGGTACAGATGTCGTAGGAAGACCAGGCGGTGCAGTTTCCCTTGCGGTTGGAATGGCATCTATATTTTCAAACCTCCCTGGTATGAAAGGGCTGATGCCTTACTGGTATAATTTTGCCTTGATGTTCGAGGCACTATTCATTCTTACTACAGTAGATGCAGGTACAAGGGTTGCACGCTTTTTACTCCAGGAACTTGGAGGCCTAGTATATAAGCCTCTATCAAAAACAGCCTGGCTGCCCGGCAGTATTATTGCAAGTTTTCTTGTCGTCAGCATATGGGGTTATCTTATCTATTCAGGAAGTATATCTACTATATGGCCGATGTTCGGCGTGGCAAACCAGCTCCTAGCAGCTATCGCATTTGGTGTAGGGACAACAGTTATTGTCAAATCAGGAAGATTAAAATATGCCTGGGTAACCTTTGTCCCGATGCTCTTTATGTTCACATCCACCCTCACGGCTTCATGGGAACTAATAGGGATATTCAGTGATAAAGCATCTACTGCTTTATCGCACGCAAAAGCCCTAACATTCAAGATAGACGCATTGCTTATTTACCTAATAGCTTCACTCGCAGTTATCGTATTGATAGACATGTTATATAAGTTGTATGGGTATCTCCCGGGAAGGAGAGATACAGTTAAAAGCAGATAGAAGATACGTTACTGAACTAAGGTTTTGTGGTAGTCACGATTAAGGAATTCTCAAACCTGGCGATATCGTATATAATCTTCTGGGGAATAAACTCGACATAAACATTCAATGTGTCCGGCTCGCTTTTATCCTCTTCAACATAAACCTCTCCGATAAACTCAGACTTGAATTTCCAGGGCTTCTCTGTATTTCTAACAGCTGGTTTCAGCCTTATCTTAAGCCACTCTTTACCTGATCTTGATTCTATTTTATCTTTATATTCGAGTTTTTCGTCACTGGAGGTAAGTTTGATTATCAAAAAGGCCTTTTCCTTTGCCTCGACAATAGAAATATTGCTTATATTAAATGGCTGCTTTACCTTCTTTTTAGGTTTTTCCTTTTTGAGTCTTTCTCTCTTTATCTTTTTTACTGCTGCCGCCTCCTTTATTTCTGCTGTTTCTTTTTCAGCTTTCGGCTCTTCTATTCTTTCTATCTTTTTCTCGACAACAGGAGGCTTAAGGGGTAGCTTTCTAGGTTCAGCAGCCTTTTTAAACTTCCGTTCTTTTATAGTTATTCTTTCAGCGGCCTTCGCAGGCGCCATCTCAGCGGATATCGCAAATGACTCTGCCTTGTCATAAACCACCTCTACTAATGCTATTCCATCAATAAATTCAGCAGGTGAGATAATAGATGGTGATAGAACACCAGTTCCTGTTGTCCGCAACACGACACTACTGCCTGTGAGGTTATAGTCTCTTACAAGATTTTCATAACTGTCATAGGGCTCAATTTTTATTTTGAAGGGCTGACCTGATATAGCGTCATCAGGAGTGGCAACTACAAAGTGGTCAGTAGCAGCAGGGTTTATCTTTATCAGATTGCTCTTCCCCTCCTGGTCTTTATTATGTTCTTTTGCGATAATATTGATCTCTTCAGCCTTTTCATAGACCGCCTTAATAACAGCCTCGTTGTTCTTAAATTCTGAAGGCTTGATAAATGAGGGCTCAATCTTTGAACGGCCTGTAGCCCGGACTTCCACCCCATTCCCACTCAATGCATAATTATTAACAGGGTTGCCATAGTAGTCATAGGCCATAATGGTGACCTCAAAAGCATCACCCGCCACTGCCTCCTTCGGCGAATAGAGCTTAAAATAACTCAATGCTGCAGGGTTGACAATAATGTCATTGCTCCGCCCTCTGCTGCCTGTTAAAACTTCATGGACATCGATTGTAACACTTCCAATCTTTTCTGCAACAAGACTAACAGAGGCAGCGCCATTTTTGAAATCAGGTAAAGTTGTTCCGATCACCTTCAAAGATGATGTCCCGCTTGATGTGATCTTGACATTCTTACCCACCATCTCTGTATCGCTCACCGTATTGTCATAGATGTCTTTTGCGATAATCCTCGCATCAAAACTATTTCCTGCTGTTGCAGTAGCTGGCGCATTCAATGTAAAATGGTCCAATTTATTAGGAAGTACAACCATCTCCTTTGAAATAACAGGAACAGTTCCACCTACCTCATAGATAGAAAAAACGATCGCCTCCGCCTTCTTATCAGTAACTGTAATATTTGTAACCCCCCCGGGAAAGGATGTTGCTCCGAGATGAGATGGCTGGACACTCGCCGAGCCTGCAACTGCTATCCTAAACTCCTTTCCTGCTTCTGAAAAATTCGTGATCAGATTATTATGCGAATCATAGACTTGAGCTTTTATAACAAAGCTCTCACCTGCAATGATTCTTTCGGGAACCTGTATGATAAAATGGTCAAATCTGCCTGGTTTTACTATAACCGTTCCTGCATAAGATGTTGATAAGTAAAACAAAGTAAAAAGAGAAATTAAAAATAATATAGCTTTATTTTTCATCCCGTATCCCTTCTTAATAAGTTCAGAAAGTCTTTGACTTTTTGGCCTATTTTACCATAATCATATACGCATCATATACAGCTTATTTCTGCCCTGATATGAATATCATATTTAACTATCTCGTGTCAAAAGAAAAAAATACGGATCAAAATTTATCAAAGTTACACCATCACTAACTAAACCTACCAGTTGCAAAAATTGTTTTACATTTGGAAGGTAGATATGATGAAAAAGGCCAGCCAGCGACACCTTATAGCCCTCAGGTATGGCCAGCCAGCCTTCTCGCAAAATACACTGAACGTGAAATGTACAGTCATGTGTATCATAATTAAATCTTGTCGCTTTGCTGGGGTTTTTCAGCATATCTGCCTTCCATTTTATGCAACGTTTAAAATCTACCAGTTGCATAAGTTTTATTCAGTTCTCTCAATCCTTATTTTCTCTACTTTCCTGAGCTCATCTATCCATTTTTTGACAAAAATCCTCACTTCATCTCTTGATTCATATGGCGGTTTTTTTACTAAAGGCTTCAGAATCATATAATCATTTTCTGTCTTGACAACATCGCTGATTTCTCCATCCTCTAATAACTGGATTCTGTCCTTAATCCATCCCTCCAATTCCTGAAATCTAATTAGTGTTAACCTTACCATATCAGGATATGATTTATATACAGCTTCAAAAGACTTACCTCCCTTTGCATCTTTCTGCAACTCCGTAGCCAATACTGCCTTCTCGTACTCATCCCTCTGTGTATATTTGAGAAGTAGAGATTCAACTACCCTTTCTCCTGGCATCTCCTTTACTTTCCTGTCAATGAGATCACTGATGGTAAGATATTTATATAAATAATCCCCTTCTTCCCTTCCCAAATTGTATCTCTCTGCCAGATCTTTGTGTTTCTTCATATCTCCTATTATATTTAATTTTTTTGCCTCATCATAGAGAATCTGTTCGTTTACAAAATCTTCATAAATATTCCCGCTTCTCCATAAGACTCCTTCAATCCCTAATTTATTTAACACAACTGAAGAATCAATCATAAATTTGAGCACCTCTGATGCAATGTACTTCTTATCTTTAATCCTTACCGTTACTGCCTCAGATCTCTTGACCCTGTCTTTAAGCTCTCTCCTTTCATTTTCTATAAGCGCCATCTCCCCCGTAAGTCTTTGAATCTCGGAGTCAAGTTTTTTATTTACATCTTTGAGCTGTTTAAGATATTCGTCAAATTTCTTCCGATCCCTCTGCTGTTCTTCAAATTTAGCCAAAAGGATCTTTATTTCAGCATTTTTCTCCTCAAGTTTTGCCACACTCGCCTTCAGCTCTTCTGTATTCTTCTTCTCTTCCTCTAACTGCGCCCTCAGCTTATCCCTCTCCTCTGCTGCCTTTGCCAGGTC
>Ga0172375_10009174_pt1 | contig 13089 bp, 9 predicted proteins | sample LakKiv1m_FD_114537 | JGI IMG/M metagenome (GOLD analysis project Ga0172375, IMG submission 114537) | Freshwater microbial communities from Kabuno Bay, South-Kivu, Congo - kab_092012_11.1m | ecosystem: Environmental > Aquatic > Freshwater > Lake | place: Democratic Republic of the Congo...
AGGACTCGGCTTCAACGGTGTTTGGGGCATAACCGGGGCCCAGCGGTGTGCCCGTGCCGGCCATGTCCTCCGCCTCATAGGTCGTCCACGGCACCGCCGCGCCGGCAGCGGCGGCATTCGTGACCGTCACGGCGGCGCGGCTTGTGCATACGCATAGCACAAGGGACAAAACGAAAACAGTGGCGGGTGCTGCTTGTATGTACAAACTCCTGACGAACGTTTAAACCGCGAACGGAACCAAAACGAACACGATCAGTGTAACATATTCACCGGCAGAATACAATGTAAATTTCGGATCATCAGTCAATGCATGATCCTATTCCGGTCTATGAATTATTTCGTTGCGAAAGAATTTCCTCGCTCAATCGACATAAAATGTCGATTGTAATCGGCTGCATGTGCCGTTGGGCGTGGCTGCTTCAAACAGCGCGGGCTGTCGTCAGCGCAGCTAAGGCACCCATTACGCCTGAGCCCACTCCACCTATGCATTCACGCTATAATATACAGCTGCGTTTGTCATCTGTTAGTGTACATTGCACGCCTGACCCCAATCTCATCCCTGGCGGGATGTGGCAATCCCGCCTACACTCAGCGGCACGGGCGTGCCGCGTTCCTCTCATGCCGCGAAGGGAACGCCGATCACCCGATCGGCTGAAGGTACGTGCGATCGCCTGATCGCACTTTCTGCCGGAGCGCGTCCCCGCCGCATCCGCGTTCATCGGCGTTCATCCCAGTTTTCTTCTGCTTGCCGATTGCCGATATGTAGCCATCACGCCAAAGTTTAAAATACGCGCCAGGCACCCTGTTAGCCCTTGACCTCATTCACCGCCGTCCGCCCTCCCAACTCTGATCACGCCGTTCTAGTTGTCGTCTAGAGGCAAAAGTAATTGTCGCCAGTAACGGAACCTGGGAAGCCTTTGAATAGAAGTAAGAGAATTCGTTGTACCGTACCCAATGCCAGTAACAACAATGAGAAGGTCGGGATAGAAGTTGGTGACTGATGCGAACTCAAACGGAAGCATGGCGGTGTTATCCACGCGTAACACGGTGTCCTGAGTATAAGTCGGATATGCCTTGAAATCGCGCATATAGGACAACCGGATACCAGTGTTACAACCAAACAGATGAATGCGCTGCGAGAACCTGTAAATACGTCCCGTTACAATGATGGAACCCTTCCCGGCTTCTATAGCGATTTTCGTTACAAAGGTGGTCGAGTAGCCGCTAAGCAATACAGCTTCATCGCTCAGCTGTGATCTCTTTGAAGTGCTAGTTATGTCAATTCCCACTATACTCGGACTGTAGAAGTCTTCGCTGACAATATCACAATTATATGCGCATACCAGCAATAGCATAACAATGGAAAACGTGACGATAAAGATTATGAAAAAACGCCGTGAAATTCGTGCAGACAGTATTATTTTCATGAAAAAGCTCAGTTCAGGTCGATGTCATAAACGGATCGGAGTGGGGACAGATCGGAATGGGGGCATGCATTGACTGTTGACAAATGGGCATGCGTCTGCGGATGCCGGTGCCGCCGCGCATGAGTACGCTGTGTTGCTGGCGTTCGCTTTCTGCAAAAAGAAATCACGGGCGCCAGCGGCTGCAACCGATAGAGCAACATAAACATTTATCAGCGCGCGCTGCATGTCCGCATGCTGCTCAGCAAATTGTCGATGGTACATTGCAAATCGTAAATCAATTCGCGTCTAGTATGGCAGATTGGCTGTGCAGCGTCAAGCCGGGCTTGCCCAAAAGCACAAAGGCCGGCGCAGGCCGGCCTTTGTTGGAGCAGCAGCAGTCACTACACAATTACCTGCGGCGCAGCAAACCCAGGCCGGCCAGCAAGGCGAGCAGCAGGGCGGGTTCCGGCACCGGCGCGCCCACTTCAATATATTGATTGCCGGGCACCAGACTGTAATTCACTTGCGGCGCGGGGCCGTAGCCGTTCGCATCGCCGTTGATGCCGGGCAACGATTGATTGACGATGTTGCTCTGGTTCCAATCGAAGAGAATGGCCTGAATGCGGACGGTCGCACCCAGCGTCAGATTCGAGAAGACGAGCGTGTCCCAGGCAAGGTAGCAGTCGAAGCCGGTGTTGGCTTCCGGCGGCGTGTTGGCGGTGTTGTTGTCATTGAACGCGACCACATCGGCTGCGGCGCCATTGACAACCCGCTGGAACGGATTGAAAATGCTGGTCCACTCGGTCTTGTCGCCCCAATACCATTCCTGGTTCAGATTGATGTGATACACATTCACCCAGCAATCGCCGGGATTGTTGATCGAGAGCAGCACGGCCTTGTCGGGCGTGAAGTCGGTGTCGAAGGTCAGGCCGGCCAGGTTTTGCAGTTTGGCAGGCGAACCGGCGGTGATCAGCGGCATGACGTTCGAGCCGACCGCGTAGTCGGTGTCAATAAACACGCCCATGGTGCGATCGCTGGTGCCGGTCGTCATGTTGCCGCACACGCCGATGTACAAGCGCGTGAGGTCGGGATAGGCCATGATGCGCTCGAGCTGCGCGCCGCCACCCGGCACGGCTGCGCGGCCCCATTGGCTGGCCGGCGTGTCCTGGACCACATTGGTGTCCGCACCGGCGAACGCATTGGTGATGTTCAGGCCGTTGATGTCCGTGGCAGGATACACCTTGACGGTGCCGACGGCGGAAGTCAACACTTGCCCGCCGGCATCGCTGCCCACCAAGGTGACCGGATAGGTGCCGGGCACCAAGTAATTGTAGTCAAAGGCCGCCACATTGGTCTTGGCGCCATCGCCCATGTCCCACTCGAGCGTGTACGGCGGGGTGCCGCCACTGACCGTGGCGTTGCACGCCACCGGCCCGCTTTGCGCAAAGAGCGTGTATTTACTGATTGCGCCGGCGACCTGCAAATTCGTGTCGACGGCGGGAATGACAATCGTCAAGAACTGGGTGCCGGGAATGAGCGAGGCGTTGTGCTGGGCGGACGGGCTGCTCTGCCAGTTGGTGTCGCCGCCGGTCGGCGCCAAGGTCTGATTGTTGGCCCAATCGCCACCAATGCCAGTCAGCACGACCATGACATTGACAGTCGGACTGACATTGGCAAGGTCGGCGTAAGGGATGGCGATTTCGACGCCGTCACTGGCGGTGTTGGTCTGTTCCAGCGCCATGCCCACCGGCATGTAGGCGCCCAGGACGAGGGTGCCGTTCGTCGTCACACTGCTGGCGATTGAAATATCGCCCAGGCCGCCCAAGTAGGTGCGATTGTTGGCGGTGATATTTTCGAGGGCGGGCCACGCGGCCGTGCGGCCGCCGGCGACGCGCACGCAGAACAAGCGGTCGGGCGTGAAGGCGGTGTCGAAGGTCATGCCGGCCATGCCGGGTGAAATGGCGTCGGGCATGGTCAGGCCGCTGGGCATCACATTCGAGCCGGTGCCCGGATCGCCGTCAATGATAAGGGCGACGGCATTGTTATCGGCAATGCTGGGAATACCGACCAGCAGGTGCGTGGCATTGGTCTCGAAATAGCACGCCAGAATGGAATTGTTGGCGCTCCAGGCTGTCTCAGTATCTTGAAACGAAGTCCACGGTGCGTTGGCAAAATCGCCGGTGATGTTTTGTCCGTCAATCGTGATGGCGAACGTGGTGAGCGGCAGGCAAAGACAGAGCAGCAGGGGGAGCAACGTTTTCATGACCTTAACCTCGTGCGCGAGTGATTATGCCGGGATCCGGCGTGGGAATGCCCGCGACGCCAGGAATCTCGAGTCGTAACGTTATCAGTATAGCATTTTACACGGGCAAATGCAAATTGACACCGGCCGCCATTCCTGGTATGCTACTAGCGCAACCAAGGCAATTTGCGACCAGATGAAAAACCACGCGTTGATCACCACCCTGCGCGGCCTGACGGGCAATCCGCGCGGCTGCGTGTATCCCGAGCCGCTCTGGGGCATTCCGTACAATCTGTATGCCCCGTACATTTCCATTTACATGGTGGCGCTCGGGGTCGCCGACAAGCAGATCGGCCTGATTGTCAGCATCAGTTGGGGTTGCCAGGTGGTTCTGGCGTTGTTGAGCGGCGTGATCACCGACAAGCTGGGGCGCCGCCGCACGACGCTGCTGTTCGACATTCTGGCGTGGAGCATTCCGGCGCTGATCGCCGCCCTGGCGCAGAACTTCTGGTTTTTCCTGGTGGCCGGCGTGATCAACAGCGCCTGGCGCGTCCCGTATAATTCGTGGACTTGCCTGCTGGTCGAAGATACCGAGCCAACCCACGTGGTCGCGATTTACACCTGGATCTATATTGCCAATCAGATTGCGGGCTTGCTGACGCCGCTGACCGGCGTGTTGATCGGCGTGCTGACGATCGTGCCGACGATGCGCGGGCTGTACGTCTTTGCGGCGCTGATGTTCACGCTCAAGGCGGTGGTCACGTATCGCATGACCGTGGAGACCACGCAGGGCAACGTGCGTTTGCGCGAGACGCGCCAGCAGAGCGTGCTGGCCATGTTGCGCGGCTATCACGGCGTGCTGCGCGCGCTGCTGCATGCACCGCAGACTTTTTACACGGCCGGGATTATGCTGGTGATGAGCATTACCACCATGATCGGCGGCAGTTTCTGGGCGATCATCATGACCGAGAAGTTGCACATTCCGGCCCAGAACCTGGCGGTCTTTCTATTTGTCAGGTCCGCCATGATGCTGGTCTTCTTTTTTGTGGCGATGCCGCGCATCAGCACACTGCATTTCAAGCTGCCCATGGTGTTCGGCTTTCTGGGTTTTATCATCAGCCAGGTGGTGCTGATCACGGCGCCCGACCGCGGCTATATCATGCTGCTGGTGAGCACGCTGCTGGAGACCTGCAGTTATGCGACGGTCAGTCCGTTGATGGATCACCTGGTTGCGCTGACGGTCGCGCCCCAGGAACGGGCGCGGATTCAATCCATATTATTCGTGGGCATTATCCTGCTGACGTCGCCGTTTGGCTGGATTGCCGGCACGCTCTCCGGCATCAATAAAAGCTTGCCGTTTGTGCTGAATTGCGTCCTGTTTGCGGTGGGCGCGGCACTGGCATACCTGGCCGGGCAGGCGGCCCACAAACGGCGCGGGGCAGCAACCGCAGCGATGCCCCCGGTTGTTCTTTTGCATGCGATAACCACACCATCAGGCACCTGACGCGCATGGCCCGCAACATTGAAATCAAAGCCCGGATCGAGAGTGTCGCCGCAGTGACACCGCGCGCCGCCGCGCTGGCCGACCAAGGCCCGTTTGAATTGGAGCAAGACGACACCTTTTTTGCCTGCGCCAGTGGCCGGCTGAAACTGCGGATTTTGTCCGCCGGCGAAGGCCAGCTCGTTTTCTATCGCCGGCCAGACCAAGCCGGGCCGAAAGAGTCGTTCTATGTTATCGCACCGACAGCGGCACCGGACACGCTGCGCGAGGTGCTGGTGCTGGCATATGGGACAACGGGGCGGGTGCGCAAGCACCGCACGGTGTTTCTGGTCGGCCGCACGCGCATTCATCTGGATCAGGTCGAAAACGTGGGCCACTTTCTGGAATTGGAAGTCGTGCTGGGCGATGATGAAACCGCTGAAGCGGGGATTGCCGTTGCCCACGCACTCCTTGCCCAGTTGGGGATTTCATCGGAGCAACTGGTCGAAGGAGCGTATCTTGACCTGCTCCAACAGCACGATGGTGCCAATCAGAACACTGTCACTGTCAATTGTTCGCCGCGCCGGGGGTCGGGCTCATAAAGGACCAGATGTCGGCATCCTCGGCCGTGCGGCCGTAGGAAATGTCCGTCTGTTGCGTGCCAAACGTGATCGAGTCCAGCGTCGCATTAAGGTGGGCGTCCGTATCGGTCAGCAGGATTGATTCGCCGGATTTGGAGAGTTTGAAATTGGCGTGCAAGCCTGGGGTGGCGGTGCCATCCTCGTCAGCCCAGACAAGCAGGAAGCCATCGGCGGGAATGGTGGTGCCGGCCGGGAACGGCCATTTGCGGGGCGTGTCGCGGTCGTCGCTCAGGTACAGGCCGGTAAGATCCACGGCGTGATCCGTGATATTGCGCAGTTCGAGCCAATCGTCGTACTCGCCCTGCGGGTCGGCCATCGTGGTGGCATTGTCGGCCATGCACTCGTTGATCACCACGGCGGTGTTCGTGGCGCTGATCAGGCCGACGCGGTAGTTGTAGGTTTCCTGTTCAGCCCGCGCGGGCGAGAAACAGGCGGCTTTGGCGCTGTTGGCCGAGCGCGCCTCGACATAATAGCGCACCTGCGCGCCGGCGGAATAATTGGAGGTAGCCGCGCCGAATACTGCGTCGCCGGCGGCGCCATCGCCATGGGCGCCGTCGTCATACATCCGCGCAGAGATGAAACGCCCGTACGCTTTACCGCGATGATAGAGCCAGACGGAATCGAGGCCATTCGCGCCGTTGGCCAGCACATTGGCCGTGATGGTAGGCTGTTCTGCTGCAGTGGGTGTGCCGGTCGGCGCCAGCACCGCGATGATATTCGGCGGCAGCGGGCGCAACGCGGCGTTGGTCGTCAAGAATACATAGCGATTGGTGATAAACGTCCGCAGGGCGTTCATGTCGTTGGTATAGGTTGCCATCGCCGTGTAGTCTTTCTTGGTATCAGCGGCGATGGCGGCGTACGTCAGCGCGGAATGCTGCAGAATCAAGGGATACAGGTTGGAGGGGTTGAATGACTCTTGCAGCACCGTGCGCATGTGGGCGAGATAGCGCTGGCGCAGTTCGGCATTGCTCAGGAAGCGGTACAGCACCGGGCGGGTCGTCAGGTTGTAGCCGTATACGGGCGACAACGTCACATCGCCGGCGGTGAATGATTCGTTGCCGTCATGCTCGACCGGATGAATGCGCCCGCTCTCCGGTTCATAGTAAAAGCCATAATCGGCGCCTTTGTAGTGATAGCTGTCCTCATCAGTGAAAATATTCTCGATGGCCAGGAACCACAGCCAGCGATCGACCGCCATAACCTCCTCGGCCTTGTCGCGCAGTTGGTTGGTCGGCGTGTTGTTGAGCACGTCCGTGGTGTGGATAAGGTACACCCAGGGATTGCTGGAGTTTTGGGTTTTCAACTCGTAATTGTTAGTGTAACTGAACCAATTGCTGCCAAGGTAGCTCAGGGCGGAGGCGCTACTGCCAGGTCCGCCGCCGGTCGCCATGTTCGGCGCTTTCCAGCGGTCACCGTCGTTGCGCGGAAACCACTCGTTGATCAACTGATTGTTTTCTTGTTGGGCAAACGAATACAGGCCCCAGTAGGCGCCATTGATGTATACCTTGGCGAAACTGCCTTTCGGGCAGACCGTGTATTTCTGCATGACATCGAAATAAATGGGTTCGCGCATGATGGTCTCATCGCCGTAGGCGTTGTTGAAATTGAGCGTTTTGTACCCCATCACCCGCGCGCTGTCGTTGGTAAAATCCACTTCGACGTTGATGGACTTCTTGGTGGGCGGCGTCCCGCCCAGGCCGGTGTAGGACGTGTTGCCCTTGTAGCGCGCGCCAATGCACGGCATGGCGGCGCCATTGTCCATCACCAGACTGCCGATCGTGTTGGAGCCGGTCAAACGGCAATTTACCAGCAATGCCTGCCAGTTGGCTTGTGCAAAGGTCAGCCAGATGGTGCGCAAGACGGTGACGTCATAGAGGCCGTCCGTCTTGCGGGCGCGATAAAAACAGCGTGCGGCCGTGGCGGCCTCCGTGGCACGCCAGGGTGCGTTGGTGCCGCCCGAAAGCAGCGTGCCGAAGGATGCCATATTGCTCCACGCGAGCAGGTCCGTTGAAATTTGCAGGCGCCAATCATCGTCGTCACTGCCTTGCACCTGCGCCACGACGTTGGAACCGGTTTTCTGCAGGCACAGGCGCCCGTCCGCCGCCTGGGCGTTGGCAAGCAATGCGGCGAGGGCCACGCCGGCGGCAACACCATAATGTCTGCGTGCGCGCCGCAGACCCAGCGCACCTAACACCGCCAAGGCGCAAACCAAGAAAGGTTCCGGCAACGCCGGACCAATGAAGCTGAAGCGCTCGTAGCCGGTGACATTCACTGAGCTTACTTCACCGCTGACACTGCGTGGATAGGGCGCCTGATTTGTGCCAAACACATCACCGAGCAGCGTGCCTTGCTGATACAGCGCGGTGGTGGCCAGGCTGTCATAGGCCACGGGCATGACCAACGCACTGGACACTGCAAAGATCGCCGGCGCGGTGTCCACCAGCCAGGTGACGGCGCCGGTGTATGACCAGATCACGCCGGCCGCCGTGCTGGTCACGCTCCAACCGGGCGACGCGCTGGCGCTTTGCATGCCCAGCACAGGGAAGGCGAGGCTCAGCGTTGCATTGCTGCCACCCCACACATAGGGCTCCGGCCCGCGCAGCACAGTATACGTGAAAAGCCCGTTGCTGTCGGTCGTGCTCTGCACGGCGAGCATGCTGGCGCGACTGGTTGCCGGAACGACCAAGCCGGCCATGACGAGCATGACGGCGCCCAAGCGAAAGAAGACAGGAGTAATCATGCTTGTCAGAAAGCAAGTCTGGTGCCGTGCGTGATTAATTTGCTAAGTAGCACTAAACCATAAGGTTGTGTGTATTAATAAAATTCCGTCAGGCTGCACTTGACGTCTTTGGGCACCTGTTTGTGACGCGGCGCGTCAAACATGACGGGTTCGCCTACCCAGTTTGGTCACACCGGGAAAGACCAATAGCGCGCGCGTCACACCGGTGGCGTATGCAAAAAAACGGGCGGTTGTGGCGGGATTGAACGCATAGCGTTAATGCACCGGCACTGCGGATTTTGCCGCAGCAACCGAAAAAGTATCCCCATTTCAATTCTTCCGCGCAAGCGTTTTTTGAATTGTGCTTTGGCGGCAATTATGGTATACTGCGCAAGCATAACACAACCAAGGATTACTAGTGAGCTCAGACCGCAGAAATCATCATATTGTGCTGGTGCCGGGGATTGATGATGTCCTGGCGCGCATGGCGCTGATCAAGGCCGGCATCGAACAGCAAGGCATGCGTGCGCATGTCTTCGAGTACCCCGCGCGCGACTGGACGATTGACCGCGCGTCGCTGACCCTGGCCACCTTCGTCGAGCGCGACGTGCTGGGCGGCGAAAAAACACATTCCGTCAGTTTTGTCGGCTTTGGCACCGGCAGTTTGGTCGAACGCTTTTATTTGACGCATTACGAAATTTTACCGGCGCGGCGCTGCGTGATTGTCGCCGATCCGCAGCATGCTTCGGACAAATATCGCACGCACAAACCCGGCTGGCTGGGGCGCCGGCGCTATGGCGCCTTGTTGCAACAATTGGCCGAAGGGCCGGCCGGCTTTGCCACCCGTTGCGGCCTGCCGCCGATTCCGTATGGCGTCATCGTCACCGGAACGGCCTTGGCGCCGGCCATGGACAAGCTGGACAACCAAGTGGTGGCCGCCTCGCTGTACACTCCGCCGGCACTGCTGCACGGCGCGCGCGACGTGGCCTATGTGGCCGAGAAGTGCGACCATGTCGCGCGGGACACCGCCGCCTTGGCGTTGCTCACGACCTTTCTCCAGCACGGCTGGTTTACACAGCGGTGAGCCGGCACGACACGCAGGCGGTGCGCGTCGGCGCGCAGGTGATTGGCGGCGGGGCGCAGATCAGCGTCCAGTCGATGACGACGACCGACACCCGCGATGTGCGCGCGACAGTGGCGCAGATTGCGGCGCTGGCAGAGGCGGGCTGCGACATTGTGCGCCTGGCGGTGCCCGACGCGCAGGCCGCGGCAGCCTTGCCGGAGATTGTGCGTGCCGCGCCCGTGCCGCTGGTGGCCGATATTCATTTTGATTACCGGCTTGCCTTGGCCGCGCTCGATGCCGGCGTTGCCAAATTGCGCATCAATCCGGGCAACATTGGCGCGGCCGAGCGCGTGCGCGCCGTGGCGCAGGCGGCGCAGGCGCGCGGCGTGCCGATCCGCGTCGGGGTCAATGCCGGCAGTTTGCAGCGCGACCTGCTGGCGCGCGTGGCGGCCGGTGCGATAAGTCTGGGCGCGGCGATGGCCGAAAGCGCCGTGGCGGAAGCGCGCCTGCTCGAAGACGCCGGCTGCACTGCAATTGTCTTGAGTGTCAAAGCCGCGCACGTGCCGGCCACGCTCGAGGCGTACACGCTGCTGGCCGGGCGCGGTGCCTGGCCGCTGCACATTGGCGTGACCGAAGCCGGCACACGCCAGGGCGGCGTGGTCAAGTCGGCCGTCGGCATTGGCGCCCTGTTGGCGCGCGGAATCGGCGACACGCTGCGGGTCTCGCTGACCGCCGACCCGGTTGAGGAAGTGCGCGTGGGTCGGCGCATTTTGCAGGCGCTCGAGTTGCGGCCGTTCGGGCCGAACATCATCAGTTGCCCGACTTGTGGCCGCACGCAGGTGGATGTGATTGCGATTGCGGAAGAAGTGGAGCGGCGCGTGGCGGCAGATCCTGCGCTGCGCCAGCTGGTCTGCACCGTGGCGGTGATGGGCTGTGTCGTGAACGGGCCGGGCGAGGCGCGCATGGCCGATCTCGGCTTTGCCGGCGGCACGGATGCCGGCCTGCTGTTTCGGAAGGGAGAACCAATCGGCAACGTCGCGGCGGGCGACGCCGTGGACCGTTTGCTGGACGAACTACGAAGGATGAACGATGGTGGACATGCTGGCCCTGTTTCGTGAATGCGGCGCCTTGCTGGAAGGCCATTTTGTGCTGAGTTCAGGCTTGCACAGCAATCGCTATTTGCAATGTGCCAAAGTGCTGCAATATCCTGCCCATGCGGCGGCGTGCGGCGCGGGCATTGCCGCGCTATTCCCCAACACGCCCGTTGATGCGGTGGTCGGGCCGGCCATGGGCGGCGTGATTATCGCCCATGAAGTCGGCCGCGCCTTGCAAAAACGGGCGCTGTTCACGGAACGCGAAAATGGCGAAATGACGCTGCGGCGCGGCTTCACGCTGCAACCCGGTGAGCGCGTGCTGGTGGTCGAGGATGTCGTCACCACCGGCGGCTCGGCCCAGGAAGTCGCACGCATGTTGACGGAGCGCGGCCTGCACATTGCGGGCGTGGCGGCGATGGTGGATCGCAGCAATGGCCGCGCGGCATTTGGCGTGCCGTTTCACGCGTTGCTCACGCTCGAAGTTGCCACCTATGATCAAGGGGAGTGTCCGTTGTGCGCGCAAGGCATTCCGTTAGTCAAGCCCGGCAGCAAGGGGCTCAAATAACGCGCGGCACCCACGGTTCCCATGAAACACCACGTTGAACAAATATTGGCGGACGTCATGCGCGACTGGTGGCAGGCCCAGCAGTTGGCACCGGCCGAGATGCCGGCCGTCAGCGTCATGGTGCCGAAAGACAAGACCCACGGCGACTTTGCCTGTTCGGTCGTCATGGCCATGGCCAAAAAGCTCGGGCGCAATCCGCGCGCGCTGGCCGATGAACTCTGCCCGTTGGTGACCCAGCGCCTGGCGGGCACGGGCACGTGCGCGGTGGCCGGTCCGGGCTTCCTCAACGTGACCCTGGCGGCGGACGCCGGCCTGCGCGTGTTTGTGCGCCTGCTCGAACGCGGCGACCAGCTTGGTTTCAGCACGCATGGCGCCGGCAAGCGCGTCAACGTCGAGTATGTCAGTGCCAATCCGACCGGGCCGCTGACGGTCGGTCATGGCCGCAACGCCGCGATCGGTGACATTGTCGCCACGATGCTGGCGGCGATCGGCTACGAGGTTACCCGCGAATACTATTTCAACGACGCCGGCAATCAGATGAATGTCCTGGCGCGCTCGGTGCGCACGCGCTATCGCCAATTGCTGGGCAGTGCCGAGCAACTCGAGGAAAACGGCTATCAGGGCGAGTACATCATCGACATCGCCAAGACCGTGCTGCAGGAGCATGGCGAGCGCTTGCGCGACAGCGACGACCTGGCCACGTTCAAAGGCTATGCCGTCGCCGCCACCTTTGCGATGATCAAGGCGACCCTCCAGCGGATGGGCGTGCGGCATGATGTCTATTTCAACGAGCACACGCTCTACACCGATGGCAAGATCAAAGCGACGCTGGATGAAATCGCCGCGCGCGGCCTGTCCTACGAGCAGGATGGCGCCGTCTGGTTTCGGGCCGCGCAGTTCGGCGCCGAAAAAGACCGCGTGCTGGTCAAGTCCACCGGCGAGCCGACTTATCGTCTGCCCGACATTGCCTATCATCGCGAAAAGTTTGCGCGCGGCTACGACTGGATGATTGATGTCTTTGGCGCGGATCACTTGACAACCTATCCGGACGTGCTGGCCTGTCTGGGCGCGCTGGGCTATGATACGACCAAACTGACCGTCCTTATTCATCAATTTGTGACGATTGTGCAGAATGGTGAAATCGTCAAGATGTCGACCCGCAAGGCCAATTACATCACGCTCGATGAATTGATGGATGATGTCGGCGTGGATGCCACACGCTACTTTTTCGTGATGCGCAAACTCGGCAGCCATTTCGAGTTTGATCTCGGTCTGGCCAAGAAGCAGTCACTCGACAACCCGGTCTTTTATGTGCAATACGCGCATGCCCGGATCTGCTCGGTGCTGCGCCATTGCGCGGACGAAAAGCCACACCTGCGGATTGACCAACTGACCGCCGCGACGGTGAACGGCGCGCTGCTCACGGCGCCCGAGGAACAGGACCTGGTGCGCCACCTGGCGCAGTGCGAGGAGACCATTCAGCAGGCCGCGCTGAGTTGCGAACCGCACCGCCTGACGGCCTATCTCGAGAAACTGGCCGAGTTGTTTCACCGCTATTACAATCAACATCAAATTGTGGTGGCGGATGACGCGCTGGCGGCGGCGCGCATGGCCTTGGCGGTCATGATCCGCCATGCCTTGCGCAACGGCCTGAACATGCTGGGCATCACCGCCGTGGAGCGGATGTAGATGCAAGAGTTAAAGGTTTTAGGTTTTAAGTTTTAGGCCTGAAAAGCACCCATGCACAAGGATAAAAACACCGCGGTGCCGCACCGGTTCACGCCTGGACGCGGGGATGATGGCACGACCGATCTGCTCGTCGGTCGCGTCGAGAAAACCAACGATCTGATTGCCGTGCTGGGCGCGCTGGATGAAGTCA
>Ga0172375_10009177_pt1 | contig 13086 bp, 6 predicted proteins | sample LakKiv1m_FD_114537 | JGI IMG/M metagenome (GOLD analysis project Ga0172375, IMG submission 114537) | Freshwater microbial communities from Kabuno Bay, South-Kivu, Congo - kab_092012_11.1m | ecosystem: Environmental > Aquatic > Freshwater > Lake | place: Democratic Republic of the Congo...
GGTCATCGCTCAGGCAGTGACGGCCCTGGACCACCTCAAGCAGGAAACCGCGGCCGTCCGGTCGCTGGCTGGGTGGCCTTGGATCATGGCCGTATTACGATCAACTTGAACGCGACTTTGAATCAGTGGCTCGGGGTGGCGCGTCGCTGGCTGCCTCAGGGGGCAAGCAACGCCGCCGCCGCGCTTTCCTCGCGCCCGATATCGAGCAGCAGCGTGGCCATCGCCTCCCGCACGGCAGGGTCCGCGTACCCCAGGTATCCCTCCGGGGCATGCAGGCCGCCCCTCTGCGCCCAAATGCGCTCCATGAGCCGGTGGACAGCCCGGAAGTGCTCCGCGGCAGCCTGCAGTCGGGGTCGGTCCAGGCGGACCGCCGCCAGGTCCAGGAACGCCGCGCCGTAGAAGCGCCGCTCGGCCAGTTCGACCTCATGTCCCTCGAAGCACTCCTCGCGCTGCTTGAGCGTGGCCGGATCATCCTCGGGAAAGAGGGCGTCGGTGCGCAGCATCGCGGCCCAGTCCTGGAATGGCTGCGGGCTGACGAAAACGCTGCCATCCGCACGCAGCAGCTCCATGCGCGGCTGGGCCATCTTCCGGACACCCCATTCGAGCGCTCGCCGGTAGAGGTCCTCGAGCGGGGGCTTGGGCGTGGCCCGCCTGGCGGTGAGCTGGAGGGTCCAGGTCTCCTTGCCCTTCATCCAGTCGAAGAGCTGGATGTCGCGCAGGGGGTTCTTGGGGTGGTCCAGCGGCTCATTCGGACGGTAGCTCTCACCAGCGCTGCCGCCGTAGCCCCGCAGGCAGCCCCAGTTGGCGGCCTCGGTGACCAGCCACCAGTCCGGCCAGGGACCACAGTTGAACAACAGCACCGGCAACCCGCGGTCCCGCAGGTTCCAGAAGATGCGCCGGCGCAGGTTGTCATCCCAGCCCCAGACGCGGCCGGGCAGACCGGTCTCCTGGGCGAGTCGGCCGCTCAGCCACAGCTCGTAGTCGTAGCCCAGCGCGTCCGCGAGCAGTGGCAGGTTCGCCTTCTCCGAACCCTCCCCCAGCCGCCCGAAGGCGGCCCCCGAGAACCCCATCCAGAGCACGTAGTCAAGCTTCCGGTTCGCTCTCTCCGCCTCGTTCAGCTCGCCCAACGGCTCGCCCAGGAAGGCCCGCAGCATGGACATCGCGTTGGCGATATGGATGTTCTCCGGCGCCCAGAGCGGCGGCTCGGCGGGAGCTGGCGAATCGGCCTTCCTCAGCCGCACCGTGCCGTCCAGCAGCGCGTCCGGCGGGATGGCTGGGCCAGAGTCCTTGCCGCTGAGGGCGTTGACGACCCGTTCCAAGGCACGCGCCCCGCGGCGATCGAGGTCTGCCAGGCGACGGACCAGGGCCGCGAGGATCGCGCGCCGAGCCGGGTCCTTGAACTTCTCGAGGTCGGGATCGAAGGGACCGGTCCTGGCGACCGTCTCCCAGATCTCGTAGACCGTGTCGTGCGCTCCCATGAAGGCGGCCTGGGCCAACTCCAGGTCGGCCTTGGAGTCGGGGAACACGCGGCAGGCCAGCTCCGCGAAACTCGCCGCCAGGGCCCGGCGTTCGGCCAGGTCGCCGGCCGTGCTGCCGTGGTCCGACTGGGCCTTCTGCCACTGCTCCTCCGTGAACCCGGCGAAGTCGGCCTCCCGTTCCAGGTGGGCCGCCCAGCGTTCCAGCGCCGCCACCCCCAGCGGGTCGGCCTCGCCGCCGGGGGTCCGCAGCTCGCGCACCCCGCGCTCCAGGGCCTGGAAGTACACCTCCTCCAGCGGCGGCCGGGCCGTCGTCCCCGTGACCACCACCACGGCCTCGATCAGGCGCTCCCAGTGACGCAGACGGAACTGTCCGGTGGGCTCGAAGCTGAGGTCGGGGTTGCCCTTGGGTTCGCCTTGGAAGTGGCTCCAGCCCAATAGGACATCTCCTCCCTCATCGGTGCCCGTGATGAGGCATGGCTCAGGAGGACCGAAGCCGCCGATGGCAATCACTGGGGTCTGGCGGTCGCGCAGGCTCGCGACGATCTGGCCCTGCACCATGGCCCGGTCCAACGGCCGGCTCATCAGCACGCCCTGGAGGCCGGCAGCCGCCAAAGCACCCAGGTACAGCTCGGCGGTCGAGGTGTGGCCGTAGCGCTCCGCGAGGGACCTGCCCGGGGTCGACGCGCCCAGTCCCATGAACTCGAGGAAGCGGAAGGCCTCGCCCGTGACCCCGGCGAAGAAGCAGTAGTCGCCCCAGAAGACGCCCTGCGTCTGCAGGTCGACACGGAGATGCTGAGCCAGGGCCCGCAGCACCGCCGCCGGCACGACGTCTTCAGGATACGGCGCTTTGCCCACCCGGTAGAAGCCGATCTGCAGCATATCCCCCTCGAGAAGCACACGGTGGTCCGGCATCTGGGCGACCTCCCTGGCTGCCGGCACCGGCGCCTCCTGGGCGAGGACTGCCCCGCCGAGGATCACGGCTGTGGCAGCGGCGGTGATGAGGAAACGCACGGAGCGGCTTCCCTCCCAGGTTCAGCGAGACGGGCGGCGACACCGATGACACAGGCCACGAGGAAACCGTAGTCCAGCGACGCCGAAGCGCCAGCGGCGACAGGGCCGGAACAGGGCGGTTCCGGTTGTCCACCGCCGAGGGCTGGGGTGTCACCCTCCCGTCCTGGCCGTGACCGCATAGACGGTGGCGCTGCGGAGGGAGACGCGAAGCTGGACCACCGTGCCGGCGGGTGGCTGCAGGGACGTCTCGCCCCAGGCCAGGGGGATGTCGCGCCGGTCCTGGTTGCGGATCACGCACTTCTCGGCCTCGAAGCCGGGGACAGGGCGACCTCGCGCGTCCAGGACCGCGACCATCGCGTAGGCCTGCTCTCCGGCGAAGGGCCTCTCTGGGGACGGCACGGCAGCATTCAGCAGCAGACCGGAGGCCGGCACCGCAAAGGGGCGTGTCGAAAACTCGCCGTTGGTCCGGGCCATGACACCGCTGATACGATCCTCGGGCAGACCCAGCACCAGCGTGCCACGCGCGAACACGAGGTTGCCGCCAACCGCCATGGGCGGCGTCTCGAGCCGGGGCACCTTGGGGAACACCTCCAGCGCATTGACGCCGCGGGCCGGTCGTTCCCAGTGCAGGCCATCACGGCTTGTCCACCACTCGGTGTCGAGCTGGGGCGCGTGCTGTTTCGGCTTCAGCGGGCTGGCGGCGTAGTTGAGCACCATCATGTAGGCCCGGTCGTGATACCAGAGGCCACTCCCGCTGTAGAACTCCAGGTCCGGCGGGTCCTCGGCGTCCGGGACGGTCAGGAGGGCATCCGGGATGGCGCCCTTCTGGCCGTGACGGTCCCAGACATCCGGCATCGACACCGAGGGTTCCCACCGGCGCCCGTCGGGGCTCGAGCGCATCATCAGCACGCGCCGGTCCCGCAGGCTGTCGTCACGCAGCGAAGGCGTCGGACCGCCATGATCGAGGAGGTGTTTGCGGTAGGGCTGCAGGCTCTTGTTGATGCACACGTAACGGTGCAGCACGGGGCTCCAGAACAGGCTCATGGAGTCACCGTCGTAGAAGAGCGGGTTGCCGGAGTGCTCCTGCCAGCGCCGGCCGTCGGGGCTGAAGAAGGCCGTGTAGGCGAACCCGGAGCTGTCCACCTTGAGCTTCAGCAGCAGGTACTCCCCGGCCTCGGGATTGCGCGCCAGGGCGCAGTGGTCGGTCCACGCTGCCGCCGGTGACTCGAAAACGGTCTCGCGGTCCCCAAACACGACGCCGTCGCGGGTGCTGGTGCGGATCAGCTTCCACTGCGTGATCCGACTGTAGGGCTCGTTGCCCCGGCTGACCTCGGCCAACTGCTGACCGAACACCTCCCATGAACCATCGGGACGCGGGAAACCCGACACGACGCTGAACCCCGGCGACTCGCACTCGCGCAACAGCCGGACCGGCGTCACCCCAATGCGCAAGGCCCCCCAGGGATCGAGAAGGTCCTCCTGCCCCGAAAAGAGAAGCTTCAGCGGCACGGCGGGCGGAACCGCGGACGGTGCGGGCGCCGCCGGGGGGGCCTCTGCCCCTGTGGCGGGGGAGACCGTACAGCCCAAGGCCGCAGCCACACCAAGCAGGCACCAGAGCGAGCGATCCATCAGGGCTACTCCTGGTCCGCATTCGCGTCCCGCTGGAGGCGCGGGTCTGCCACCGTCGCCCCACAGGCTATGGCGGGACAGGCCGTATCGGCGTTCCCCCACTGGAGCACGGAACTCCGTATCCACGCGGCGGCTTGCGGAGAGGCCGCGCTCCGGGTCTTCCCGGCAGGGCCGGGAACGCGCCTCAGACGTGCCGATGCGACGCCGCCGGACCGCAGCCGCCCAGCCGGGCTCGGCGGCTGGCTTGTGCGTGGCATCACTCATCGCTCCAGCACCCGAGGGCGTCGCCGACCTCGCCGACCGCTGAGAGAATGGCCTCGGCCTGGTTGCGGGTCAGCTTCCCGGAGAACCCGAGCCGGGCGATGCTCTTGGCGAAAGCCGCCAGCTTCCTGCAGGCGGTCTTGGTCTTCCCGACGGCCATGGCCGCGCGGATCTTCTGGAGCTTGGCCGTGAGCTTCCCGGCCAGCTTGGGCTCGATGCCGAGGGTGTCGAGCTGGGCCACGAGGTCGTCGATCTGCTCGCCGGGCCCCCCGACGTGAACCGTGAAACAGCACGTCTCGGAATTACCGCTGTCGTCCACGGCCAGGCAGGCCACGAGGGTATCCCCCACGGGGAAGGTGCTGCCCGACGGCGGCGTGCACGTCACCGTGGCGCCGCAGTTGTCCCAGACGGTCGGCGCGGGGTAGGTGACGTAGGCGCCGGCAGGGCTCGTGGCGGCGACCGATAGGTTGGACGGACAGACGAGGCTCGGAGGGGTAACGTCTATGACCGTCACCACGGCCGAACCGACGTCGGAGACGTCCTGGCTGTCGAGGACCGCCAGCGTCACCCGCGTCTGGCCGAGGGGATAGGGCCCGGGTGGGCACTGGACCAGACGGATGGGGTCGCCGGGGTCGGGGTCGAAGGAGCCGTCGTCCACAGATGCCTCGGCATGGCACTCGGCATCGGCCGCCACCGTCACATCGCGACAACGCGCCACCGGGGGCTGACCGGCATAGCCCGTGGGATCACCGATGTAGCGCGCCGCGGCGAGAAGGCAGTTCGGAATGCAGGCCCCGGCGCCGCCGACGAGAACCGCGTTCCCATCGGGCTGCAGCGCGACACCCAGAGCCTCCGCCAAGACACTGTCGCCAAAGCGGGTGGTCACCAGCCCACAGTCGCCGAAGCTGGCATCGGGATAGCCATCGGCGGTGTAGCGGGCCAGGGCGAAGACACTGGAGCCGTTGCTGAAGGCATCGCCGACGGCGAGGATTCTGCCGTTAGCCTGGATGGCGAGGCCCGTAGCACCGCCCGAGGCGGCTCCAGGAAAGCGCGTGATCACCCGGCCGTTCCCGCCGAGGCTGGGGTCCGGGCTACCGTCAGGACCGAGCCGCAACAGGACGAACTGCTCATGGCCCACCCCGGCGGCGACGATCCTGCCGTCGGGTTGCAGGGCGAGGGCCCGCGCCGCATCGATGCCCCCGAAGTCGGTGCCGCTCACCCCACCGCTGCCGAAGTCCGGGTCCAGACGGCCCGCGGTGTCATACCGAGCCACCATGAAGGGACAAGGCGCACCGCCCGTGCCGGCGACCACGATCTTGCCATCGGGCTGCAGGGCAAGCGCATAGGCTACATCGATGCCCCCGAGGTCGCTGACGACGACCCCACCGGTGCCGAAGCCGGCGTCGAGACTGCCACCGGGGCTGTACCGGGCCAGAACCAGCTCGTCCCAGTCGCCGGGGAGCATGGGATTGTGCACACCCCCGGCGACGACGGTCCGGCCCGCCGCATCGACGGCCACCGCGCGGGCGTCGTTGAGCCCGCCCAGGTTCAGCAACACCACCCCATCGTCGGAGAACTCGGGATCGAGGCGGCCACCGGGGCTGTAGCGAAGCACAGCAGTCTGGCTGCAAAATCCTTCTGGGCAAGTACTTCCAGCGACCACGATTCGACCGTCTTCCTGCAAGGCCACGGCCGCCGCGCGGTCGTCAACCCCGACGTCGGTGGTCACCACGCCCCCGGTGCCGAAGTCGGGGTCGAGACTGCCGTCGGGGTTGAGCCGGATGACCGCGAAGTCGCCGTTGCCCACGGAAGCCTCCCCGACGGCGACGATCTTGCCGTCCGGCTGGACGACCACCGCCCGGAAGCTCTGCGAGCCCGAACCCAGGCTCAGGGTCATCCGGCCACCGGTGCCGAAGCCCGAATCCAGGTCTCCAAGCCCCCCACGGAGCCAGGGACCGGACAGCAGGCCGGCCGCCCCGAGCAACCAAACCAACGGGCACGCCCACTGCCGGCGGCTGGCGAGACGGATCCCATCCGGAGTCATCGATCTCATGGGCGCCCTGCCTTGGCCTCTGCCGACAACCTGAGTGACGAAAACGCGTGGGTGAGACATTACCCTGCCATCGCCAACCCGGCAACGGCCCAGGCAAGAGAGACGACAAGGTCGCTGCCGGGCCCAGGGGGCCCATTGCCCGGCAGGGGTCGATCCGACCGATCGGACGGATCGCCCCGCGCGCCGCACCAGCCGCGCCAGGTGCGTGGCGGTGCCCAGGGGCCGAAGGGCTGTTCGCGCCGGGCCTCGTGAGTACCTGGGCCCTGGGACTGCCCGTGACGGCCAGTCCCAGGGCCAGTCCCGCGCCGGCGGCCTCGTTGCGTGCCCTGCGGTCGGCACTACAGTGAGCCAGCCGGGTAGCCCCAGGCTCCCGCCATTCGGAGAAGACCCATGCGACGAACGCTGAACCGCGCCCTCGGCGCTGCCGTGGCCCTGGCCGCCGCCGGTCTCCTTTCCGGGCTCGCCCAGAATGCCCCTCCGGTTGCTGGGGAGCCGCTGCGGCTGTACGTGTCGCCGGCGGGCGACGACGCCTGGTCGGGAGTGCTCGCCGAGCCCAACGCAGCGAACACCGATGGCCCCTTCGCCACACCGGCCAAGGCCCTCGCCCTGGTGAGCGCCCGCAACGCTGCCGGCACGCTCCCCCGAGGGGCACTCATCACCCTCCGCGGCGGCGCCTACGAGCTGGCGGAGCCCCTGGTGGTGACGCCCGGTTGCGGCGGCGCTGCCGGCGCGCCGGTGGTGCTGACCGCCGCCCCGGGCGAGACGCCGGTGCTCTCCGGGGGTCGGCGCGTCACGGGCTGGACCCAGACCGAGGGCCGGTGGGAGGCGCGGCTCCCGGAGGTCGCCGCCGGCCGGTGGCGCTTCGCCCAGCTCTTCGTCAATGACGCGCGGCGCTACCGCCCCGTCTTGCCGGCCGACGGCTACTTCTACGTGCGCGAACCACTGCCGGCCTCACCGGGGCTGCCCGCCCAGCGCTATGACCGCTTCCGCTGCGGTCTCGGCGAGCTGCGCGGCGACTGGGCCAACCTCGATGACGTCGAGGTCCACGCCTTCCACTGCTGGTCCACGTCGCGCCTTCCCCTCAAGGCGGTAGCCGGCCGCGAGGTGACCCTGGGGGCCGCCACCTTCCGCAGCCTCGACCGCGGCACCCGCTACCGGGTCGAGAACGTCGCCGAGGCCTTGACCGAACCCGGCCAGTGGTACCTCGACCGACCCACCGGCGCCCTGCGCTACCGGCCACTGCCCGGGGAAGACCCCTCCTCCACACCCGTGGTCGCCCCCCGCCTGGCCAGCCTGCTGGAGTTCCGCGGTGACGTGGATGCCGGCCTGCCCGTGCGCTTCGTCGAGTTCCGCGGCATCACCTTCGCCCACGCCAACTGGGTCATGCCGCCACAGGGCCAGTGTGATCCCCAGGCCGAGCATGCCATGCCCGCGGCCATCTCCGCGGTCGGCGTCGAGGACTGCGCCTTGGTCGGCTGCCGGTTCACCCATCTCGGCGGCTACGCCCTTGAGCTCGGGCGTGCCTGCAAGCGCAACCGGATCGAGTCCTGCGAGTTCACCGACCTGGGTGGCGGCGGCCTCAGGATCGGCGACGGCACGACCTATGCCGACGAGGCCCAGGTCGCCAGCCACAACACGGTCCGCGACTGCCTCATCGCCCAGGCCGGCCGCATGCACCCCGCAGCGGTCTGCATCTGGGTCGGACGCAGCCACGATAACGTCCTCGAACACAACGAGCTCTTCGATGCCTACTACAGCGGCTTCTCGGTGGGCTGGTGCTGGGGGTATGAGAAGACGCCGGCCGGCAACAACCTCATCGCCTATAACCGCATCTCCTGGATGCCGCAGGAGGTCCTCGGCGACCAGGCCGGCATCTACACCCTCGGCGTCCAGCCGGGAACCGTCATCCGCGGCAACGTGATCCATGACCAGTCTGGCGTCCCCTGGGCCTGCGGCATCTACCTCGACGAGGGCAGCAGCGACATGGTCGTCGAGGACAACCTCGTCTACCGCGTCACCACCCACGCCTTCCACTGCAACTACGGCCGCGACAACCTCGCCCGCAACAACATCTTCGCCTACGGCATGGGTGGCCATATCGGGCGCTGCCGCGGCGAGGACCACCTGACCTATACCGTCGAGGGCAACCTCATCCTCTGGGACGAGGGGCCCCTCCTGGCTGCCGGCCACGCCTGGGACAAGGGCCGCTATGCCTTCGACCGCAATGTCTACTGGGACCCGGCGGAGAAGGCCTTCCAACTCGCCAACTGGACCTGGGACGAGTGGCGCGCCAAGGGGCAGGACACGCACTCGCTCATCGCCGATCCGCTCTTCGCCGACCCGAAGAATGGCGACTTCTCCCTCAGGCCCGGCTCGCCCGCAGAGAAGATCGGCTTCCGCCCCTTCGACCCCGGCCAGGCTGGCCGGCTGACCCGGGCGTCGCGGCCGCTGGAACTGGCCGCGCGCGTCTTCCCCCCAGCCCCGCGCGCGCCGCCGGAACTGCCGCCGGAACCCATCCTCGATGACTTCGAGGACGTCGCGGTCGGTGGCAAGAGCGCTCTGGCCGTGACCCAGGAGGACCCCGCCGCGGGCAGGGCTCGGGTGACCGAAGAGACGGCGGCCTCCGGCAAGCGCTCGCTGAAGGTCGAGGACGCGCCCGGCCAGAAGGCCTTCTTCAACCCACACCTGTTCTACCGGCCCGGGATCCGTACCGGTAGGGCCCGTCTCACGGTCGATCTCCGCTGGGAGCCCGGCGCCCAGTTCACCTGCGAGTGGCGCGACTACAAGGTCGACCAGGGCGAATTCGCCAACGGCCCCGCCTTCCAGGTCACCCCGGACGGGGCCCTCACTGCGGGCGGACAGACGGTCCTGCGGTTGCCCCCGAGCCAATGGGTCCACGTGGACATGGCGACCCGCCTCGGGGCCCAGGCAGATGGCACGTTCAGCCTGGTCGTCCGCCTCCCCGACGGCAAGACCATCGAGCGCGCCGACCTCCGCTACGCCTCCGCCTTCAAGGGCTTCGACTGGCTCGGATTCGTCTCCACCAAGGAGGACACCGGCGTGTTCTACCTGGACCATGTCGCCGTGGAGCCGGAGCCCGAGGCCGGGGCACGGGAATGAGGAGCATAGCGTGAGGTTGTCCAGAGAGGTCTCGTGGCCTCGCGGAAACCTGGAACGCCGCCACCGAGCTCGTCTCGGTGGAGCGCCGAGCAGGGAGAGAGGGGCGCCGGCCACCCCTCCCCCCCGGTCTTCGCTCCACTGCCGCGAGGGCAGTGGAGGCGGCCGGGCCGTCGGTTACTGAAAGGCTGACACCATGAGCGACATCCGTTTCGCCGCCCGTGAGTACATGGTCCCGGGCAAGACCATCACCGAGCGCTTCGAGAACGCTGCCCGCATCGGGCTGGCCGCCATCGAGGTGACCGGCAGCAGCCGCCCCGAGCTCGTCCCCGAGATCAGGGCCGCCATCGCCGCCACCGGCGTCCGTGCCAGCACCATGGCCTCCCGCAGCCAGTTCGTGCTGGACGCCCGCAGGGAAGAGCGAACCAAGGCCATCCAGGCGTTCAGAGAGGCCCTGAACCTGGCCGGCGAGGTCGGGGCCCTGGGCGTGATCATGGCGCCCCTGATCGCCATCAAGATGGAGGGCGGCCAGCGCCTGCCGGACCTCTCCCCCCTCATGTCCACCGCGGAGGCCGAACGCCGCCTGCTCGCGGCGATCCTCGCGGACCTGGCCGACCATGCCCAGGCCTGCGGTGTCGAGATCATCCTGGAACCCCTGAACCGCTACGAGCAGTGGTGGCCATGCACCCTCCAACACGGCCTCGACATCTGCCGCGACGTGGGCAAGGCAGGCGTGGCAGTCATGGCCGACTTCTTCCATATGAACATCGAGGAGGCTGACCTCCGGGCCAGCATCCGCACGGCCGGGGTCCTGGTACGCGACGTCCACCTGGCCGACAGCCATCGCCTCTGGCCAGGCACCGGCCACACCGACTTCCGCCCGGGGTTCGCGGCCCTCAGGGCCCTGGGGTACTCGCACTACATGGCCTTCGAGTGCGGGACCCCCGGCGAGCGCTTCGCGGAGTTCGCGAAGTCCATGGCGTACCTGCGGCGGATCTGGGCGGAGGCATAGACCACCGGGCGGTCAGGGGCGCGGGCCATGGCCACCCCCCCCGGCGACCATCGCGACCCGCTTACCAGGAAACGCGACGGCGGAAATGGCCAGACGGCTCGGAGAGGCCCCCCGCATACACGGAGCCGACGATGGCACACGTCTTCATCAGCCACTCGGAGACCGATGCGCAGATCGCGCAGGCACTGGCCAGCGGGCTGGAGGACCTGGGCTACACAACCTGGTACTACGAGCGGGACTCGGTCCCGGGCCTGTCGTACCTGGTGCAGACCGGCCAGGCCATCCGCGGTGCGGGGGCCGTCCTGGTGGTCATCTCACCCGCCTCCCTGGCCTCGATACAGGTCACCAAGGAGGTGGTCAGGGCGCACGAGGAGAACCGGCCCTTCGTCCCGGTCCTCCATGGGGTGACCCACGCGCAGTTCCAGGAGCAGCAGCAGGAGTGGCGCGAAGCCGTAGGATCGGCTGCCTCCGTCAGCATGCCGGCCGAGGGCCCTCGAGGCCTGGTCTCCCGCCTCGCCCGCGGGCTTGAGGCGCTGGGGGTCCGACCGGGACCGCCTGCCCCATCTCCGGCATTGCCGCCGGCAGCGCCCCGCGCGGAGGCCCCCCTGCCAGCGGCCGCGGAGGGGGACCGGAGCGCCACCCCGGCGGCCCCCGGCAGAGGGGTCCGCCTGGTGATGGTCGAGGACGAGCCCGACATGTGCAGCATCCTCAGGGCATTCCTGGCGCGCGCCGGTTACGACGTCGCGGTGGCTACCGATGGGGCGCCGGGACTGGAGTTGATCCGGAGGCTGCGTCCGGACCTGGTGACCACGGATCTGATGCTGCCCTCCATGAATGGCTTCGACCTGATCCGGCAGGTCCGAGCCGATCCGGCCATGGCGGCCACCCCGGTCCTGGTGCTGACCGCCCTGTCGGACGGGGCGACCAGGGACCGCTGCCTGCGCCTGGGCCCGCCGTTGCAGGTGCTCACCAAGCCTTTCGTGCTGGAACAGCTCATGGCGGCGCTCTCGGGACTCCGGCAGCAGCCAGCCACGGCCCCCGGGCCCGGTCCCGTGGCCCGGCCGGCCCGGCAGCCCGATGCCGCAGAGCGCCCGCGGGACGCCGCGCCGCTGCCGGCGTCCGATCTGCAGACGCTCCGGGACTGCGAGTGCGTCTTCACCGACCGTTGCCGGCGCCACCTGGCGGCACTCCGCATGACCGAGGAGGCGCTGCTGGAACTGGTGCAGGGCGAGTTCCGCAGCCACCTCAACTACTTCCACTTCGATCTGGAGAACTATCCCCTCCCCCTGCGCTCCGGCTACATCGCCTTTATCAACAAGACGGGCCCGCGCATCGAGTTCGCCGGGGTCACCACCTGCACGGCCGACCAGGCGAAGCTGGCCAGTTGGGGGGACATCCTGGCCCTCTACCGGCGGGCCACGCGCCTGGCCTACCGCGCGGACCCTGAGAAGGTCCTGCTGGTGGACGGGGCGCTCTCCCGCGTCGTGGGACTGCACCTTGACCTGCGGACGCGCATCACCAAGCACTTCAGCACGTTCGACGACCTTCCCCTGCAGGCCCGCCTGCTCCGGCCCGAGGCGCCTCCGGACGCCACCGGGGGTGACCCGGCCGTGATGACAGACGAGATCGCGTACCACCTCCGCGAGTCCGCCCGCGCCGACGAGGAGGCCTCGGCGGTCGGCGAGGCGTTCGCGGTCGGGGACCTCGAGCTGCGGGAAGCCTGCGGGGCCGCCGTGATGGAACTGGAACGCTCGCTCCAGCATATCCACAAGATCATCACGGCGTACCCGCCCGTCACCTGACCCCCTCGGCAACAGCTACCCCACGGCGCCCGAGTCGTGCCGGCGTTGTCCCCTGTCCCGGGGCGGGTTTCGCCGTCCGCGGGGCTGGACAGGGGTGGCCCGCGGTGTTACCATGGGACACAGTTGACGGAGGCCCGAAATGCCCACACTGAAGACGCTGCGCCGACTGGCCAAGGAACACGGTACGCCCCTGGTGGTGATGGACCACGATGTCCTGCGCCGCAATTACGCGACCTTCAGGAAGTACCTGCCGCGGGTCCAGGCCTACTATGCGGTTAAGGCGAACCCCGACCCGGCCATCGTCAAGACCCTCTACGAGGCGGGGGCCAGCTTCGACGTGGCCTCTATGCCTGAGTTTCGTACCGTCTACGAGTTCATCAGGCACATGCCCGCCAAGCAGCGCCAGGACTGGATCTGGGACAAGATCATCTACGCCCACCCGATCAAGGCCGAGGAGACCCTGCGCGAGTTGGACCAGTACAAGGCCCTGGTCACCTACGACAACAGCGACGAGATCAGGAAGATCCGCAAACACGCGCCGCACACAGGCCTGGCCCTGCGCATCCAGGTCCCCAATACCGGCGCCATGGTGGAGTTGTCCTCGAAGTTCGGGGCGGCGCCCGGCGAGGCGGTGAATCTGATCCTGGAAGCCCACCGGGCAGGCCTGGTGGTCGAGGGCCTCAGCTTCCACGTCGGCAGCCAGACGACCAACGTCGAGAACTA
>Ga0172375_10009178_pt1 | contig 13084 bp, 12 predicted proteins | sample LakKiv1m_FD_114537 | JGI IMG/M metagenome (GOLD analysis project Ga0172375, IMG submission 114537) | Freshwater microbial communities from Kabuno Bay, South-Kivu, Congo - kab_092012_11.1m | ecosystem: Environmental > Aquatic > Freshwater > Lake | place: Democratic Republic of the Congo...
GGCTACCTTAGTAATGCTCGCGGTAAGCGTTGTTGTCGGGACGTTATTGAATTTTGTAATCTTGAAATAAAATTTTTTAGATTAACTATATGCATAATGAATACAGTAGTATGCATATAGCATATATAATGCGTTATTTAAATTATGGTTAGAAGGCGCAGGGAGGATTATCTAAGAAGCGCTTTGTCTTTATCGGTTAGGTCGTTAGAGAAGATCCAAACGGTAGTCTGCAGGCGCTCGTCATTAATTTTTACTATTTTCCCGCTTCCCTGGAAAGCCTGGCCTTTATTAATCCCACTTACCTTATCAATATCTTTAAAAAGAAAAATAACTTGGTAGGGGGCATCTGATCCTGTTTTTTGCTGCTCAGTCACTACTTGATAGTAAGTGCCCCTAGCATCATCAACAGTATTAAAAAAGTCATATTCTCCGGCATTACTGACAATTCCTCCTGCCGAAAGTTCTTTGCCTATGTTATCCGATACAATTTTTGTTTTTTGAATATCGGTAGCCTTTTGGAAATCATCTACCAGAGAATTAATATCTATGGTGCTGCAATGGGAGAGGGAATAAAACATAATGGCTAATACAAAAAAAACAAAGATTTTAAGCAGTTTGCTCATTTGGTCCTCCTTTATTGATAATAATATACAATTCTATAACTTGGTTTGCAAGCCTTTTTACGCGGGAAAGGAAAATAAAAAATACTTGACAATGTATGCATTTGTCATATAATTATATGCAAAGTGTATATATATGTAGATCAGGCGGACGAGATATGAATTTTTCCAAGAATACCTTAAAACTACTGAAGCTTTTTTATGCGCATCCCGACGAAGAGTTTTATATCCAACAGTTAGGGAGGATTCTTAAAAAGAAACCGGGCGTATTCCAGAGAAACCTTTATAAGCTTGAAAAAGAGGGTGTCCTGAAGAGTGATTATAAGGCAAATGCCAGGTTTTTTAGGGCAAATAAAAACTATTCTTTTTATAATGAGTTCAAAACCATTGCTTTTAAGACTTCTAGCATCGCGGTTATTGTAGCTATTTTCTTTTTCCCATTAACAATTGGTTCCGGCATGTGCAAGGATGAACCTGCTGATGTATTGGTTTTTTCTTCTTTAAAAGACGCGGTAAGGGTAGCTTTTAAAAATAATAAGGATATACATATTCAAGAATACTCGCTTAAGGTGGCAAGGGCGGATATTACGGGTGCTAAAAGCGCGTTTTTGCCAAAAGTTGACTTTGATGCTGCTTATACTCATACTGATGCGGTTTTAAGTACTTCAGATACCGGAGATAAGAAGGATAGCAGGTTGTTTACCGGATATAAAAATGAAAATGAGGCGGGATTAACCGTAAATCAGGTGCTTTATAGTGGAGGGGCTAATATGGCGGCTTACAGGGCTGCCCAGCTAGCCTTAAAAGAACAGGAAGAGACTCTGCGCGCGGTAAAGCTGAATGTAGAGCTAGAGGCAAAAAGGCTTTATTATGGACTATTGCTGGCTTATGAAACAAGGCGTATTGCTAACAACCTCGTAGAGCAGGCGGAAAGCCATTATCAGGAAGTAAAGAAAAAGTTTGAACAGGGGACTTCTTCTAAATTTGATCTTTTACAATCAAAAGTCCAGGTATCTTTGCTTATGCCGCAGCTAATCAATGCGCAAAACGCAATCGATTTAATTGTCGCTGAGATGAATAAACTTTTAGGCTTAAAGATAAATAATAGGATAATAATTAATGACAGTTTGTCTTATATTCCTGTCGAAATAAATGAGGATGAATTCTTAAGGGAGGCATACCTAAATGAGCCGGAGATGGTATTAAAGGCTCTAGGTATTGATATTAATAAATGGGCGATTAAATATGCCAGGGCTGGGTGGCTACCTCAAGTCGGACTAAGCGGGCAGTATTTCTACAAGTCTGATAATATGGCAGATATGTTTAACAACAGGCATAATAACTGGAGCATGGGCTTTTCCGTTCGCGTGCCCATATTTGAAGGATTTACCACCAAGGCAAAGGTCGATGCTGCTAAAGCTAAATATATGCAATCAGTTATCAGTAAGGATAATTTAATTGATCAGGTTGCAGTCGAGGTAAAACAAGCCTGCTTGGATATAACGCAGGCATCTTCCATCATAAAGTCGCAGGAAGATAACCTTCAGGATGCAAAAGAAGCCCTGGAGATTTCGTACGTTCGTTATAATAACGGAGTAGGCATAAATTTAGATGTCCTGGATGCCCAGGTATCCTTGGCAAATGTTGAGAAGAACCTAACCGAAGGAGTCTACGACTATCTTATGGCTCAGGCTAGATTAGACAGGGTTATGGGAAGAGGCTTAAAAATTGAGGAGGCAAATAAATGAAGAAAATAATTAAACACGTATTTATTATAGCTGTTTCAGCGGTTATTGTTTCTGCCGCGGCGGTTATTATCTTACGGTTTGAAAGATCGCATGAAAAAGTAATTAAGGTCTCGGGTACCATTGAAGGAGATGACGTGCGTATATCCTTTAGGGTATCTGGGCAGATTACCGAGTTATTGACTGATGAAGGGATGGTAATAAAGAAGGAGCAGATTGTGGCAAGGCTTAATCAGGATGAATTAAGCAAGGTAAAGGCTGAGGCCGAGGCAGCGCTGAAATTAGCCGAGTACCAATATAAGCTTGATTTTGATGATTATATTAGAGCGGAGAATCTTTTTAAGGCAGGAGCTGTTTCAGCGCAAAAACGCGATGAAGCTAAAACCCGTGCGGATACGGATATGGCAAATATAAAACAGTTGCAGGCTTCTTTGGAATTGGCTAATACAAGGTTAGGCTGGACTGATTTGGCTGCCCCGCTTGATGGCTATGTATTGGTAAAAAGCGCATTGCCCGGAGAGGTTGTGCAACCGGGAGCCCCTGTTTTTACAGCTATTAACTTAGATAACCTTTGGGTAACTGCGTATATAAATGAGAAGGATTTAGGTAAGGTAAAGCTAGGGCAAAAGGCGCATGTCGAAACAGATACTTATAAAGGTAAGAAATACGATGGTTGGATTTCTTTTGTTTCTTCTCAGGCTGAATTCACTCCCAAATATATCCAGACTACTGAGGAGAGGGTGAAGTATGTCTATAGGATAAAGGTAAGAGTGAATAATTCAAGCCTGGATTTAAAACCCGGCATGCCAGCGGACGCATATATAATAATCGAATAATCGTGATTACTATCAAGACCGAGAATCTCACCCGCAAATTTGCATCTTTAACTGCATTAGACGGTTTGAATATTGAAGTTAAAGAAGGTGAGATTTTTGGTTTAGTCGGCCCGGATGGAGCAGGAAAGACTACTACTATGCGGCTTTTAACCGGTATACTAGATCCTACAGAAGGGGATGCCTGGGTTTATAATAAGCATACGGTTAAAGAGGCAGAGTCATTAAAGGAAAACATTGCTTATATGTCTCAACGCTTTGGGCTTTATGAAGAACTTAGCGTTTTGGAGAATTTGAATTTCTATGCTGATCTATACGGCGTTGCTAAAGAGAGGCGCAAAGAAGATATCGAACGTTTACTGCGCTTTTCCGGATTACTCCCATTTAAGGAGCGTTTTGCCGGAAAGCTTTCCGGTGGGATGAAGCAGAAATTAGGTTTGGCATGTGCTTTAATCCATACACCCAGAGTACTTTTTCTAGACGAGCCTACAAACGGGGTTGATCCGGTATCTAGAAGGGATTTCTGGAACATCCTTTACGATTTACTTAAAGAAAAGGTAACGATATTCTGCTCGACTGCTTACCTTGATGAGGCTGAGCGCTGCGGCAGAGTAGGTCTTATACATAAAGGAAAGTTATTACGCTGTGATTCTCCGGACAGGATAAAGAAAGAGCGTAATGTTAAGACTCTTGAACAGGCCTTTGTTGAAATAATTAATGAATATGAAAGAGAGCAATCCCGCTAATATTGCTGTAAGCGTACAGGCGCTAGAAAAAAGATTCGGAAAGTTTACTGCGGTTAACCGGATTAATTTTGAAGTTAATCGAGGGGAGATTTTCGGTTTTTTAGGCCCCAATGGAGCAGGTAAGTCTACGACCATAAGGATGCTCTGTGGGATTATTCCTCCTAGCTCAGGCTCTGGACAGGTAGGGGGCTTTGATATTATCAAGGAGCAATATAAGATTAAAGAGCACATAGGCTATATGTCCCAAAAATTCTCGCTATATGATGATTTAACCGTAGAAGAGAACATTAATTTCTATAGCGGTATATATAAAATTCCCAAAGATCAAAGGGAGAGCCGCTTTAAGGAGACTATCCGCCAGGCCGATCTGGAGGGCATGGAGGCAAGGCTTACTTCTACGCTTGCCGGAGGGTGGAAGCAGCGTTTAGCTTTAGGATGTGCGTTAATTCATAAACCAAAGATTATATTCCTTGATGAACCGACTTCCGGTGTTGACCCTATAACCAGGGCTAATTTTTGGGGGATTATTAAACAGCTTACAAAAGAGGGAGTTACTGTTTTTATAACGACTCATTATATGGATGAGGCTGAAAATTGTAACCGGATGGTACTAATCTATCACGGGACAATTATCGCTTCAGGCAGCCCCCAGGATATGAAAACTAAATGCATGAAAAACGAAGTTCTCGAGATTGAAATATCTAATTCGCAGGATTGGCTGGAAAAAATAACTAAGATTGATGGCGTGAAAGAGGCCGCACTTTTTGGGGCTACAATCCATGCCGTAGTCTATGATAGTGCTAAGGCAGTTTCTTTAATAAAAGATTTTTTGATGAAAGCGGGGGTCTCTGATTTTAACGTAAATAAGATACCTCCTTCCCTGGAAGATGTATTTGTGTCGTCAATAGAAAATTATGATAAGCTTAAACTTCAGGAGAATTAAAGCGGTAGCAAAAAAGGAATTCATTCAGATAAGGCGCGATCCGCGTTCCCTGACAATGGCGCTTTTTATCCCTATTTTTTTGCTTTTAATTTTTGGTTACGGGCTTTCGCTTGACATTGATCACGTTCGGACGCTTATTTGGAACCAGGATGCCTCTTCAGAAATCACTCGCAAGTTCCTTTTGGACTTTGAGAATTCTAAATATTTCAGGATAGTTGGTTACACAGATAATTACAGGGAGATAGAGAAGAAGGTTAACAATGGCCAGATACTTATGGCGCTTGTTATTCCTAAAGATTTTTCGCGTGATCTGAGGTCTGGGAATGCCGCACAGCTGCAACTTATTGTTGACGGAAGCGATGCGAATACTGCCACGATTTGCATGGGGTATGTAAGGTCAGTGGTATCTAATTACAATGTCCGGCTTTTAACCAACGCTTTGTCTGGTTATGGTATTAGCTCGGCAAGGACAATAAATGCCAGGGGGAGGATTTGGTTTAATATGGGATTAACCAGTACTTGGTTTATTATACCCGGTGTTTTGGCAATGGTCATTATGATTATCTCGGCTCTGCTTTCATCGCTTTGCATTGCGCGTGAATGGGAGAGAGGGACTATGGAGCAATTGATTTCTACTCCTGTTAAGGCTCCGGAACTGGTAATCGGTAAATTTATCCCGTATTTTGTTATCGGTTTCTTCGATCTTGCGGTAGGGGTGATTATGGCAAGGGTTTTGTTTCAGGTGCCGTTCAGGGGGAGTTACCTCTTACTTATTTTTTTAAGTTCATTATTTTTAACAGGAGCTCTTTCACAGGGAATTTTAATCTCTGTAATCGCGAGGACCCAGCTTATGGCAAGCCAGTTGGCGAGCTTATCTACCTTGATTCCGACTGTACTCTTGTCAGGGTTTGTATACCCTATATTTAATATGCCTAAGGCAATACAGTTGGTAACTTATTTTGTACCGGCGCGCTATTATATGACCGTACTAAGGGGGTTATTTTTGAAAGGCAACGGTTTATATGAGTTATGGAGCCAGACTCTCTTTTTGTTTCTTTTTGGGTTTTTAATGTTTATTGTTGCGGTAACGAGGTTTAAGAAAAAGGTGTCAGCGTGATATCAGAGAGAGTAAAAGCTATTATTATTAAAGAATTTAAGCAGATTTTTCGCGACCCTAGGATGAAGACAGTTATTTTTATCAGTCCTCTTTTGCAGATCATCCTATTTGGTTATGCGGCAAATAAAGATATCAATTACGTCCCCACGGCAATTTACGATCAGGATAATACGGTAGAAAGCAGAGAGCTTTTGCGTGGGTTTACATATTCAAAATATTTTGTTCCCGAGCATTATATATTCAGTGAAAAAGAGCAGAACGCTGTGCTTGATAAAGGCTTGGCAAGCGTAGCTATCCGTATTGACAGGGGCTTTGGCCGTAATGTTAATGCAGGTAAAGATGCGTCAGTTCAGCTTATATTTGACGGAACAGATTCAAATACAGCAATGATTGTTATGGGTTATGCAAATACTATTGTAGGGGATTATCAGCAGGGTCTACTGAAGAGAGATATCCTGGCAAAAGGTTTTACAGGCGGCCTTCCAAGGGTGGACCTAAGAGATCGCGCCTGGTTTAATAGTAACCTTATCTCAACTAATTATTACTTGCCGGGAGTAATTGCTACCATTGTAACAATGATGTCGCTTTTGTTAACCTCAATGGCCATAGTGAAGGAAAAAGAGATCGGGACTATGGAGCAGTTAACTGTAAGCCCTTTAAAACCCATTGAGCTTATTCTAGGAAAGCTTCTTCCGTTTGCGGTAATTTCGCTGGTTCAAACTGTCCTCATTACTATTCTCGGAGTCCTATGGTTTGGTATTCCCTTAAGAGGGAGTGTTTTGCTGCTATTGTTTTCGACTTGTATTTATTTGTTTACCACTTTAGGTATAGGTTTATTTATTTCCACTATATCTTCAACCCAGCAGGAAGCGATGATGTCAGTATTTCTTTTTTACATGCCGACAATGCTTCTTTCGGGGTTTGCCTATCCTATTGCGAATATGCCGAAGGTTATTCAGTGGTTCACTTTTATTAATCCATTGCGTTATTTTATGGTTGTAATCAGGAGTATATTTCTAAAAGGCGTAGGTATTGAAGTTATCTGGACTCAGCTCTTGCCGCTTTTGGTTATAGGATTCTTTGTTCTCTCGCTCAGCACATTAAAATTCCGTAAGAGCTTGAGTTAGGGATTAGTAGTTAAGAGGAGTTTCGTAAAATGGTAAATACCATAAGTCAGTTGCCGGATAAAAGAAGAGAAGTAAGAAAGGCCTTAAGCGTTATTTTGTTGTTTGGCCTGGTCAGTCTTTTTGGAGATATCGCATATGAGGGCGCTCGAAGCGTAAACGGGCCCTACCTAAAGCTTTTAGCAGTAAATGCGGCTACCTTAGGATTAATATCAGGTTTTGGCGAGCTGTTAGGTTATGCCTTACGTTTGATATCTGGATATCTGGCGGATAAAACAAAGTCTTATTGGCTGCTTACTTTTTTGGGGTACGGACTATTAATTAGCGTTCCGCTTCTCTCTCTGGCAGGGGTTTGGCAGGTTGCCGCGCTCTTGATTATACTTGAAAGGATAGGAAAGGCTATACGTAGCCCTGCGAGGGATACGATTTTGTCACAGGCAAGTTCTCAGGTCGGGACGGGTTTTGGTTTCGGGCTGCATGAAGCAATGGATCAGATCGGAGCGATTGCCGGCCCGCTTATTTTTACCCTGTTTTTCCTCACAGCAGGCAAAAACGCCGGTATTGTTGAATACAAGATAGGATATGCTTTTCTATGGATTCCCTTTATTTTGGTAATGTTGTGCCTCTATATTTCTTATCGCAAGGTTCCGCAACCTCAGACTCTGGAGGTAGAGCAAAAGAGTAGGGTTTTGGATAATCTCTCTAGAACTTTCTGGCTGTACAATATTTTTACTTTTTTCTCAACCGCAGGATTCTGCAGTTTTATTCTGATCGCTTTTCATTTTAAGTTGACCGGAGTTTTGACTGATGCGCAAATACCTTTGTTTTATGCAATAGCCATGGGTATTGATGCAGTAGCTGCCCTAGCGATTGGAAAATCATATGATTTGCTAAATAATAAAAACAAAAACGCAAATTCCGGATTGATTCTGTTGATTATAATCCCGTTAGCCTCGATCATTATGCCGTTTTTTGCCTTTTCCGTAAACATATTATTTATAATTATTGGTTTGTCCCTTTGGGGAGTAGTAATGGGTATTCAGGAGACAATCATGCGGTCGGCTATAGCCGATATTACTTCATTAAGAAAACGCGGTACAGGCTACGGAATTTTTAATACCACTTATGGTATCGCTATTTTCTTGGGAAGTGCCTTATTCGGATTCCTTTATGACCAATCTTTAACTTTTGTTTTTTGGGCGGTATTTATACTGGAGTTAATTGCCTGTTTCATTTTTTTGCTTATGAGAAGAGAGATCTTAAGGAAGGTTTAATATGATTATTGAAAAAGAGGGTTGAATATAATGAAAAAATGGTAAGAAGAGCTTTTTGAGAACTATGCTTACAAATATGATAAGGAGTGTTTTGTTCATGGAACAATCGGCGAATGTGATTTTATTGAGCAGGAGATAAATTGGGATAAATCCTTAAAGATCATTGACATTGGATGCGGTACCGGACGACATGCGATTGAACTGACAAAGAGGGGGTATAATGTAACCGGCGTTGACCTATCCGAGTCACAGCTTGCAAGGGCACGGGAAAAAGCCAAAGAGGCTGGGGTGACGATTAATTTTCAGAACTATGACGCGCGCAATATTCCGTTTGAGGGCGTATTCGATCTGGTGATTATGCTCTGTGAAGGTGGATTCCCTCTCATGGAAACGGACGAAATGAATTTCGAGATCCTCAAGAACGCGGCTAAGGGGCTTAAGAGCCAAGGGAAGCTTATTTTAACCACGCTTAATGGACTTTTTCGATTTTATCATACCATGGATCATTTGCATATCGAGCATAGCGACCCTGGAAATGCCGCATATAAAAATAGCACCTTTGACCTGATGACTTTTCGGGATCACCATACGGCAGTGTTTGAAGATGACGCGGGGAGTAAAAAAGAGCTCAAATGTAACGAGCGTTATTACGTCCCTAGCGAGATCACATGGCTTTTAAAGACGCTCGGGTTCAAAAAGATCGATATTTTTGGCGCAAAGCTTGGGGCATACTCAAGAAATGATAAGCTGACTACCGAAGATTTTGAAATGCTTGTTATTGCGAAAAAGTGAAAGAAGATAGGAAAAAAGTTTTTATACGCACCTTCGGATGGCCGTTGGTATAAGTGGCGAGGGAAGATATTGGGGTTACTAAAGAAGCTAATGATAGAAAAATAGGATAAAATTGACAAAAGAGGCGATCTGACGAAATCGGGAGGCGGGATAATATGTATTTAAAAAGGATAGCAAAATATATTATAAATAAAATTGTAACCCCAATTGTGTATAAGATTTGGTATAAATATTTCCGTTTTAAATATTACGTGTGGCTTAACCCCAAATTGTCACAGATTTCAATCGATGAATTTCATAAGCTTTACTATAATCATTCTAAAAGAACGTGGCAGAATACTTATTGGTTTGGTATACGGACAGAGAAATGCCCTTTGGATATGTGGATTTATCAAGAAATTATCTTTGAAGTTAAGCCAGACATAATAATAGAATGTGGAACTCTTAATGGCGGTAGCGCGTTATTTCTGGCATCTATTTGCGATTTAATAAACAATGGAAAGGTTATAACCATAGATATAAATTCTCCGGGAAATAAACCATCCCATTCAAGAATTGAATATCTCTTGGGTTCGAGCACGTCTTCGGAAATCATAGAAAAGATAAAAAGCAGGATAAAGAAAGAAGATAAAATAATGGTAATTCTGGACTCGGATCATACTAAAAAATATGTTCTGAATGAATTAAATATCTATTCTAAATTAGTAAGCAAGGGGAGCTACCTCATTGTTGAGGATACAAATATTAATGGCAATCCTGTCTTCCCTAAATTCGGCGATGGCTCTAAAGAGGCGGTTCAAGAATTCTTGTTGCTAGACAAAAATTTTATTATAGACAGGACTAAGGAAAAATTTTATTTAACGTTTAATCCCACCGGTTACTTAAAAAGAATATCGTAGGTAGAAATATATATTTTTTAACGGTAAAGTTTGGTACTAATTAAAATAAAACACCACAATAAAGTATAACCTCTTGAAAGTTTATGAATAACAAACGTCTCTACATACGCACTTTCGGTTGAGCGATGGGTACGGTGGCGCACGATGATATTGAATATATTGAAAATCTTGAACGAATAGTATCGAAAAATAGGCAGGAGAAATTACAATGAAAATAGTTGCTTTAGAGGAAGGGTTCTCAATTAAAAGTGCATCAGGGCTTAAAGTTAGCAAGCCCGACCGGCCTAATTATACGCTGCAGGCGTCGGCTGAGATCATCGGAGGGGATGTGGATGAAGCAAATCTCGATCTGGGGGAGGGGCGCATTGCCGCAATGGATGCGGCCGGAGTGGACATGCAGGTACTTTCGTTTTCTTTTGCCCAGATCCCGGATGCGAAAACATCAATAAGTATAATGGGTCAGGCAAATGATGAGGCGGCCAAGGCCGTCGGGAAATACCCGTCCAGGTTCAGGGCCTTTGCCGCCCTGCCGCTTGCGGATCCGAAGGCGGCGGTCAAGGAATTTAAGCGGGCGTTGGAAAAGCTCGGATTTGTGGGCGGATTTGTCATGGGGGCTATCGATGGCGAATTTCTCGACAATGAAAAATACTGGCCGATCCTTGAATATGCCCAGGCACGCAATGCGCCTATTTATCTGCATCCGAATTTTCCTTTACCTTCAGTAATGCAGACATATTTTAAAGGAAGAGAGGAGCTTGGCGGGCCGGAATGGGGCTTTATGATAGACGCAAGCATCCATTTTATGCGCCTTCTTACAGCCGGGATTTTTGACAGATTCCCGAAACTTACGATGATCCTCGGGCATCTTGGTGAGTCGATACCTTATAATCTTGATAGGTTGAACAGCCGTTTGAGAGCGTACGCAAAGGCAGCAAAACTCAAAAAGGAGCCTGCGGACTATATCAGACAGAATATGGTCGTAACTACAAGCGGCAATTTTTCAACGCCTTCCTTACTGTGCGCGTTGGGTACTATTGGTCTTGACAATATATTATTCTCAGTTGATTGGCCGAACGAGTCCCATAAGACCGCGGTAGATTTCCTTAAACACCTGCCAATCGATAAACCCGATCTTGAAAAAATAGCGTACAAAAATGCGGTACGAGTGCTGGGCCTAAAACATATATGAAAGAGTATGGAAAAGGCATATTTATCCGGACTTTCGGATGAGCGATGGGTACGGCCTGCCTGCCGGCAGGCAGGTGGCGTCCCTCGGCAGGCTCGGGACAGGCACGATGGTTTTGGGGTTGCTGGAGAGATTGAGTTAATATTAGCCTTGACAAAATAACTAAAATGGAGTATACTCCATTATGGTAATACCAATATGGAGGACAATCTGATATGAAAACCGTTAAAAGGATGTTGAAGATAAATCTTCCCGGACATCAGTCTGCATTTTTATGGGGAGCCAGAAAAACCGGCAAGACCACATATCTGAAAGAAAAGTTCCCGGGCAGTGTCGTGTATGATTTTCTAAAGACCGATTTATATCTTGAAATCTCAAAAGACCCGTCACTCTTGCGGGAGAGATTACTTGCAAAAGAAACGCCGTTGCTTAAAAAGCCGGTTATACTTGATGAGGTGCAAAAGGTACCCCAGGTGTTAGATGAGGTGCACTGGCTGATAGAAAATAAAGGCCTGCGTTTCGTGCTTTGCGGATCAAGCGCCAGGAAACTGAAAAGAGGGCATGCGAACCTGCTCGGAGGCAGGGCATGGCGCTACGAGCTGTTTCCGCTTACCAGCCATGAAATAGGCGAGATAGACCTGCTGCGCGCTTTAAATCACGGCCTAATACCGCTTCATTATTTACAGGATGAGGACGGCTGTAAAAAATCTTTGGAAGCCTATGCGCAGGATTATTTGCGCGAAGAGGTTTTTGCGGAAGGCCTTACGCGTAACATTCCGGCGTTTTCGAGGTTTTTTGACGCTTTCGGATACTCACACGGCCAAATAACCAATTATGCCAATATCGCGCGCGACTGCGGAATAGACGCTAAAACCGTTAAAGAATATTATCAGATTCTTATAGATACACTATTGGCTATTAGAATCGAGCCGTTTAAAAAACGGCAATCACGCCAGGTCATAACAAAAGCCTCAAAATACTATCTTTTTGATGTAGGGGTCGCGGGTTTTCTGACCAAAAGGCACATAGCCGAACAGAGGGGCGTTGAATTCGGCAAGGCATTTGAACATTTCCTACTGATGGAAATAGTCGCATACAGGGCTTATTCAGGGAAAAATTTTACTATAAATTTTTGGCGGACGAAAACCGGGATTGAGGTGGATTTTGTGCTTGGGGCGGGAGAAGTCGCCGTGGAGATAAAGGGCACTGGCCGTATTGACAATAGGGATCTGAATGGTTTAGAGGCGTTTATTGAGGCGCATGCCCCTAAAAAAAGTATCATAGTCTGCACTGAAAAAGAAAAAAGGGCGCATGGTAAGATAGCAGTGTTACCATGGAAAACCTTTTTACAAGAGTTATGGAGTGGAAAAATCTTGTAAAGTAATAAAGTTGAAAATAATCTCATGAAAAAAATATTTCTGTGTACCTTCGGATGGCCGTATGAAGCGTTATTACAGACCGATTTTACAGTTTTTAGCGGGGTTATATAATAAGGATTAACTGTAAGTGAAATAAGGAGTTACGGAAATAGGTAAAGATGGAACCGAACGTAAGCGAAGGAGGGACGGTAAATGATAAAACGCTTAGCCTTATTATTTTTATTCGTTTTCTTTATTACCGGATGTGTAAAAAAACCTGAAACTTCTGATATTTTGCAGGCGATCGGGCATACGCCGCTGCTTAAGGTCGAAGGGATTTATGCCAAGGCTGAGATGCTGAACCCCAGCGGGAGTATCAAGGACCGCATGGTTTCTTATTTGATTAAAAAGGCGGAAGAAAGAGGTGATCTGAAGCCCGGGCAGGAA
>Ga0172375_10009179_pt1 | contig 13084 bp, 9 predicted proteins | sample LakKiv1m_FD_114537 | JGI IMG/M metagenome (GOLD analysis project Ga0172375, IMG submission 114537) | Freshwater microbial communities from Kabuno Bay, South-Kivu, Congo - kab_092012_11.1m | ecosystem: Environmental > Aquatic > Freshwater > Lake | place: Democratic Republic of the Congo...
CAGATCCGCCAGGCTGCGGAGGTCGGCCAAGCGCGCCTTTTCGATCTCCAGCAAGCGGGCCTTGTGCTTGTCGACCATCCGCTTGTGGTGCGCCGTGACGACGGTGGCCAAGCCTTGGGGCAGCAGGTAGTTGTTGGCATACCCGGCTTTCACTTCGACCACATCGCCTTGCCGGCCCAGATCCTGGACCGATTGGATCAACAGCAACTGAACACCTTTGCTTTTTCCCTTCGGCAGCCGCTTGTATTCCGCGCGGAGGGTCTGCTTGCGAACCTGCGTTTTCGACATGTATCCACCTATGATTCTCGTTGCGTTCGGTTTTCTGCCGCCCGACTCAGAACGGCAGGTTTTCTTCCTGCGGCGCCGCCGCCGGAGCACCTCCGGACCGCGCGGGTGCCGCATCGTCATAAGTCGGCCGCCCCGTGTACTCGGACTCGTCAAAGGTCGCCGGATCGCGGCCCTTGCCGCCCGCGGGGCCGCCGGTCCCCTGTCGGGTGCCGATCATTTGCATTCGTTCGCCAACGACCCGCAGTTTGGAGCGTTTCTGCCCGTCGGTTTCCCAGGTATCCAGTTTCAGCCGGCCTTCGATGAAGATCGGCGCGCCCTTGCTGAGGTACTCGCTGGCGACCTCGGCCTGCCGCCCCCACAAGGTCACATCCACAAACACAGTCTCTTCAATCCACTCGCCAGCCTGATTCTTGCGGCGATCCGAGATGGCCAAGCCGACTTCGGTGACCGCCAATCCGCTCTGCGTATACTTGATTTCGATGTCCCGGGTGAGCCGTCCCATCAGGATCACGCGATTGAAATCGGCCATGCCTTATCCCCTTACGGATCGCCGTTGGACTAGCGAAGTTTCTCCTCCGCCTCGCCCGCCTCGTCTACCAGTTCGGCTCCTTCCGCCTCGGGCGCAACTTCGTCGTCTGCCGTCCCTACCACCACGTCCTCGGCGGGCGCCAGCGCAATTGGCTCGCCCTTGGCGTGCGCGACCAAGGCTTCGACCAAGCGGGGATCCACCCGCAGCGTGAGGCTGCGCAGGATGTCGTCCTCCAAGCGGCAGGCCCGCCGGAAATCCGCCAGCGTGTTGCTGTCGGCGCTGAAGTACGTCAGCCAGTAGGTGCCCTTGCGGTTCCCCTTGATGGGATAGGCCAGACGTTGCTCGTTCCACAGCCGGCTGACCAGCACTTCACCGCCATGCGTGTCGACGATCTTCGCAATCTTGCCACCCACGCCGTTCGGATCCCGGGCGTAGCTGTTCGAGTCGTAAATCAAGAAGCATTCGTAAACGTTCTGAGCCAAGCCAGTATCTCCCTGTCGCTGTCAGGTGCAGTTGTATTGATTCATGCAGAATTCAATGCCGTGTGAGACCCAATCCCGCAAAGCCTGGACGGCCGTCGCGACCGCCCCTTCCATCGTATCACGCTCCGCCTCAGTGAACTTGCTCAACACAAAGTTCGCCGCTTCCCAGTTCGGCGGCGGCGAGCCGATGCCGATCCGCAGCCGAGGAAACTCCTCCGTACCCAACCGCTGAATGATGTCCTGCAAACCCTTCTGCCCGCCTGCCGAACCACGCTGCCGAAACCGCAATTTGGCCAGCGGCAGGTTGAAGTCATCGCAGACGACGATCAAATCTCCGTGGTCGATCTTGTGAAAATCACGTGCCGGCTGAACACTCGAACCGCTGCAATTCATGTACGTCAAAGGGCACAGCAGCAGCACTCGGTGACCGCCAAGCTCGACGTCCAACACCTCTGCCTGAAACCGTTCTCGAGGAATTCCCCCGCCGGCCTGGCGAGCCAAACCGGCGATCACTTCCCACCCGATATTGTGGCGCGTCCCAATGTACTTCCGGCCGGGATTGCCCAAACCTACAATCAACTTCATCCATCCGCCCTTCGGGTGGACTCCAATGACAATCAGGATTCCTCCGCTTCTTCTTCCTCGGCCTTGCCCTTGCGGCCGATCACCTCGGGCTCTGCCACTTCGCCAGCCGCCGCAGCCGCCGCAGCCGCCTCGAGTTCCTCTTCCACGCGACCTACGCAATGCACGACGATCATATCGGGATCCGCCAGCAATTGCATGCCCTCGGGCAACTGAATCTCGCCCGCCTTGAGCGCCTGGCCGAGATGCAGGTCGTGGACACGGACCTCGATCTTGTCGGGGATCGAAGCGGCCGGACACTGGATTTCCAGGTCGTGTACCACCACCTCCACCACCCCACCTTCACGCGTGCCGACGGCGGTTCCCTTCACTTCGATGGGAACGGTAACGTGGACATTCTCCTCGGCACTGACGCGGGCCAAGTCCATGTGCAGCACGTCCATGCCGTAGGTGTCCCACTGGACGTCGCGAATCAGTGCCGTATCCGCCACATCACCCTTCAAGTCCACCACCCTGCCGCCGTGCCGGATCAACGCGTGCACTTCATCGCCAGCCAGCGACAAGTTGACGTTCTGCTCGCCGTGCCCATACAGAACCGCAGGGATGCGACCTGCCTTTCGGACCTTCTTGACCGCGTTGGAACCGACTTCGGTCCGAACCGCCGCATTCAGCACCGCTCTCATGCCTACACCTTTGTGCATTTTGCCCAGTGGAAAGCCCGCAATTTTTGCAGAAAGCGAGCCAAATTCAAGCCCAAATCGCAGAATTCCGTCAGGTCGGCCTTCGGACGCCCTGCGGAGCGGTCTCGCTTTAGGGTGCCAGGTAGGCCATCCCGGCGAGAACCATCAGGATCTACATAACATACTGCTAAATTAGAAGTTATGAATAATCGACGAACGGAATCAAGCTCGGCAGATGGTTTCGGCGTTCGCCGCATTGGCAGGAACGTTGATCAGGGGGTACCGGTTCGCAGGAGGTCGGACGCGAACCGCCTCAGGGCCAGCCCGGTTCCAGCAACCGGACGGGACCTCGAACTTCGTCCCCATATCTTCGTCCCTCGGCTTGCCTAAGACAAGCTGGCGACTTAGTCTAATTTCCTTTGCGGATCAAACTCTGGCGGCTGTGGGAAAGGCGACAAACATGGAGTTCCTCGACTGGGTGTGCATTGCCGGCTACTTCGCGCTGCTGTTCGGGCTCGCGTGGTGGGTCATCCTCAAGGGCAAGGATACGGCGGATGACTATTTCCTGGCGGGCAGGAATCTGGGGTGGTTTGTCATCGGGGCTTCGATTTTCGCCTCGAATATCGGCTCCGAACACCTGGTCGGCTTGGCTGGCTCCGGTTGCACCGACGGCGTGGCGATGGCCCACTACGAGTTGCACGCTTGGTGCCTGCTGGTCCTGGCCTGGGTCATGGTCCCGTTCTACGCCCGGTCGATGGTCTTTACGATGCCGGAGTTCCTGGAGAAGCGGTTCAACGCGACCTCGCGCTGGGTGTTGTCGATCATCTCGCTGGTCGCCTACGTCCTGACCAAGATCGCCGTGGGGATCTTTGCCGGCGGGGTGGTGTTCGCTACGTTGCTGCCGGACCTGCGACTGGACCTGGGCTTTGCGGTCTTCAACAGTTTCTGGATCGGCTCGGTGTCGGTGGTCATTCTGACGGGATTGTATACTATCTTAGGTGGTATGCGAGCCGTCGCGTACACCGAGGCCCTGCAAACCGTGATCCTGGTGGTGGGTTCGGTGCTCGTGACCTTTTTTGGTCTGCGGGCGTTGGGCGGCTGGGACCAGTTGCGTGCGGTCTGCGGGGCGGAGATGTTCAATCTCTGGAAGCCGCTGGTGCCGGCCGGCATGGAGGGGACGTGGGCGCCGGTCATTGAACCAGGCCGCATCGCGTGGTACTTCAACGACAAGTATCCGTGGCTGGGCATGCTGTTCTGTGCGCCGATCGTCGGCTTGTGGTACTGGTGTACGGACCAGTACATCGTCCAGCGGGCCTTGGGCGCGCCCAGCGAGCGGGAGGCCCGCCGGGGAACCATTTTCGCCGGAATCCTGAAACTGCTGCCCGTTTTCATCTTCATCATCCCCGGGATGATCTGCTTTGCCCTGGCCAAGGCGGGACAGGTCGAGGGCCTGAAGGTCCTGCTCGACGAAAACGGCGCACCGATCGCCGAGCAGTGCCAGGCCGCCTTTCCGCTGATGGTCAAACACGCCTTGCCCGCCGGAATCCGCGGACTGGTTGTGGCTGGTCTGCTGGCGGCGCTGATGAGTTCTCTGGCTGGCGTATTCAATGCTTGCTCGACGCTGTTCACGATGGACCTGTACCAGAAGTTCCGTCCCCAAGCGTCCCAGGCCCAACTCGTCTGGATCGGCCGCGTCGCGACGGGCGCGATGGTGCTGGTGGGCTTGCTTTGGATTCCGGTGATCCAAGGCGCCCGCGGGCTGTATGACTATCTGCAGGGCGTCCAAGGCTACCTCGCCCCGCCGATTTTTGTGGTGTTCTTCCTGGGCGTGTTCAACAAGCGGCTGAACGGCAAGGGCTGTCTGGCGGCGCTCATTATCGGGTTTGCCCTGGGACTTTTCCGCCTAGCGGTGGATACCCCGGTCAAGCTTGGCTTGGCGGGGTTCGAGCAAGGCTATCCCGAGGGTTCGTTCCTGTGGATCGTCTACCATCTATACTTCCAATATTATAGCCTGTTGATCTTCCTGATCTGTTCGGCGGTCATGATCCTGGTCAGCTATGCCACGGCGCCTCCCTCGCTGGAGAAGATCCGCGGGTTGACGTTCGGGACGCTAACGGCCGAAGACCGGGCTCAATCGCGGAGCAGTTGGGGGTGGGGCGAAGTGGCTGCTTCGGCTGCGCTGGTGATCGCGATCCTGGTGGCCTATTTCTATTTCCAAGGCTGATCGCAGGCGCGCCGCTCCGCGGGCCGCCGTACCGCTCGCGGAGCGAGCGGTCTGCAGCGAGGCGAGCGATGCAACTGGAAAAAGCGACATCTCATTCCGGCGAAGCCGGGCTGGCGGGCTGGATCTCCAGCAACGACGTGACGCTGTTTACCGTGGTCATGGTCGTGGTGGTCGCGATCTTCCTGCAAGCCAGCCTGGTCAAACGGGCCAAGCTGAACGCCGAGTTGGAAGGGGAAAAGCTGTCGCTCAGCCAGCAGAACCGCCGCATCCAGGACGAGGTGCGGCGCGTGTCCGCCGAATTGGCCGCCATGAACGCCCAATTGGAAGACACCCGCAACTCGCTGGCCGCGACCCAGCGCGAACGGCAGTCGCTCGAGGAGATCCGCAAACAACTCGACCTGGACCTGGCGGCCAAGAAGCAGGAATTGCAGCAGCGGGCGGACGCGTTGGCCCAGTTGAACGCAGCCAAGACGGCTGTCGAAGCCCAGCTGGCCTCGTTGGCCAAGGACAAGGGCGCTCAGGAGCTTCAGTTCTCCCAGGCCAAGACGAAACTGGAAGCGGACCTCGCCGGCCTGGTCTCCCAACTGCAACAGCGGCAGAAGGAGCGGGACGAGCTGCAGACGTCGCGCGACCTGCTGCAGAACGAACGCGACCTCCTGGACCAGCAGGCCAAAGCCCTGGCCGAACGCGTGGCGAAACTGGAACAACAGTTGGGGGCCAGCGAAACGAGCCTCGCCGACCTGAAGCAAGCCAGCGACGCCAAGGCCAAGAGCCTGGAGGAATTGCTCGCCCAGGCACTGGCGCGGCAGAAGGCGGACCAGTCCGCTTCCGCCCAACAGTTGCAGGCGACGGTGGCCAGGGCGGAGCAGGCCGAGTCGCAAGCCAAGGAGGCGGCCGTGACCCGCGACGACTATCTGGATCGGCTCCGCCGCGCGGCGGTCTACGTCCGTGACATCGACGAGAAGAAGAGCCTCCTGACGCTGGAGGTGGAAGCGTTGAAGACCCAGTTGGCCAATGCGCTGGACGACCTCAAGAGCGCGCAATCCCAATTGCAGACCCAGCGGGCTCGCGAGGCCACCATCAACCGGGAACTGGTCGGCTTGCGCGGCGGTTTGAAGCGGGTCGCGATCGTGTTCGATGCCTCCGGCAGCATGACCCAGAACGGCCGCTGGGAGGAAGTTCAGCGGATCGCGCTCACCTGGCTCGATCATCTGGAAGTCGACGAGTGCGTCCTGATTGTCTTCTCGTCCAGTGTGGCCGCCTTTCCCACCGACGGCTCGCTGCTGCGTGTCAGTGGCGCCGAGGGCGCCGCCCAGCGGGCCCAACTGCTGCAGTACCTCAAATCGGTCAAGCCCGAGGGCTGGACCAATACGCTGGCGGCGATGCAGGCCGCTTACCGTTATCCCGTGGACACCATCATCCTGTTCTCCGACGGTGCGCCGACCTATGAAAAGGCGAACCGGTTCAACGCTGAAGCCGTCGACCAGATCTACGCCCTGTGCCGCCAGCATGCCGACATCCCGATCAACGCAATCGGCCTGGGCAACTACTTCGACCCCGAATTTGCCACCTTCCTGCGGACCCTCGCCCAATTGTCCGGCGGCACTTTCGTCGGACGCTAACCCCTGACGGGAGGTCACCCCGATGCGATCACTCGCTGCCGTCGGCCGCTGCTGCCTGGCGTGTCTCGGACCTTGGCTTGCCTCGCTCGGCGCGGCGGAGCCGGAGAACATGGTCCGCAACCCGTCGTTCGAGCAGACCAAACCCGCCGACCAGTTCGGCTACGTCTTTTCGGATTGGGGCGGGTGGAAGTACGAAGGCGAATGCGAGTTTCGCGTCGGTCGCATCGCGCATCGCGGTGAGACGTCGGCCCTGCTGTTCGGCGCTGCGGCCCCGAAAATCCGCTTGGCCCAGACGCAATCCGTGCTCGAGCCGGGCCGCTACCGGATCACGGCCTACCTGCGCGGCCTGGACATCGGCACAGGCGTGTGGAACGCGACCACCGAATTCGCCTGCAACGGCCAGTACTTCCAGCTGCAGAAGAACGGCTCCTTTGGCTGGACGCCGCTGACCTACGTGTTCGAACTCGGCGAGCGGACGCTGGATTTCTACGGGCCGGCGTTCGGCCTGATGGCGCCCGGCTACTTGTGGGTCGATGACGTGCAGATGGTCCCGGTCTCGGGCGACGTCCCGCTGACGGACAAGCCCGAGCTGGGGACGGAAGAACAGCCGTTGGCCCCGCCCGGCGAACTCGGCCCTGACGCGGTCCGCTGTCCGCAATGCGGCTACCGCAACCAGGCCGCTTGGAAAGCGTGTTTCGCGTGCGGCGCGGACCTGGACGTGCCCGCCGCGGCCCGGGGCCCCGCCGTCCAGCCGCTCACGTCGTTCGAGGACAAGTCGCCCTTCAGCGCGGGCCAATTGGTCACCCAGCATGCCAGCGACGGCCAGCAAGCCCTGCGACTGGACAAGAGCTATACGAGCTGGGACACCCCGCAGGACTGGTCCGGCTACGACTATCTGCAGGCCGATCTGTACACCGACGCCGCGCGACCGCTGGATTTGTACGTCGAGATCCGAGACGAGGCGACCCGCGACTACTGGACCCGCGTCAATTACAACACGGTCGTTCCGTGCGGCCGCAGCACACTGGTGCTGCCGCTGGACCAGCTGTACGTCGGCGAAAAGTCCCGCCCGGGCCGCAAGCTGATGCTGTCCGGCGTGACGCACCTGGTGTTCAACATCGGCGACCAGCCGGCCGCGGCGTTGTACCTGGACAACCTGCGTCTGGAACGCGACGTGGAAACCCCGCAGCTCCAGTTCGACGGGCTCGCCGCGTTTGACTTGGGAACCGCGCAAAGTCCCCTGATGCCCGGTTTCACGCGGATCGATCCCGCCACGCTGTACAGCCGCGGACGCGGGTACGGCTTGAAGGACGCGCGGCTGTGGCGAGCGTTCGACGCCCTGCAGCCGGACCCGCTGTACCAGGACTTCTTGGGCATCGAGCAAGGCGGGCTGGCGGTCGATGTGCCCAATGGGACGTACCACGTGTTCGTCAATCTGGACAGCCCGTCCGGGTTCTGGGGCGAGTACCAGGTGTACCGCACGCGGGCGGTGCTGGCCGAAGGCCGGGAAGCCGTCCGCGACGAGCTGACGTTCGAAACCCTGAAGCAGAAGTACTTCCGCTTCTGGAATGTCGAGGACAGCCCCGAGGACGACACGTTCGACAAGTACCAGCGGGCCTACTTTCAGGAGAAGGAATTCGACGTCACGGTGAGCGACGGCCAGCTGAACCTGGAGTTCCGCGGTGAGAATTGGGCCTGTTGCGTCTCGGCGGTGGTGATCTATCCGGTCGAGCAAGCCGCCGCCGGCCGGCGGTTCCTGGAGGGAGTCGTCGCCAAGCGGCGGTTCTTTTTCGACAACTACTTCCGCCGCGTCTTGCACACGCCCACGGGCGATCCGGTCGAGCCGACGGCCGAAGACCAGCAGCGCGGCTACGTGGTCTTTACACGGGACTACATGCAGGACGTGTTCTACAACGATCGGCCGCGTCGGGACGAGGTCGGCCGGCCCGTGACCGGGTTCGGGATGGCGGGCGAGCTGGAACCGCTGACGCTGTCGCTGTTCCCGTTGCGCGACTTGGGCGCGGTGACCGTGACGCCGCAGGACCTGACCGGGCCGGGCAAGATCCCCGCGGCCTGCATCCAGTCCGGGTTTGTCTCCAACCGCGTCAGCCGCGTGACGATGGAGGGCTCGGTCTACACAATCGAGCCGCGGCTGGTGATGCCTCGGGACACGGTCGCCGTCCGCGCCGGCGTGACGCGGCGATTCTGGCTGACCATCTGCCCGCCGCTCGAGACGCCGCCCGGCGTCTATCGCGGGGCGATCACGGTCCGGCCGGAGCATGGCCAGCCGCGGGACGTGCCCGTCGAATACCGCGTGTACGGAGGCCGACTCGACGCCGTCGATATCCCCGTCGGTCCCTGGGGACACGAGATCGGCATTCCCTGGAGCGGCGGCGATCTGGCGGCGGACGAATGGTCCGAGACCATGGCTCGCCGCAGTCTGGAACGGCTGCGGCAGTACGGCTTGACGACCTGCTCGGGCCTGCCGCGGGTCCGGTATCTCGGCTTCCGCGACGGCCAACCGACGTTCGATTTCTCTGCGGGCGACCGGCAGATGCAGCGGCTGCGCGCGGCCGGGTTCACGATGCCGGTCGTATCCTACGTGCCGCTGGACGGCCTGAACTTGTACTACCAGGACGACGCGGCGATGCAGGCCGCGGGCTTTGACGACTACAGCCGCTTTGTCCGCGCCGTCTTCTCCGCGATCCAAACGCATGCTGACGCCGCAGGCTGGCTGCCGGTCTATTGGAACCTGGGCGACGAGCCGCTGGGCGACGACTTGCAGCGGGCCGCCGAGAACGCGGCCGCGTATCGCGCCGCGGTGCCCGCCGGGCCGCCGTTCTTTACCGCAGCGACGAGCTTCACGGGCGACAAGGCGGACGATCCGCACTTCCGCTTGGCCCGCGCCCTGCACGTGGCCAACCTGAATCTGCACGACGAAGCGTGCGTGAATCTGCTGCGCACCGCCGGGGCCGGCTGGGCGTTCTACAACGGCGGAAACCGCTGGACGTTCGGCACGTACCTGTACAAGGCGGCCAAGCAGTTCGACATGAAGTTCCGCCTCAGCTGGCACTGGAACGTGGTGGCAGGCGATCCGTACTACGCCCTGGATTGCCGCGAGGACGACTACGCCTGGTGCAACGCCAGTCCGGATGGCGAGCTGATCCCGTCGCTGCACTTCGAGCGGGAGATCCGCGAAGGCGTCGACGATTACCGCTATCTGCTGACCCTGGCACGCCTGGCGGAGCAGCACCAGGACGCCGCCGCCCAGGCCCTGATTCGGACCCGCATGGACGCCTTCCGGCTGGGCCAACGCGACCACGATGCCCTGTTTCCCGCCAGCGACTGGCGCGAGTTCCGCCGCCAGTTGGCCGAGGCGATCGAGCGGTTAGGGGATTGAGCCCTCTACGGCCGTGGCGGCACTTGCTGGCTGGGCTCCATCTCGCCCCGCAGCAAGCGACCGCCCTGGCCGGTGAGCCAGAGGTAGTGATCGCTGGGCAGGCCTTCGTAGGTCAGGAACGAGCTGGCACCCACGGGAGGCGAATTCGTGCACTTGAAGATCGCGGTGCCTTCGTCCATTTCGTCGAACATGGCCTGGTAGATCATCGTGGCTCCGGCCCGCTTGGCCTGGACGTACTGCGACCACAGGAACTCGCCTTTCCGCCGGGGGATCTGGTCCAGCGGTGACTCGGGTTTCATATTGTGCCAGCTGAAGCCCGGAAAGACCACCGGCAGGTACTGCTTGCCATGCTGGTCGCACCACTGGATGTCCGGCCTCCAGCGCTCGTCGGCATGCCGGGCCACGGACGGCGGCGTGGCATAGCGGCCGACCGTCCACGGGCTGACAATGTCCGCCTGGAGGATGACATCGTGCAGACTTGCATCGGGCACGCTGTCCCGATCCAGGGTTCTCCAGCCAGTCGGAACGCCCAGCATCACGGTACAGCCGCCGTACTGGGGATCGTGCGTCAAGAACCGCACCAGTTCCCCGCATTCGGCCAGCGTATAGCGGCGTCCGTCGTTGAAGCCGACGCCCCAGACCGCGACCACGGGCTTGCCGCCGTGCCGCAGGTAGGCCCGATCGTTGGCGTCTCGGCCGATCCGCATCCCGTCTACCAGGGATCGCCAGTCGTCCATGACGCGGCCCATCTGACCGGCCTGCAGCCCGGACAGGTCGTACATCACGGCGTAGGTCCGGCCGTGCAGGTTGGCGCCTTCCCGACAGTGCATCAGGACCGTATTGCAGTGGTTCAGATTCAAGGGATGTTGCGTCTGGACGGCGAATCGCTGGACAAAGGCCCCGTCGATCCCGTACTCCTTCATCCAGGCGAAGTGGCGGACCACGGTCTGGCGGCAGAACGAGCTGAACACCAAGGCCGTGGAGCCGTCGGCGTGCCGGAATGGCGTGGCGAACTTCTCCGCGTCGTCGAGTTCGCTGACGTCGGGCCACAGATCGATCGTGCACGAGCCGGGTTCGAACCGGCCGCGGCGCGCGTAGTGGGTCCAGCCGCGCTGGGCGCCATCGTCCGGCGTCGTGAACCAGCCCTGGTAGCCGCACATGACTTTGCCGGTCAGCGTGGTCGCCTCGACGCCCGGGACTGACGGGCCTTGGTACGGCTGCAGCCGGGCCAGGACGTCGGCCATCGTGGGTGAGTCGCCGTGGACCGAGCCGCCAAGGCTCAGCAGCGTGCAACAAGCCAAGAAGCAGTTCCGCATGATTCCTCCTCAACCGCGCTGCGGCACCCCGCGCGGATTCGCACGAGGCCGTCGGGGCCCGAACTCATGGTCTTCTGAAGCCGCTCAGGCGGGCGTCCCGGGGGTCAGCGGACACCCAAGTTACGTTCGATTTCCTGGGCTCGTTCGTCGATGCCGAGGATCTGGCCGGGCGGCGTCGGTTTGCGGAGTTGGCTGCCCATCTCCGCCTCCGGCACAGGGACTTCCTTGGCTGGCGGTGCGTCCAGCGAGGCACACCCTGCCGCGCCAACGCTCAACAACAAGCCAACGCCCAGGAACCGGCAGAACGCGATGGCGGACAAAGGCGATCTCGGCAACATGGCATTCACGCGTGAGAGGAGGCGGCGGTGCCGATTGCTGCTAGCAAGCGGCAGCTTTTCGTGACGCGGCCGGGGACTTTCTCATAAACCGACGCTCGCGTCCAGGCCAGTTGATCGAAACGCGGCCAGCGGGGATGATACTGCTGGATGGATAGACCGTTGCTTGCCTCAACCGCACTCGCCGCCAAGGAAGCCATGTCGAAAACCGAATTGTCTCCGGCCACGTTGGACGTCCTGGTCATTGCTCCGCATCCGGATGACGCCGAGTTGGGCGCGGCGGGCGCGATCCTGCAACTGAAGGGACTCGGCTGGCGAGTCGGCATCTTGGACCTGACGGACGGCGAGCCGACGCCTTTCGGCTCGCCGGAACGGCGGGCCCGCGAAACGGCGGATGCGACCGAGATCCTGGGGCTCGACTGGCGACGGAACTTGGGCTTGCCGAACCGCAGCTTGGAGCCGACGCTCGAGGCCCGGCGGCAGCTGGCCGAGGTCATTCGCCAGGTGCGTCCGCGTTGGCTGCTGGCGCCCTACTGGGTCGACGCCCATCCGGACCACGTGGCGGCGACGCAGTTGGTCGAGGCGGCGCGGTTCTGGGCCAAACTGACCAAATGCGATCTGGCGGGCCAGCCGCACCACCCGCAGCGGATCTACCACTACTACTGTGTACACCTCAAGCTGGCGCCGCAACCGGCGTTCGTGCTGGACATCAGTCCGTACTGGGACCGCAAGTTGGCGGCGATCCGCTGCTATCACAGCCAGTTCATCGAAGGCCGGCCGGTCGACGGCCCCACGTTTCTGGACCGCCTGCGCGACGAGGCCGCTTATTGGGGCAAGACGATCGGCGTGCCGTACGGGGAACCCTACGCCTGTCGTGAGCCCATCGGGCTGGGTGGAATGCAGGCGCTGGTTTGAGCAAGGTCAGAAAGCAGGACGACGTGTCTGACGCACTGCCCCAACGACGAAGCTGGCCGCGGCGGATACTGAACCGGGCGGAAGTCGACCGGGCGACCTTCTATGCGCTGCTGCTGCGCGGCTGGCAGCTGGCCGGAGGCGCGGTCAGTGTGGTGCTGATCGGCTGGTTCTTTTCCCGCCAGGTCCAGGGCTATTACTACACGTTTTGGTCGTTGCTGGCCCTGCAGACGTTCTTCGAACTGGGGATGTCCCTGGTGATCACCAGCGCCGCCAGTCACGAATGGGCGAAGCTGCAATGGGACGAACGCGGCGAAATCACGGGCGACCCGGCGGCGCTGTCCCGGCTGGTCAGCCTGGGGCGCTGGATCGCCGTCTGGTATGGCGGCTTGGCCTGGGCCTTTGCGTTGGTGGTTGGGTTGGCTGGGACGGTGTTCTTTTCCCAGGAACCCGCAGCGGACGTCGCGTGGTTCCCGCCCTGGCTGGCGCTGGTTGTCTTGAGCGGCGGGCTGCTTTGGACGCTGCCCTGGAACGCCTTGCTGGAGGGCTGCAACCAGGTGACGGCGGTCAATCGGTTCCGCTTGTGGCAGGCCATCGCCGCCAACCTCACGGTGTGGGCGGCCATTTCCTGGGGAGCGGGGTTGTGGGCCGCCGTCGCGACGGCCACGGTGCGACTGGCCGCAGAACTGTACTTCCTGTTCTGGCGATATCGCC
>Ga0172375_10009180_pt1 | contig 13084 bp, 6 predicted proteins | sample LakKiv1m_FD_114537 | JGI IMG/M metagenome (GOLD analysis project Ga0172375, IMG submission 114537) | Freshwater microbial communities from Kabuno Bay, South-Kivu, Congo - kab_092012_11.1m | ecosystem: Environmental > Aquatic > Freshwater > Lake | place: Democratic Republic of the Congo...
AGCGCTCATTGTAACGCTGCTCCAGCTTGAACCGCCGTTCAAGCTGTATTTAAGTTTTACGCTGCCGACAGTTGAATCGGAGCATTCTACATTAGCAGCGCTGATATCGGCGCTGATGGGAATACCATGTCCGGGATTGGCATAATTGGTCAGAGGCTCATGTTCTACAAAAATGGTCGCAGAGTTTTCTCCAGCCAGTCCGTGCGCACTGAACGAACTGTATATCTGGCAGAAATGCGGAGTGCCATCGGACAGGTTGCCGTTATCGTCATCAGCCAGGAGAGCCGCTTCGTAGGTAGATTCCATACCTTGCGCGGTTCTGGCGATACCGGCGTGAATCTGCATGACTTCTGCATCTCCGGGAGCCTTGCCCAGACTCTGCCTTAACGCCTTGCGCAAATCCCACAGGGCCCCGCCCATGATAAGACCGGTAACATGCTCATCTTCAGCGGCATCATCCGGCCATACCTTGTCGGGTTCGATATCGCGCAGATAATCGCCTGAAGTGTAGAAGTAAGGAGCCATCTTGCTGTCGTTGGTAATGCAGGCGGATGTGAAGTCAGCCAGTCCTTCGGAAACAGCCGCGTCGAAAGCGCCAGCGCCATTTACGCTGCTGTACCAGTGAAAACCATGACCGAATTCGTGATACACAACATCGGCCAGAAGTGCGGTGTTGTTGCACTCGTATCCGGAATATTCTCCGGCACGATAGAAATTCATTTCGCCGGTTTCCGGGTCGAAAAAGGCGTTGCAGACATCATCGGTATTGACGTAGGTCGTAATATCGCTGGTCAGCCAGGCCACATCCGGATTCATATCGTAGGCATACTGGCGAACTTCTTCGACAAAAGCGTAAGCATTAATCTGGGACAGGTTGAACTCAGTGGTTTCGCTCCAGTTATATGTCTGGCCGTTGGTCCAACTGGAAACGCTTTCACTTATGGCGCTGCCGGCTTGATTGATAATTTTTATGTAACGTCCCGCAAGGCCCAGAGTATAAGCGGCTGTTCCCGCGGGCGTATCAAAATGCCCGGATTCATCCAGAAAGATATTTTCCATATCGGTTGTCAGTTTAACACCCGAAGCAGCGTCGTTTACCAGCGAAGAGGACGGGTTGCGCTGATAATGGCGGATGTTAACATTGCCATTCATATAAATACGCTCGTCGCGCATGGCAATGACTGCGCCGTTATTGGCGTCAACATAACCTGTAAAACTGCCGTCCGATCCGGCGTTAAGCTTAACGGCATAGGCCAGACGATAGCTTGCATTGTCGGACTTAACAACGGGGAAAACCACCAACTCGCCACCACGAGAAACGGCTTTATAACCGGAACGTCCGAGTTTTCCAAGAGCGATGCTTTCGGCATCCGAAAGATCAAGCATCGGATCGACGCTGATTTCTTTTTCAACCGGCAGCAGGCGCAGTCCGAACATGACAAGGCGGGCGTTCTTGAAGATCACATAGGCGCTGGCCTTTAGCACAGGAACTCCGCGTATAATCTGCTTGAAGGTAACATATCTGGTGTTGTCGGCGTATACATTAGACAGCGGCTCCAGATCTTCGATGAGTATTCCATGCGGCAGCAGCGAACTGTTGTCTTCAAGGAAGGCGATTGCTGCATACAGTGCGGCGGACTCGTCGTTCATTACCGACTGACCGAATTGAATATCTTCACCCCATATGCTGATGAAGTCGCCGGTCGGGCCATATTTACGAGTCACCCACTGACCGCTGAAACGTTTATTGAATGATGCAGGAGGCTCAGTGTAAACGTTCTTCGAGAAGTCGGAACGCTCCATGACCCACTCGCTTCCGGCGGTAGAGAAATCGGCGCGCTGAGCTGGTTGCCTTACAGCCAGAGCCTGAGCGCTGAAGAGAACTGCAATTGTAAGAACAGAAATAAAGGCTGCTTTCCTGAGGGACATTACATACTCCATAATGAAGTGTTTCTTCAAAAAGGGCTTCTACAAACAATCTCAGAAAATCTAGCAGATTGCTTGAGAACAATCAAAAAAAAGCGTTTAAGCTTTTTATTCCATAAGGATAGCCATTAACAGAGTGCACGGCACGACTGAACCGGCATACAAGGAACAAACCAGAAATAAGAAAGGAGCAGACTGGCTGGTCTGCTCCTCTTAAAACTATTTAGTTCACTATCGAGATTGTTTTACTCTACCCAGTAATCGACCATTACGAAGCGCTGGCCCATGTAGTTCTTCTCATAAGTGTAAAGACCAAACTGGTACATCAAGTCCGAAGTATAGATATCACTGGGAATGTCGCCGATTTCGCCCGCGTAGAAGGTGGATTCAGTATTTGTAACATCGTAGCTGTATCCATATTCGAATCCGGCTGAAACTCCGGCGGTAACGCCGCCAGCGCCGAATTCGGCTTCGACCTTAATGCTCAAATCAAATTCGGTACCGCTGCCCTGACCTTCCGTTTTGCTGATACCCAGTTCTACCGATCCGGCTCCAGCGCCAATAGTGGCGACTTCAGACTGAAGTCCGCCGTCTTCGAGCGCAGCATCCTTCATTGCCGCAGTTGGATATGAGGACACATCGCCGATCACATGTCCCATTGCTTCCGCAGTGATATCAACAGCGTCGCCGTTGTTGCGGTTATAGAACTCACGATCCACGGACATCACCTGCGGGTCGCGTGGAATATTGATGGAGATTGTTTCGCCGACCTGGGCAGCATCCGGCGCAGAGAGTACGGTGTAGTAATATACATCGAAAGGCACAGTGCTGAAAATGACTTTGTCCTCGCCAGCTCCGCTGTGGTAAGCGATTGAGGTTTCAATTTCGGTTGATCTGCTGGAGGTCCAGTCAAAAACGCTTTCTACAGTAGTCTTGACGGAAGCATGAGCGATTCCAAATGGCGCAGTGTACTCATAACCGAAGGAAAAACCTACGCTGAAGCCTACAGACTGTTCTTTGACTACTTCCTCACCTTCAGTACGACCGAATGTAGTTGATGTATTGTCGAGATTCTGATTGGCTTCGATGTGATATGGAGGACAGGACAGCACCGCGACGATGTCGGGTTTGGTGAACAGCAGCTCTTTTGTCTCATATTTGACGATCGCGCTGTCCATGTCCAGGTTCACGGTACAAATCGACACAAAAGTGTTGTCAGACAGTGAAGGGATACGACCCAGTTCAGCAAAGGCGTGACTGGAGTTGAGTCCATATATATAGATTCCAGCGCCCCAGTCATTCTTGATCATGACGATATCGTCAAGATAGTCACCGGTAACATCGCCGATTGTTATCGATCCATAAAAGATCCTGCTAAGAGGATTGTTCTCATATGGCCTGGTAAATTCACCTGCCTCGACAAGCAGAATGTCCTCCTCTACCAGCAGCTCGTACACGGCATCGCCATTCAGATCCATGGCCGCAGTGGCAGGCAGGCGGTCGTCGTCCTCGTTGTCGTCAGTCAGATAGATTGGAAGGAATTGGAACGGCGTAACCTGTTTGGAGTCGTCCATCAGCATAACTGAATTGTTGTGGTCGCCGCCTTCGTCACCCGCGAAAGCAATCTCCAAAAGTTTATCACCATCGAAGTCGCCGATAATGGGATCGGCAGTAAAGAGTACATGATTGTTGGTATCAATTTCGACTGCAACCTGGCCGGTGGCAAGCTGGTTTTCAACAGCTCCATCGTAAATATAATACTCGGCGGTTCCATTGGAATCCCACTGGCCATCCGTTACTACAAATTCGTCTTTTCCGTCGACATCAAGATCACCTGCATCAACGCGCACATATTGTTCCTTTGTAGCGCCAGTATAAGTCGCACCGTCCACCAGAACCGGTTCTGTATCAATATCATCAATTATATATAGCGAATCCTTGACGGTGACCAGCAGTTCGGCCTTCGAGTCGCCATCCAGGTCGCCGGATGCAGCATCGACGCTCCAGTACTTGCTCTGGGTTGTGGAGAACGCCTCCGACAGATCGCCCAGTTGAGTCACAGCGGAGGTAAACGTCGTAAAGTTTTCCTGGCTGTCCTGTACGACGCGGATTTCAAGATCCCAGGTGACCATATTGACTATTGCGGTGGCCACTTCTTCAATTCCATCACCATCGAAATCGCCGGAAACGGCTTTTTTGGGGTTTCCCGCCCAAGCGTAGTCCACCGCTGTTGTAAGGAGCTGGTTGAAGGTTGCCGTTTGATCATCGAAAACCAATTCTTTCTTACCGTCGATAGCGACGCCTGCTTCATAGATTTCCGCCTTGCGGAAGAGGGTTTTGATTTTACGAGAGAAAGGATTGTAATCGTTCGAAACATCCTCGCCGTTGGGATCCTGAAGGTCGCCGAGGTCAGTATCTACACCCAGGTTTCCGAGCATATCGTTATGCTCATCATTGTTCTCAGCCGCTTCAACAGTCACAGTCACGGTGTAATCGCGTGTCGATTCACCACTTGTAAGAGTATAAACAACAGGGATAGAGAAATCATTTACAGTCTCACCGCTGGCCTGCTCGACGCCGTTGACCGAAACCGTCGCACCACCTGTAACAGTAAAGGTTGCAGCTAAAAGACCTACATCGGTCGAAAACGGTACCGAAACGGCCACAGTATTCAGAGTGTCGTCAATTACTCCGACGGCACTGATTGCCTCGAAAGAAAACGCCGTCATCGCAAAGTCTTCCGACTCGTCACCGTCGCTCAAATCATCCCCGTCTGCGACGCTATCACCATCCGCTTCGCTGTCTCCTTCTGTGTCTTCGGCTTCATTATCTCCATCTATGTCGTTTTCGTCTTCACTCGAACCTGCGCAGCCGACAACAAACAAAAGCAATAACGCCAGAATTGCCAGCAATCTGATACCGTTTTTCATGGTTCCTCCTCTTTTATACCTTGCAAACTACTTTGCTTGTTTTGCACTTCCTGCATCTATATTTCAGAAAATCAAGCGATATTTCCACTTGAGTTCCAATTGAATCAAGTTCTTTCCCCCTGCTGGGGCGACAATTCCGAATTTCTGTCATAGCGCTGTAAACATAGACTATCTCAGGTTATCAAATACATTCCATTTATCCGTCTAACGATGAAGAATATTCTCCTATAAGTTCGTTACCTTTATGAAATAGATGTATTTCTTTTACCTATAAATTAGATACAAGCAATACCAGTATTTGCTTATGTACGCAACTCCTTTTTTTTTCCGGACATCATTGATACCGCTGAGTTATCCCTGTTTTTCCGAAATGGAATTGTTAATGTAAGATAAAGTCTCAGTCCGGAAAGTGGTGAGCGAAATCCTTTATGCTGACACTTGAAGGCGTTCAGATTGGTTTTTTTTACTCACGAACACAGAAATGAGCCTACAAAACATAAAAAAAGAGCAGGCTCTCGAAGCCTGCTCTTAAATGATATCAGATTATTTTCAGGGACGCTTCACTTCCAGCCACGTGAAATCGTCGATGACGAAATCGGGATCACTGGCCTGGTCAATCCAGATGTAGCTCATTGGCTCCATCGGAACAAGCTGCACCCAGCCGCTGGCGCTGATTACATCATCCAGAACCTTATTGGCCTCAGGATCGCTGGGATCGAACCCGTTGATATTATAGGCACGTACATGCAAACCGTTGGAGAAAGTCTGGCCTACATTGAAATAAGCATATTCGGTAACGGTGGCCTGAGATGCATATGTGCCGTTGGAATTAGGAACGATGAAGTGAATGACGATGTCGGATCTCCAGCGCTGGCCGTTGTTAACGTTCATTGAAGAAGCACATACCCCGTCGGAAATTCCATCAAGTTCCCATGAAGTGTCGGTAGCTATGACGCAGTTCTGATCTGTGGAATCGAAGATAACGCCCCAGCGGTTATACAGTTCGTTAACGTTGACCTTGTCACCCAGTTCGACGCCGACTGCATCGGTGTCGAATTCAATACGCCCGCCGCAATAGCGAACTTCGCCTACCGAGTCACGGTATTCGCAGGCTTTGGCAGTCCTGCAGCCGGGTTTGTTGCAGCAGTATACCGGCGTTGCCACCGGTGCACACATACCATCAACACATCCCATTCCCTGTGGACAGTCACAGAGATGAGAGCAATTCATTCCAGATGACAGACAAGCATCAGCATTAAGCTCTGCAGAATATGCCTTCACTTCCGGGTCGCCTTCTTCATTGGTGATCAGAGTGGCGGTTTTCGCATCATAATTTACGCAGGAAACATTCCAGAAGGTATAGCGATTCTGCATGTTGATTGTATGCTCAGCCGCCAGATTATCATCCATGAATACTTTGAGCGAAATCTCGGTGGATTGTTGATAATTGTCGCCAGAGGCGTAATGCACAACTAAGCGATAAACGCTTTCCTGTGGATTTCCAAGATGGATTATCTCCGGTGTCATGCTCTCCCATTCATCACCACCGCCATTGTGAATATCTTCCTCGAAAACCGGGTTGTCTGTTGTGCTGCCGCTGCTGCCCCAGTTGGGATTGGTATTGTTGTAATAACAGTCATCGGTATCTATAAGATTCACTCCGCCCAGACCACCACCGGGGCGAACCATATGCAGGTCGAGATCAGCCTGTGAGCGCGACCAGCGCAATTCTATGCGGATGCCCGAGCCCGGACTCTCGCATACGTCGCCTTCGTCAGTTTCCTCGTTGCAGTTGTCGTCCTCTCCGTTGCAGAATTCAGCCAGATCGCATTCGCCCGCTTTGCACTCGCATTCGCCGGTTTCCAGATTGCAGAACTGGCACTCGTTGCAGTTTACAACACCTTCGTGCTGGCAACTTCCGTTGTAACAGAATTCAGTTCCGGTACAGAGATTGCCATCGTCGCAATCGGCCTGGTTGTTTGGTGATTCCTCACAAGCCATCGATTCTTCAGAGCAGGCATTTACCACACAGGGTTTTTCACCATCCTGAGGGCATATTCCGTCAGCATCGAAAGCCGGCCTGCACTTGCCGTCTGCCGGATCGCATATATTGGGAGCACAGGGATTTCCGCTCGGCTCGCAATCTATGCCAGCGCACGCGCCCAGATCTTCATCGCCATCGGGATTATCGTCTCCATCGGGGGTATCATCACCATCAGGCGTGTCATCGCCATCAGGCGTATCGTCTCCGTCAGGAGCGCCATCACCATCGGTTTTGTCGCCATCAATGCCGTCGCCATCGCTGTTGTCGCCATCAGCAGCATCACCGTCCGACGGATTAAAAACAGGCGCACAGGCTCCGTCTACACAGTCGTAACCGTCATCACAGTCATCATCCGACTGGCAGTTTTTATTGGTATCTCCGGGCTGGAACTGATCCAGTTCCACAGCACAGGAACAAAGAGACAGCATAAGGGCAAGCATAAGAACTCGAACCACATTCTTCAGCATGACCTATCCTTTCATACATCAAAAGACGGCAATGAATACAAACCAAACCAGATTGAAGTATGTTGATTTATCTGCAAAATGTCAATACAGGAAGCGCCAGCGAATGCATTCTTTTCATATTTGTTCTACTACACAGCTTAAGCTGTGCAGTTCGGAGGCGTCTTCCGCCGTCAGGATAACAACTCAGCCTTCTTGCAAAGCGGATCGACAAATGGCAGAATTGCGCGAACGATTAAGGTCGGTTACTGTAGCTTAAAGTATTAATCAATCAGATTTGCGGAATGGCTCATATTAATGCGTTCAGTCTTATCTTTTTTAAAACTTCTTCTGCCTGTGATCTTTATGCTTTCAACTTCTATTGCCGGAGGGCAGGAGGATAACGCGGATTCAGGCGCCGTAACTTCCGAAGCTGCCATTCCAGAACCCGGGCAGGCTCCGCCACCGGAGGAAGCCCGCCCGGCTGTTGAAACTGAGCAGAATCAGAAAGCAGCAACGGACACAGAGAAACCAAAAAATAAAATAAAGCTCGACTGGATGTTCCTGATTAATCCTACTGCCGGATACCTTCATAATGAAGTCACCTTCAAATTTAAAGTTCCCCACCAGGGTACTTTTGTCGAACGGCACGCGACATTAAGTGACGGCGGCGCCGGAGGCGGTCTGACGCTGGTAGGCTTCTACAAGTGGATAAGTCTGACCAACATAACCTTCATATTTCCCGACGTGAATTCCAGCAAGCTTTATGGCAACATCACATATCTGTCCGGCGAAATTCCAACCGGGACCTTCGTATCGCCGTATATAGGACTGGGGTTTGTATATCACTTCACAGACACGGACATGAACGACCTGAACATACAGGACAAGCAGGAGAGCCTGGGAACTACTTATATAGCCTACGCCAACATGAAAAATATGTCTGTGGATGTGCAGCTCATATCGCCCTTCCCCAAGCTTGGTCTGCGCTTTGACATTCCAGTGCAGCACTGGTACGTCATGCCCTTCTACTCATTCCTGTATGAGAACGTACAAACACACGCACGCTCACCCGGTGGTCATGTGGACGTATACGAAGAAGGCATGCGTGACATAAAACCGCCTGAAGTTTCGGTGGACATCCCGGAATTTGATACGGAACTTACCAAAGAATATTTCTCGAATCTGGTCGGTGTAGACATGTTCCTGGATTTCCATTATTTTCTGCAATTAAGAAACAAGGTCTACTATAATACGAACTACAATCTCTGGACGGTGCGCTCCATCGGTTCGATTCTGTTTTATAAGTGGCTGGGAATGTCGATTTACTTCGAATATTCTCAGAAGATCACGGTGACGAACGTATATTTTCTGGCCGGTCCTTCTTTCCTGCTGACACCGGCTGGATTTTTCGACAATATAAAACATGGAGGCGGAAAGAAATGAGAAGCCTTTCAAACCTTTTCCTTATATTGCTGGTGTTACTCTCTGCTGCATTTCAACAAGGTTGCGGCGGCGAGGATGAGACCGATACATCCGAACTGGGAACACTGGAAGTCAGCGGTGAGTGGGCAGGCGAACTGCCTGAGAACGCACGTCTGGTGCTTATTGTAATGGAGTGCCCCTTCATCATGCCTCCTCAGTACGACAGCATAGGAGAAATTGTTGATGGCGTGGCCAGCGGCAGCATCGAAGGCGTTGAACCGGGCGAATGGTGCCTGCAGACTTATATAGATGTTGATCCTGAAGATGGTCTCATGCCTAAATACGGTTATGACATTACTCTTGTACCGGAGGAAGAAGGCGATCAGAGCGTCGCCTTCGAAATTGAAGCCGGAAAAATCACGACGGTCGAAGTGCAGTTCGAACTCGTGGAGGATAGTGACGGCGACGTTGATGGTGAATCAGAAAATTCAGAAGTTGAATCCGAAAGTGAAGAAATTCAGGTTCCTGAAGATGAAGTCTGGCTGAAAGTAGATATAGACTGCTCTGACTGCACAGGCGATGCGCCGGTTATCGTTTACGGTTACGAAGGCGAAGAGCTTGGAACCATTCCACAGATTTTCAACTCTTTTGAAGAAGACATAAGCTTCCCAATGAGCGTCATCATTAAGGAGACCGGCCCATTAACCAGCGGGCCGGTACCGGAAGGAAAGCACATTATTGGCGCTTATCAGGATCTGAATGACGCTGACGGCATGGGACCACAGGACGGCGACCCGATTGACGATCCACAGATTATCGAACTCGAAAAAGGTAAATTGAACGAGCTTGAATTCACACTTGAATAAAACAGTGGATACTCTGATCTTGCTATTTGGCCATAAATCTGGCAATTAATCGCTTCCGTAAAGAATGCTGATTATTTTGCTCAAGGAGAAAAAGATGTCCCGAAAAACAATGGCGGTTTCTTTCTGCCTGTTTTTACTCTTAATTGCCATGCCGGTGTTTGCCCAGCAGAGTGTTGACAAATCCAATATTGATCCGATACAGATCCTTAAAGGCATGGACGATTTCACCAACGGTTTCTCGGATCAGGAAATGGAATTCACCTTCAATGTATACGACGTAAACGGCTCTCTTAAAAAATATGACGCCATTATTCAACAGAAAGGTCGTGATAAACGAATTATCCGCTTCAAATCCGGTGAAGTGAAGGGCATGTCAATACTCACCGAAGAAAACGACCGCATGTATGTTTACCTGCCGGGCTATAAGAGAGTGCGCCGCATTGCCGCTCATAACATGAACCAGTCTTTTGTTGGCTCGGATTACACAAACACAGATATGGCAGCCTGCGATTACTCACGCGACTATGACGCAGTCAAAACCAAAGAAGACGAAAAATTCTGGTGGCTGACCCTTACACCCAAATCCGGCAAAAAACTGGACTACGCAAAACTGGTTATGAAAATCTCCAAGGACGTTTTCCGTATGTGGGAAACCGAATATTACAATGCCAAAGGCGAACTGCTTAAGGTGTTCTCCATTGAAGAACCCAAAGACTTCGGAACCAAAGTTACCTGGCCCGGACAGGTACAGATGAGGGATGCCCGCACCGGACACAAGACTGTGCTTGTCATTCATACCTTCAAAGTTGAAATGGGCCTGAAGGACTCCATGTTCACTCAGCGCTATCTGCAATGGGCGCGTTGATGCTGTAAATACTTCTAACAGTAAAAAGCCCGCTTTTTTAAGGCGGGCTTTTTTTATTGACTGATTCTGATTTCAGGCCCGTCCACGGCGCAGCACTCGTCCGGCCACGGCACCGGGCACATATTCACCGCGATTGACTGTAAGTGTACCATTGATATAGACACGTTCAATGCCCTGCGGAGCCACATTGGGATTGAAGAAGGTAGCGTCTGATCCTATTCTGTCCTGATCGAAGAGCACCATGTCTGCGAAAGCGCCTTCGCGTATTTCGCCGCGATCCTTCAAGTTCATCATCGAAGCAGGCAGCGCAGTCATTTTGCGAATGGCCGTTTCCCAGCTTATCATTTTTTTCTCACGCACATAGCGTTTGAAATAGCCCGGATAGCAGCCATAGAACAGTTCAGAAGCGCGCCCAAAGCCCATGAGAATGGTATCGGTAGTGATGCTTACTTCGGGATCGAAAAGTGCGGCGTATAGAGACTCTTCGGTCATGCGAGCGCCCGGTTCGGCGAAGGTGCCGAAAACCAGCACATGCCCGTTTTCCTCAAGCAGCAGATCGCAGGCGGCATCGAATGGATGTTTGTGGCGCTTGTGACCCAGTTCCACCAGCGTCAAACCTTCGAGAGCCTTGTTTTCTTCGGATACGACACTCATTATGCGGAAAGCATCGAAGCCAAGCTGTTTGAAGTAGTTCATGTTGTAATGCTCATCGATGCGATGCGGCCAGATGTTTTTACCGGACATAATCGACTTAAAAATTTTACGGCGGATAACCGGATCGGCTATGCGCTTCATTACTGTAGGCATATCGCCTTCCAGCGCCCAGGGCGGCATGAAGGCGAAAAGATGCGTGAATCCAACGGTGGTAGGCATGGCATCCACGCCGATTTTGATTCCATCCTTTTCATGATTGCGCACGCGATCCATAATGCGGCGCATCTCGAAATCGACCGGCAGTTTGACTGGTATTTTTTCGTAAGCCTGTATGAGTCCGCGCAGAGCCTTCCGTGTGAAAGCATTAAGCTTGGGAACCGTCATTATATGGCTGAGCTGGGCGTTGATGCTATTACGTTTGGCGATTTCTGCGATTTCATCGACAGCCTGTGGCAGCGTTTCGTTGTAGCTGCGCATATGCGCCGCCAGTATGCCACCGTGCCTGCCTACGATGCGCCCCAGGCGCAACAGTTCGTAACTGTCGGATTTGGAGCCGGGATAATATTGCAGACCGACCGAAAGGCCCACCGCACCGGCTTCCATGCACTCATCCAGCAGACCTTCCATGTAGTCGATATCTTTTTCATTGGCGATTTCAGAACTCAAGCCAAGCGCGTCAAGCCTCATGATTGAATGTGGAGCCAGAAGACCGACATTCAGCAGTGTGCCCTTTTTATCAAGATAATCCATGAACTCGCCCATGTTGTTCCAAGTGATGTTTTCACTCGACAGGTCGCGGGCGGTGAAGACTTCGATGTATTGCTTGACGGCATACTTATTGCGTCCGCCCAGAGGAGCCATGCCCATGCCGCAATTGCCGCCTACAAAGCTGGTCATGCCCTGCATTACCAGCGGTTTCAGCACATCCACATGGTCATCTCTGTATATGGTCATGTCAGCGTGCGAATGCAGATCTACGAAGCCCGGGCACAGCGCCTTGCCCCCGGCTTCCACAATTTCCTCCGCCTCGACCCGCCCCAGATTTCCTATTTTAACTATTCTGTCGCCTGTTACAGCTACATCGGCGTAAAAAGCAGCCTTACCACTGCCGTCGAAAACCCTGGCGTTCTTGATGACCAGATCGTACATCATGACCTCCTTTTGATACTTCTTTGACCAGAAAACAAATCCGTGCATAAAGCATATCGTCATTATGCAGCGCGTCAAGAGTCAAGTGCAAGATTGTTTCTTAAAAAGACCTTGACTGTCTTTACATTACTGCGCTAGCATCCCGATATTATTGCATTAATTTCCTCTGTAAGCAGAGTAGTGAGGAGTCGGCGATGAAGATGGCGAAATTTATGAGGATTTTTATGCTGGTGGCGTTTCTGACAGCTTGTGTCAGCACCGCTTTTGCCGAAGATAAGCAGGAGGAAAATCCCCGACTGCTGACCGGCAACCAGGCTCTCGGAATTCCCACCGGAGGACAGACCGACACCAAAGCTTATCAGATTGACGCTTTCAACCCGCTGGCCTTCGAAGTAAAAGGCCCCGGCAAGCTGACCCTGATTCTGTATAAAAACTATCCCGCTACCCGCAAAGAAGGAGCTCCTGAGAAGTCCAGCTTCACCATTTTTATGAACCGCAGTCTGTTCGAGACCGTACAGATCGCCGCACCGGTAAGCGGTATGTTCTACAAGGAAAGCGCCGATCTCATGCCGGGTCGCCCTGAAAGACGTGAGTTTGAGCTTAAGGAAGGCACATTCAGTTTCAACATTCTGCTCTCGCCCGATGCCGACAGAGGCGGTGCAGTTTCTTGGATATTCAAAGCTCCAGAAGAACCCAAACCGGCTGAAGCCGAAGTCATCCCGCTGGTTCCGCTTGTTCCGCTGGCCCCCATACCGGCAGAGCAGCCCAAGCAGGTTGCTCAG